>TARA_B110001450_G_scaffold250295_1_pt1 | contig 11161 bp, 4 predicted proteins | sample TARA_B110001450 | Tara Oceans TARA_B110001450 (sample SAMEA4396538) | marine metagenome | biome: Polar Biome; feature: [SRF] surface water layer (ENVO:00010504); material: water (ENVO:00002006), including particulate matter (ENVO:01000060) such as... | depth 5 m | reverse complement strand
AAAAAGCTAACTCATGGAAATCCTACTATGAAAGAAAAATTTAATAATTTAAAATATTAATAGGAATGCAATTACACTGCATATATCTATGTTTATTTTGTAGTATTAATCTTAAAACACTTTTTTATGAATGCTTATAAAAATTGGAACAAGGCATTAGTTAAACATTATTTTAACGAAGAAAATAAAAACAAGGAAGTGATTTTATATGCCGATAAAGAATTAATCTCAAAGATCGGTCAAAAGAATGGTCTGGGAGATTATGATGATTTCCTTAAAACTATTTTATTAGGTTTTTATGCCAAAATAAAGCTCTTTGATGATATGCACTACAGCAAAAGAGATGTCACTGTAACTAAGAAACTAAAAAAGAAAATCATTGACTTTCCTAACTTATTGTTTTCAACAAACAAAAAGAATAATATAAGCTATTTCAATTATATAATCTTTTACATATCCATATATGTTGGTAATGATAAAACATCTTTCTACCAATTCTTGAATTCAAAAGTTCAAGAATTTTTACCAACAGAAAATCAAAAAATAACAAGATTAAACGAATTAGATATTTTATTTGATGAATTAGAAAAATGGTCTATAGAACAAAAAAATGGAAATTTCAGATCTAGAAGGATCGGCAAGCTTTCTTATTTAGGCTTACTAAACTATCAAGTAATTCTAAAACCTCATGAAGCAAGACAGCTCGAAGAACAATTATACAAATACCAAATTGAGTTGGATGACAATGCGATCTATCCAGAGTTTGCTAATAAAATACTACCATATATTGAAAAAGGAGGGCTTAGAAGCAAAATTATAAAAGCGATTAAAGATCCTGTATACGCACAATGGTTTTTAAACAAGGTGCATAGTTTCGATTTCTCTGAATATGCAAAGTCAAAAAATGGAGAAAATATTACGATACATCGTAAGGCGAAACTAGCATATAAGATAGTTGACAATAATCAACTTTGTCTTGTAACCGATCTATTACCGCATGATGATGAAGAAATAATTGGTTTCGATTTTCCACAATCCGGAAAAGATAGCAGTGGCTATTACGCTGCTCCACTTTCTAGTGAAGATAAGGTGATATTTGAAGAGAGAGTACTAGATAGTTCAAACAATATAACAGAGTACAAAACGGTAACAATCAGCGACGTTAATTTCTTTTATAAATCGGAAGGAAATTATATACAAACATTGCATCCCCAAGCAAACTATGACCTTCTTGTTGTTGTAAAAAACAATAAAAAAAGCATCATTAGCTGGGAAAAATGGGCTGAAAACCCAACGAACATTGCTTCTTCGAACAAAAATAATGCACAAGTATTAACTGATATGTTCGGTTCAGAATATGTTTTCTACGTAGCAAAAAATATTCAAAAAAGTTTTTATAAAAACAAAATAAATGACATTGTTTATACGACAACTTTTAAAGATGAATTAACAGTTAAAAAATTGGGAGGAATCAAGGTAGAACGAAATATATACCTCGACGCAGGTCTACCATTTTTTCAGATCATGGAAGAAAATTTCTTTGAAGAAAATTATAGTTTTAAAGCTTTTAGGAATGGTACTCTCGATAAAGACATCAAACACTTTTGTGAAGGGAATAAAGTGTATTTCTACCTAAATAAAGAAATAACCTTAAACGAAACTTCTTTGGTGATTGTTAAAATTACTAACAAGAGATCCAATATTGAAAAATCTTTTGACTTTCATGTGAAGAGTACGAAGCTAAAGACACCTGAAACTGAAAACATGTTTGAATACAATAGCTGGGGTGACACTAATTTAAACTCAAAAAACTACATTAAAGGTCATTATTTCTCAGGAAATAATACAGTTCCATTAGGGCGAGGTAAACATGCTTTGTCAAATCTTAAAGAAAAAACAACTTACGAGACTAACTACTTTATTTACATATTGACAGCATTATTCTACAATTCAAAAAAAGACTATATCAATAAGGTAAAAATCAATAACGCTATCGATACAGCTATAGGCTACCTAAAAGCAAAGGGGTATCAAGCAATTGAAAATAAATACTCTAGATACACACTCATTAAAAACCTTATTGCATTAGGTTATATCAACTGTAAGATAGACAAAGAGGGTAATCAGCATTACCAGCTCATGCCTCCTGGAATTAAAAGAATCGAGAAATCCTTTAAAAATAATGGTAACCAAATATACCAAACAACCGGTGCTAGAACAAAATTCATGAAGCAAAGACTTGAACAGTTTTGTGAAGAAAATAGTATCTCCATTAGATACATGCATTCAGTTAAAAGCGATAAAATAGAACCAGTTGAAGATCTGTTAATACCAGAAAACATGTATTTAGATCTGTCAGGTAAGATTAAATTGTACAAACAATTCGTCAAAGATAATTATGAAATTGATATGTACTTTGAAGACCATGTGCATATTGGTGACACCTTATTAAACTTTACTTCCTCGGTTAACTTATTTGATCAAAAATATTTACAAAAAGACGTAAACCTAACAAATTACCCTCTTAAGAAATCCGATAAAAATGATTTTCCAAGAATTAGAACTGCTGTTGCAGAAACTAGGTTTAGAGGAGAAGATTACGATCACAATTTTTTAGAAAACACTTCCGGGAAATTCTTCAAAATAGAAAACAAATCATGGACAAACCTTTACATCGCCAATCAACAACAAAAAACCATGGCAATCATGGGAAGAGTTTGGGATGGAAAAGGTTACAACTATAAACCAGAAGTCTTAATCCCATCTAGAATAAAATTACCAAATCTTATATACACGGCTTTTTGTCAAATAAACCATGGTATTCCTAAAACAAAAAAAGTGTTTTTTAAAAATGTAAATCCCAAATTCCTTGCAGAAAACAAAAGCTTCCTATATTTTGATCAATATAAATTATCTTCAAAAGAAGGGAGAAGAGATAGAATCGCTGAGGTTATTACAGGTTCAAGAAACCTCGATACCAACCCACAAATCGAATATTTCTTACCTCCCAAACTTGGATTTACTATGAGATTTATAAAAGGATCATTAGAAAGTGACAGAGCATCTTCTGTCATTATTGAAGACAATAGTATTTTAGTGGCTGTAATTACAAACTATAAAGAAATATTTTTAAACACAGAGCATCTTACAGAAGAATCCTCTAAGGTCTGCATCAAATTAGAAGGTAAATCATATAGTTTATGTCAAGTACTAAAAAAAGGAGAAAGTTTAAATGCTATAATCTCTAAAATATTAGATGCCAAATTTGAATTTGAGTTCACTGAACCAAACAAAAAAGAGCTAAATATTACGAGTGATTACTCAGAAAACATCATTATCAAAGAATTGGTATAATTATGAAAAAGAACAAATACGAAAATTTATTATCTATAGACCCTGTAGGTGCCTTTAATAAAATCAAAGAAAATTACCTTAGGTATTTTCAAACAATGTATCGTTTCAATGATGCTGAATTAGACCAACGAAAAAACAACGCGCTTCAATCTGGAAACACATTGTTTAGAGAGCCTTATTTAGAGGTGCTACCTGAGTATACCACAACGAATATAAACGGAGAGGAGATAATAAGTATCTCACAAATTACCACACCCCTTATATTGGCTTTCGGAGAGCAAAGTATCGCTGAAGACTTTATTGATAAATTTATTTCTCCAGGATTAATGAGCTACCCTCCATACCAACACCAATTTGAAATGCTATTAAAAGCGTTTGTAAGCAAAGAAAATACGGTTATCAATTCTGGTACAGGTTCAGGAAAAACAGAAGCCTTTTTATTACCATTATTTGCTGAACTTTACAAGGAAGCCAAAACTTGGAAAAAACCAGAATACACCTATTCTGACTGGTTCTATCAAGAAGATAAAACCAATGGATACAAACCCGTGCAAAGATCGGGTGAAAAAAGAACGGCGGCCGTAAGGTCTTTAATACTCTACCCGATGAACGCATTAGTAGAAGATCAAATGACACGTCTTCGAAAAGCACTTGATAGTAATGAAGTTAGAGAGCATTTCGAGAACAAAGAAGGTCTAAAAGGGAATCGTATTTATTTCGGGCAATACAATGGAAATACAATTAAGTCAGGTGGTTATGGACATAAATCTGAACACAAAACAAATAGAGTAACATGCTTTCGTAAGTTAGGTGAGATAGCAAATAATGCATCTAAAATTGAGGAATTTGCGACACAAAACTCAAAAGAGAAAGATAATGTAAGCTACATTGCTCCTAGATTAAGCAAAACAGCTAGAACGGCAGAAATGGTGACTCGATGGGATATGCAAGATACTCCACCAGATATACTAATCACCAATTTTTCAATGTTGAGTGTAATGCTGATGAGAGATATAGAATCTAATATTTTCGAAAGCACTAAAAAATGGCTAAAGCAAAATCCAACAAATGTTTTCCATTTAATTGTAGATGAGTTGCATTTATTTAGAGGAACTTCAGGTACAGAGATCGCGTATCTAATCAGAATTTACTTAGATGCAATTGGACTTCGTCCTGTGATTAAAACTGAGAATGGAAATATACCAAACCCTCAACTAAGAATATTAGCTTCGAGCGCCTCTTTAGGTAAAGAAGACAAAACCCAAGAATACTTAGAGCAATTCTTTGGTGTGTATTTTGAAAATGGAAACAAGCCTTCCTTCAGTATTCAAAAAGGAAGTGACTATATACCAAAAGCGGAGGGGTCTATTGACTATGAAAAATTTGGAGATCTAGACTCAAGTTATTTGGTCTTGTCGGAATCGGAACAGCAAATTGAAAAAGCTAAAATAGCAAAAGCATTAGGGTATCAATCCATCACGGATTTTTTCGAGACCAATCACGAACTTATCTTTTCAGATTTTATTAAATTATCTAAAAGTGAATCAGGTGCCTTAAAACCAATCGATATAAAGAAACTTAAAACAGAATTATTCAATGGAAATGAAAAAGCGCTCCGCAACTTTTTAATCCTAAGAGGAGATAAGCAAGTCGTTGCATTAAAGGGGGTTCGATTACCTAGATTAAGGTTTCATCAATTTTACAAATATATTGAAGGGCTTTGGGCAGAACTGCTACCACAAAAGGAAGGCCAAATAAAACAAAAGCCTTTTGGTGCGTTAATGTACACCCCTCAGTCAGTTAAATATAGCCCTGTAGATAAAATACACAAGGTGCTAGAGACCTTACGTTGCGAGAAATGTGCAACACCTTTTATTGGTGGAAATAAAAAAGTGCATGAAAAACACAATGGGTTGTTGAAATTTGAACTTTCTCTAAACAGTCCAAATCTTGACAAAATACCAAATAACCAAGTCACCCCAATGGTTCAGAATAAGAAGTATAATGAGTACGCTATATTCTGGCCTACTGATGAAGTCTTAAACAACTTTGCTTCAGTAAAGATGACAGATAGTAACATCATGCAAAGAGATGACTTCAAGCATACCAATAGCAATGGTGAATCTGCCTTTAATAAAACTAAAGTGAGAGGGAATTGGAAAAAATCTTTTTTAAACCCTTACAATGGCGAACTATACTTTAGCTGTAACAAGCCAAAACCTTTTTATATCAAAGGATATACATTTGTTTTAACGGATGATAAAAAAAACTCAGATGATCCTATTGATTCTCCAATCATGGGTAATAACTCTTTTGCAGCCTTACCTCATGTCTGTCCTTCCTGTAATTCAGACTACTCAAACCGTTTATATACGAAGTCTCCAATTAGAAGTTTTAGAACCGGTATGGCCAGAAGTAATCAAGTTTTAAGTAAGGAGTTGATTTACCAATTAGACGAAAACAACAGAAAATTAGTAGGGTTTTCTGATTCTCGTCAAGACGCTGCCAAGCAGGCTTATGGGATCGAAGTGGAACACTTTAGAGATGTTGTGAGAATCTTATTTATAGATTGTATCAAAGAGCTTACAGCACCTGATCCAATAATAATAGAGCTAATTAGAAAAGCGGAAGAAAAAGGAGCGGCAATTTTTTCTGACATGGACTATGTAACCTCCATACCAGATGGAGCTATGATTGTAGGATACGTAATTGCAAACAACAAAGCTGAGCTTAAGAAATACAAACAGCCGCATACTTCTTTTAGTATAAAGCAACTAGTAGAAACAGAAGACAATCAGCTGAATGGTCTTTTAGTAAAAAAGCTATTAGAATTAGGAATTAATCCCAATGGAGTAGGAAATAACAACAGCTTTGTTATCAATGAAAAAGACAAATCAAATAATGAAAAAATTCATTGGAGTAATTTCTTTGACTTCGAAAATGGAAAAATAGCTTCAGGTGATCAAGTTAGAAATCGTATTAAGGATAATAATTATACAATACCATCTGAATTTATAGATAGCACGAGAGAAGCACTCTTTGCAACCATCTTTAGCAATAGTTTTGGTTTGTATATGGATGTAAATTCTGAAAGTGCAGGAATTGGATATTTAAAACTAAAACACCAAGTAAATAATCCCGATTATATAAAATTAAAAAATGCTTTTCCAAATAATATAGATAATATACTCAATGCCTTTCTTCGTATAATGGGAGATAACTATAGATACGACAACCCAGATAATGGATTCGGTTCGTCTACATACGAGTCTTACAGCAAACTGCCTACAAAATTTAAAAAAACAATTATAAAAATTGCTGAAAAACAAGGGTGCTATGCTGATGACATAGGAGGGAGTATTTTTGATTATTTTTCTACAATATTTGGAAATCCTGGTTTTATGATAAAACCTAGTGGTATAGAATTTGAATCTGTTTCTGATAAAAACCCATATTACCAATGTTTAAATTGCAATAAAACACACTTACATTACGGATCTGGTTTATGTACAAATATTCAATGTCTTACGGAACTTTCAGATATCCCTACAGGGCTAGTAAAAGAATTAAGAGAATCTAATTTTATTAGCTACGATGTTTTAAAAGAACCTAGAAAAACAATAAGAATAAGAACAGAAGAGTTAACTGGTCAAACAGATAACCAGGCAGAAAGACAACTACAGTTTAAAGGGGTAATTATAGACAATGATACTTCGGAACATCGTAAAGAACGACTCTCAAAAGAAATAGACATGATAAATGTAACGACCACAATGGAAGTTGGGGTTGATATCGGAAGTCTTCAAGCAGTATATCAAGGGAATATGCCTCCTACCCGCTACAACTATCAACAAAGGGTAGGTCGTGGTGGTCGTAGAGGTCAAGCTTATAGTGCGGCACTAACTTTTTGTAGAGGTAAAAGTCATGATACGTACTATTATTACGAAGGAATTGAGGAAATAATAGGGGGAGTTGCTCCTGCTCCGATATTAGCCTTAAAACCAACAGTGCATGAGGGGAAATATGAAATAAAAGTTCCTATTGTAAAACGGATGCTTACAAAGAATATTCTCAAATTAGCTTTTAAAACTTGTCAAAAAGATAAACTTCCCACAGATACACATGGTGAATTCGGTTTGGTAGAAAACTGGAGTAACGTACGCGGTCATATTACGAATTGGCTAATTGAGAACAGCAATGTCATAGACAACTATGTTGAATATTTCTTATGTCAATTTAATGGAGATGGAGTGATTACCGAAGATATCCAGCGTATGAAAAACTGGCTAAAGAATGATTTGATTATTGAAATTAATAAAGCTGTTAATAAAAGTACGTATACAAAAGGCTTAGCACAATCACTTGCGGAAGCTGGTTTATTACCCATGTTTGGAATGCCCTCTAATATGAGAAGTTTTTATCATTCTAAATCAAACAAGGGGCTTCAAACAATGGAACGTAATTTAGAACTTGCTATTTCTGAATTTGCTCCTGGTTCAGTAAAGACCAAAGACAAGGGTGAGTATGAATCTATTGGGTTGACAGTTCCTTTGGGTTTAGGAAGCTTGTACACAAATAAAAACAGGAAATACATCAAGACTCTTGCTAACTATAATGGTAATAATCAGAGCGAATTAGACCCGCTAGAACACAGTTATAAATTAGTTTTAGATGAGCAAAATAACATACTGAAAATAGAGGATTTTGATGATTTTGATCCGGAAGCTCAAAATGAAAAAAGAATCGTGATACCAAAAGCATTTCGTACAAATGAATTGCTGACTAATAATGGGAACAGTATAGATAAAACAGATGTAAGTAAAATGTTTTCTACAACAAGAATTTACGCCAATGAAAACAGCAAACCAGAAAATACAATAGTTAAAGAAAATTTTTCATTAGAATACTTCAATTACAAATCAGATATTTGGCATATTAATAACAACAACGATCAATATTTTCAAGGATTGGCGACGAAAGATTTTAAAACACCCTCTAAAAAATATGATAATACAATGGTGAAAAATCAGTCAAACGAGCCAAACGAAGAGTTGTCTTTTAATCCCAATTTTATTATTTCTAAATATATAGAAACAAAGGAAACTGACGAGCAACAGGAAATTGCATTAGGAGCAAAGAAATCAACAGAGCTGCTGAAAATTCAGATAAACAAAACTGAAGCTTCAATAGATCTAAGTCTTTTTACAGGAAATAGAGCTGCCATCAATGCGGCAATGTATTCTGCTGCTTTTATTTTGCAAAGAGTCACAGCAGATATTTTAGATATTGACCCGCAGGAAATAGAGATTAGTGAACTTAAGCATAAAAGTGATGGAGTTCCGTATTTATTTTTAAGTGATGCAGCTCCTAATGGCTCTGGATTTGTTAGCTATTTGTTTCAGAATTTTAATAAAATATTAGATCAAATTCTCAATGTGCAGCACCCTTTTATCAAAGCACTAATTTCACACAGAGAGAACTGTGCTACTTCTTGTCAAAAATGTTTAAATAGTTACAACAATTCAGGGTACCATCATGTATTAGATTGGAGATTGGGCTTAGGAGTGTTACGACTTTTAAAAGACCCAAAGTATACATTCGGTTTTGAGTATAAAACAGAAAAATACATTGAAAATAAAGACCTACAGATCATAATTAACAAATTAGCCGAAACAAAAGCTGGGATGAGTAATAGCAATGAATTAAAAAAAGGCTCTATTTTCGATTACGTACAAAGAAAAATAGGTGATTTTGGAGCTGATTACCTAAATGAGTTCGTAGCGCATCCATTATGGAATATAGATCTAGTAAAAGCAAAATCTGTAGAGTTGTATGGAGAACAGATAACCGATAGTGAAGACATTGAAAATAGTTTTGAAGCACTTAGAATTATTAAGTTTTCAAAATCATAATATATAGTCGTAAATGTAAAGAAAAGAGTGTGCAATAGTAGTCGCTAAAATCGACGAAACAATGTCATAACTTTAAAAAAAAAATGGAATCAGTTAATAATTTACGTTTAGCAAACAACAAAGCAGACGATTTAACAATTAAAAAGCTAACTCATGGAAATCCTACTATGAAAGAAAAATTTAATAACCTTCAAAAATAAATCATGGCTAATTATCCAGAAACAGAACAAACGTATCAGGCCCTTGTTAATCTTAAAGCAATTAATCATTTTGTTTCTTTTGATTTAATATTTGAAGAAGTTCAAAAAATTAGGTTGTTAAAAAAATTAAAAGCGAACCCTTTAAATTTAAAAGGTAGAGTCAGGAGAAGTTTAACAAATAATGCGGAAACTTTTAAAGTTAATAACTCAATTCAAAGTAATGCGTTATCTATAACTAAACATTTTCCAGATTATCTGGTTGAATCAAAAAAACCAATTTCGTTTAACGAAAAAGGTTTGGTAAATGAAACATCTATGGTTGAGGAAAATAGCTATTGTTTAAAGTCAAAATAGTCTGTAAAAGACACCAATAAAATAAAAAAACATAACTCAGTTTTAGTAGAAATGTTTTTTGTAGTTTTAGTATTCAAAAAATCGCTATTATTATTATTATTCCATGGTTACATCAAATTTTACATTTTTAGAAAAAGAATATCCAGCATTATTTCGATTAGGCATACTTGCAGAGAAAAACATCTATGAAGACCCTAGCACGACGTTAACTAAACTTCGTATTTTTTCTGAACAAATCACTTTAATGTTAGGGGAGTTTGAAGGCTTTCATGACTTTGGAGAATTAACTCAATTTGAGAGGTTAAAAGGCTTAGAGCATTCAAGTGTAGTACCTCGTGAAATAAAAGATATTTTACATAAGTTAAGAAAAAGCGGTAACAAAGGGTCCCATACTGGGGAAGCTTCTGGAGCTGAAGCTAGATTTATGTTACGCCAAGCTTTTTACCTTTGTGTTTGGTTTTATGAGCTATATGAAGAAGAAGATATTCACATAGAATTTGTAATGCCTGCGAAAGACACCAATTCTTCGCATCTATTAGAAAAAGTAAAAGAAGAACTTCAAAGCACAAAAGAAGAGTTAGTAGCTTTAAAAGCAAAAGCAGTTTCTTTTCAAGCAGTTTCTGAAGAGCAAAAAGAAGAAAGGAAAGAAAGAGCTATAAAATTGGTTCGTAAGATTGAAGAAACAGAGGCAGAAACACGAGACAGAATAGATAAGCAATTGCGTGATGCTGGTTGGGAGTGCGATACACAAACTTTAAATTATAAATCAAAGAAAACGCTTCCTCAAAAAGGAAGACAAATAGCGATTTCGGAATGGAGATGCGGCACTAAATGGGCAGATTATGCATTGTTTAATGGACTAGAACTTATCGGTATAGTTGAAGCTAAAAAGCATATTAAGAATATAATGAGTGATTTAGGACAAGCAGAACGATATAGTCAGCTTGTTACAAATGATCACAATATTACATTTCCAAAACATGCTAATAGTGCTAGTTATAAAGTTCCATTTATGTTTTCATCTAACGGTAGACCCTATTTAGAGCAATTTAAAACAGCCTCTGGAATTTGGTTCTGGGATGGTAGAAATCAAAAAAATATTGCAAGACCTTTACAAAACTGGTTTTCTCCAAGAAATTTAATTGAAAAGTTATCTTATGATGAAAATGAGGGTGAAGAAAAACTTCAAAAAACAGATTACGATTTCTTATCGGACGCTAGTGGTTTAAGTTTAAGAGAATACCAGATAGAGGCTATTAAGGCTGTAGAGGACAAAGTATTAACCAATACCGAAGATAGACGTGCGTTGCTAGCAATGGCAACAGGAACTGGAAAAACACG
>TARA_B110001450_G_scaffold120494_1_pt1 | contig 11164 bp, 11 predicted proteins | sample TARA_B110001450 | Tara Oceans TARA_B110001450 (sample SAMEA4396538) | marine metagenome | biome: Polar Biome; feature: [SRF] surface water layer (ENVO:00010504); material: water (ENVO:00002006), including particulate matter (ENVO:01000060) such as... | depth 5 m | reverse complement strand
AGCAAATAATTTATTTTTAATAAGTTTAAATAAATTATTTCAATTTTTATTTTTTATGGGGAGATCGCCTTATACGTGATTTATTTTTAGGTTTTGTTCTAGTTCTTTGTTTTTTTGGTTTGAGTTTTCTTCTAGTTCTTTGCTTTTTTCCTTTAGATTTTTTGCCTGTTTTAAATGGATTTTTAAATGGATTTTTAAATGGATGATAACGTTTAGAACTTTTCTGGATTTTGATAGGAACCACTTTAATTTCCTTTTCCTTTTCTAAATCACTAAAAAATTTTATATGATCTGTCAAATTATCTTCTGTGTCAATTGTAACCTTATTTGTCCAGCTCATTTTATCATTAGTTAATACTTTTACATTCATATTTTTATCTTTTAAAAATGCATAACAAGTAAGAAATAATATATCATCACATTCAGTCTGACTAGGAACAGAGGGAGGAGGATCGTCTTCGTGTAAAGCCGTTTGTAATTCTACATCTTTGGGATTATCTAAAATTTTTTTTCCCAATAATTTTAGTTTTTTTTTATCAGAAGAATCACTAAATATATTAATATCACAACTTGGATTATTTATTAGAAAATTATTTAAAATTCTTAATTTTGTATGTAAAGAATGTTCTTGACAAAATATTATAATATATGGGTAGTCATAAGTTACAATTAATTGTAGTAAAAATCTATCAATATGTTTAAGATCCTTATGATAAAAAATATTTTCACCATCTATTAATATATAATGATGTGGTTTGCCTAATCCTGTTTTTTTTTCAGCTAATCTTTTATAAGCTAACTTAATATCTGAGATAATATCTTTATTAAAAAATTCTTTAGTTTTTATATAGTATTCTAAAGGTTTACTTCCATCCGCATTATAATCTATTTCAAAATTGCGCAAAAGTATATTACTTATTTCTTCTATTTCTTTTTCTTTTTTTTTTTGGTTATCTTCATAATTATTTCCATATTCCATAATAATTTTATATATATATATATATATTAATAAATATATTTAATTAGCTAGTAATTTTAATCAACATTAGTTTTATCAGCTTGTTCTCTTTCTTTTTGACGTTGTAAAATTTCACTTAAACCATGATCATTATCTTTTGGTTTTCCTATTATTACATCTTCAGCTTCGAATAATTCTTTACGCAAATCTGCAGTAGCTGCATCATCTTTTTCACCATCGCCAAATAATAAATTTTTACCAGGAACATCCATTCTATCTGCATTTACTAAATTACCTTCTTCATCAATGGTTTGCATAAGTTTATTGCCTTCTTTTTCTGCTTTTGCTACATTTTCTTCAATCGCTTTACGTTTAGAATCTTTTACACGTTTCTTAAATTCTTCTTTAGAAACTTCATCATTTTGTTTCTTTTGAGACATTAATTCATTTAGTTCTTTTTCTAAATATTCTACACGACCTGTTTTATATGCTTCGGGGTGGAACGGCATCCACATACCAACTGGTCCTACATACACATCATGATTTGTATCTTCTTGTCTTAACATTTTACATTTCAATTCTGCTTCTTCTTGTGTAGCGAAAACACCTCTAACTTTTAAACCTCTTGTATTTGTTTGAAATTCGTGTTTTTCATTATATTCTTTTGTTAATTGTTCTTCTTTTGCATCAATGAAAGATTTATATTCATCGTCTAAACTTGTTAAAAATAAATTATCTTTTTCTTCTTCTACAAATTCTTCCATGTCTTTAGTAAGTTTATTAAAATCAACATTATATTTATAACTTAAGAAATTCAAGAACTGAGTATATTTTTCAAAAGTCTTTTTAAATTCAAAATTTTTCAAGAATTTTTCAAAGAAAAATAATTGTTTATTTTTAATTATTTCTTCGGGGGAAATGAAACTTAAACACGCAAACTTTTGACCAGCAATTGGTTTATCTTCATCTAATAAATCAACATATTTAGTATTTTCTGCGGTTTCAAGATTTTCTTTTTTTGCTTTAGCAGATTTTTTTGCCGACATTATAATATTAATAGATTACTTTGTTTAAATAATTTTAAATACTAATTTATTTAATTTGAATTAATAAATTTAAACTTTAAATTTAAGAAAAATAATAAGTTTAATTATTTTATTTTTTTCTTTATATTTATTATAAACAAAATGAATCCAGGTATGGGAGAACTCGTTAAAAGAGCCATTAAATATTTAGTTGAAGGTCTTATGGTTGCTATTGTTGCCTTTGTTATACCACCCGAAAAACGTGCTTTAAAATTTGACGAAATTGCTATTATTGCATTAATGGCTGCTGCTACATTCTCTATCTTAGATACATTCGTTCCAACTATGGGTGCAAGTGCTAGATCGGGTGCTGGTTTCGGTATAGGTGCAAATCTTGTTGGATTCCCTAGACTCGGTTAATTTGAAATTTAACAGCATTTCAAGGAGTAATTTTTTTAATATTTATTTTTTTATAAATATTAAAAATAATGACAAAAACTGACAAAACTGAGAAAAATAAAAAAGTATGTGGGTTCTAGAAAAAATTGACATAAAATAATAATACACAAAACAATAATAGACAAAACAAATAAACACAAAGACAAAAACAGGATACTGATGTCTTGCTACAAAACATACAAGACTACACTACTGAACATGCTTCCCAATGACGTTCTTGACCATATATGGTCAATGAATCATGCCTGGGCAGCCAACGTATTGCAAAAAGCTGTTCGCTCATTCATCAAGACAAAAGTGGGGGAAATTGTTTCCATGATTGAGTTTGCATCATTTAAATGTAATCTTGGTCCATGTGTAAAAAGCTATAATGTCTTTTACAGGAATAGGGTATTGAACCAGGGTAACATATTAAAGACATTTGCTTCTTGCAAATGCTGTGTAAGACACCAAATAAATAAACCAATAACTTTGACCAAGTGGGAAGACTTGACAATACCCGAAACTCAGTGGACAAATTGTAACTGCTCTTGTAGGCATTTATCGCGCTGGATTTGCAGGGAGGTTGAGTAAATTAAAAAAGAAAAATAAAAAAAGAGCAAAAAACCAAAAAAAAACCCAAAAAAGCTTAAAACACTTTTTTTTCTTTTTATCCCTTATTACATAATAAAATATAATTATTTAAAAATATGAAAAAAAAGGCAAAAAAAGATTTGGTAATTTTTTTGGAATGGGACATTTTTAAAATGTCCAATTTTGATATGAGCCAGCCTTTATATAAAAATAGATGAAAAATACATTAAAAATCGGTTTTGTTATCTTTAAGGTTTAAAATAATAAAAATTATTGTATAAAAAGTCCTTACCATACAAAATATTATAAAAAACGGGTTTTTTTGCTTTTTAACATTTATTAACATTAAAAATCCGGAAAAATCCGTTTTAATTATTGATAATATTTTTAACATATAAAATGGTAATAATTAATGAATATGTTATTAAGTATAACAGATGTTAATTGAATATTTAACACTTTATTAACTTAAAATCGGATAAATCCGAAGAATAATAGTTTAAAAATATTTTCTGTTAACATATTATTAACAAATGTTAAAAGAAAAATCCGAAAAAATCCGTAATGATTATTTTTGTATAAATTGTAATTATAAAACGTGTGATAAAAAAGATTTTAATAAACATTTATCTACAACTAAACATAAAAAAAATGAATGTATTGACAATTCTTTTACAAAATTAGAAAATAAATCCGAAAAATCCGAAATTATTCATATTTATTTTTGTGAATGTGGTAAAAAATATAAGAGCAGACAAGGTATTTATTTACATAAAAAAAAATGCGAATTTATTGAAATTAAAGAAGTAAATAATGATATTTCAAATAATCAATTAACAATATCAAATAACGCGATAATACAAATAATAAAGGATAATAAAGAATTAAAAAATATCATATTTCAACAACAAAATCAGTTAATAAAACAACAAGAACAAATAAGTGAACTTATACCAAAGGTGGGTAATAATAATAATAATACACAAAATAATAAGTTTAATATTAATGTATTTTTAAATGAGCAATGTAAAGATGCAATAAACTTAAGTGATTTTATAAAATCATTACATGTTACTTTGGAACAATTAGATTTTACAAAACAAAACGGATTAGCAGATGGAATAAGCAAAACAATAATAGATAATATGAGTAAGCTTAGTATTTATGAGAGACCGATGCATTGTACTGATACAAAGCGAGAGACACTATATATTAAAGAAGACAATGCATGGTCAAAAGATAAAGCAAAAGACAAAGTAAAGAATGTAATTAAAAAAACGTCTTCAAAAAATTACAATGCACTAATGGATTGGAAAACTTTAAATCCAGATTTCATGAAAAACGAGGATAAGACTGATTATTTTACAAAAACAATATCAACAATAGGGAAATCTACAGATTCTATAGATGAAAAAGTAATTAAAAAATTATGTAAGGAAACATATATAAAAGATTCAATCTAAAAGTAATAATTAATATATATTTTTTTATAAATATATATATATTAATTAAGTGATGGTATATAAAAATCCAACGGTAGGTGTATTAGCAACACCATATATACATAAAGATTCAAAAAAATCAAAAGAATTTTTTTTAAAAGAAGATATAATAAATATTTTAAAAAGGGAAAATATAGATATATTAATAATACCATATAACTTGACAAAAAATAAACTAAAATTAATAGTCCAAAAATTAGATGGTATAATTTTTCCTGGATCACAAGTAGGTAATTATTATTGTAGAAAAGAATTTAAGGAACATTTTAATAGTCAAAGATATTTAATAAAAATAATAAAAAAAATAAATAAATATCGTTTGTTTCCTATATTAAGTATATGCCATGGTTTTGAAAATTTATTATTAATAGAAAGTAATAAAAAACCTACAAAAAAAATTATAGAAAAATTTTTCATAAATACAAAAGCATATTTTGGTTATAAAACTTGTCCATTATATTGTAAAAACCAAGCCAGTAAACAATTTAAAAAATATTATAAAAAATCTAATAAAATGATTTTTAATAATAAATTGGGTATTTCACCAAAAACAATAAAAAATTTAAAATCTATAGATTTACTTGCAATAAGCAAAGATAAAAAATATAAATCATTTGTAAATATTATAAAATATAAAAATTATCCATTTTATGGCTTTCAAGGTCATCCAGAAAGAAGAAATATAGAATTATTAAAACCATTTATATTAGATGTAAAAAAAAGTATAATTTATAAAAATAATATATATAAATCTAGTAACATTAATAGTAACAAAATTAAAAAATTTAAAAAATTAATAAAAACTAAAATTACTAGAAAATGTAAAAAATATGGTCTCTCAAAAAATAATAAAAAAAAATGTTATTTTTATAAAATATAAATATAAATATTCATATTTATCTAGTTTTTTATCTTCTTTTTTTATGGGGTTTAGCACGTTTTATTTTTGTTCGTTTTTTGGCTTCTTTTTTTGAAGGTTTTTTTGCTTGTGGTTTTTTTGCTTTTTTTGTTTGATTTGTTTTATTTTTATTTTCTATTTCTTCTAATTTTCTTTTTTCATTTTCAAATGGAACATATCTTAAAAAATGCATTTCATATTCTTTTGTTCCTCTTTTAAATCCTTTTTCAATTAAATCTTTAAATTTATTTGCTTTTTCAGCCCGTATATCTTCAAGAGTTTTTTGTTTTCCAATACAATTTACGCTAAATCTTTTTAATAAACCTTTTTGTTCTAGTCTATTTTTTAATTGAACTTTAAATAAATATTCAGACATACATAATAATCTATTTTCATCAAAATAAGGACGATCTGCATAAATAAATATTAAATAAAAATATAACATAGTATCAATTGAAGCAACTTTAATTTTTTGATTGTCAATATAAATTAAATTATAACTGTGACACGCTTCTGCTTTATAAATAATAGCAATAGTATCTCTATTTATAACTACTTCATAATGTTCAGCTACATATTCGCCGATTGCTGGTTTTTTATTAATTTTAATATTATTAAAACCTTCATAGTTTAATTGTTCTTTTAATATTGTAGCACTTTGTTCTGGTTCATCAGACAATATATCAAAATCAGGTATAGAATTTATTACTCTTTTTTCTTTACGCGGCATATATTTCCCATATAAACTTGCCGCATAACCACCGAAAAATACTAATCCTTGATTAATAAAACTTTGTTTGCTTAATTCGTAAATAGCATTTCTTTCTTCAATGGGACCTTCATATGTTCGTTGAAAATCCTGTCTTACACATTGTTCTCCTTTTAATGGATAATTTTTATTTAATAATAATAATCTTTTTAATACTTTTTCCCATCTAGAAACATCTCCCATAGGTCTAGATAATTCTTGATACATAGCCATACGTAAAAAATTAGGAGGACAATAACCTATGCCATTAACTTTAATACATTTTTTATGTAAATTATTAAAAAGATGATAATCTAATTGTGTAACATCAGCAATTGGAATAAAATTAACAAAAACTTTATATGTTCCGCTATGAACTCCTGATTTTGCTTCAACTTCTTTATATCCTTCATTATAAAAAATGTCAGCAATTTTTTTGGCATCTTCAAGTGCATTTGCAGTAAAAAAATCATAATCAGGTATTTCTACATCTTTATTATAGAAGCGAAATTGTTCAGGTAATATATTATTAATTGCTGTTCCGCCGTAACATAAAATTTTGTGTGTACGTAAATAATGTTCTAATAAAGAAATAATTTTTTGTATATCTTCACTTTGTGCTATTTTTTTACCCATTATTTCCCCAGCTTCATCAACTGCATCTCTTAAGATTTGTAATTCTTTTTCTTCAAATGATTTATAGTCCATAATTAAACTAAACAATATATAATATATTAAAATATTATATATTATATATTATTTGTTATTTGTATTATTATATAATCAAATTATACAATACAATTATTAGAAAAAATTACATTATTATTTCTAGCCACCGGCATCAACACGTGCTTGTTGTACGATATCAGAACTAGGACCGTCAACAGAAGCACCTCCCAAATTTGTTGTTGCTTGATATGTTGGGTCATCTTGATCTGATTCTATTAAATTTGGTGGTTTCAAAATAATTGCTCGGCGTGGACGACCATTAATGTTATTTATATTTTCAATAAACATAATTTTATCATAATGAATTAATTGATTATCTACGTTTTGAAATTTCATAGCAATAAATTGACAGCCATTATTATATGCTTTTGTCCAATCATAATTTTCTATATTATTATTTAAATCGGGTAATACTATAAATAATGATTTTTTTGTTTGGGCTTTTAATAAAGCATTATTATCGCCTGCAGCAAGCAATGTTTGATATCTTAATAATCCTAAATTTGGACCACCAGATTGTAAATTGACATAATCTATTAAGTCAGTTTGCTGAACATTAACATAGTTTTTGGCATTTACCATAATAATATATCTGTTTTGTAATTCATTAATGTTTGACATTACTAAATTTTTTTCTTTTATATAGCATCTATTTTGATTTTGATCATTATTATTAAATAAAACACTTTTAATAAGAATCGCCATTTTTTTATATATGTTAATGTTATCGCTCATTATTCTAAAATGTAAAAATAATGGATCACTATAATTAGCTATATTATTAGAATTATTTTCATTTGTTATTATATTTAATACATCTTGAAATTTCATATAATTATATGTTTCTTTTATAGAATTGTTATTAGCAGTTGATGCCGCAATAATTGGTTCATCATCATAAGAATATATTTCAAAATCTAAACAACGAGCGCCTTGATAAATACATTTTCTAAGAGCACATCCATCAACCCAATTATTTTTATACCCATCAACGCAACAACAATTATACGCAGTTTTTATAAAGAAATTTTTGACTAATATATCCTTTTCAGCTCCTTCGTGATTTAAAGCAGCAGTATCTGTTCTTAAATCATTGCCTTCTTTATATATTGAATTTATTCTTACACAACTTCTTGACTTATTGCTTAATGTGTTATATATCCAACTTAAAATGGAAAATAATATAAAAAAAATTATTACAAATGATATAATAACTACATTATTTTCAGAACCCATTAATTGGTCAAATTTTTTACCTATAATTTCTTTTGATTTATTAAATGTATCTTTTATATTAGTTTCTACCATTATTTATTAATTAAATTATATATATATTATTATTTAATATAGATTTAATAAAAAAAATAATATATATATTAATATAGTGTTTTAATAATGGCAGGTGGTTTATTAAATTTAATTGCAATTGGAAATCAAAATATAATTTTGACAGGAAATCCTAGTAAAAGCTTTTTTAAATCTAAATATGTTAAATATACAAATTTTGGATTACAAAAATTTAGAGTTGACCAAACTGGTAATAAAGAATTACAAGTTTCTGAACCGACTACATTTAGTTTCAAAATACCAAGATATGGTGATTTATTAATGGATACATATTTGGGTATAACCTTACCAAATATTTGGAGTCCAATTTACCATTATACTTCTTCTGAATTTTCTTCAAATTATACTACATCATCTCAAACTATAAATAGCGAATATAGACCATATGAATTTCAGTGGATAAAAAATATAGGTAGTCAATTAATAGAAGAAGTTCAATTTACATTCAATGGTCGTTTAATTCAAAAATATAGTGGTTCATATATACAAAATATAGTTGAAAGAGATTTTGATGCTAATAAGAAAGAACTATTTAATTTAATGTCTGGAAATACAAGTTATTTAAATGATCCTGCTAATTATGCTAATAGAAATAATAATTATCCTAATGCATTTAATTATAAACACACAATAGATCCAAGTGGAATAGAACCTTCAATAAGACAAACACAGTTATATATTCCAATAAATAGTTGGTACAGTATGGCTTCTACAATGGCATTACCATTAATATGTTTGCAATATGATGTATTAGAAATTAAATTTATTTTAAGACCAATTTCACAATTATTTACAATAAAAGATATATTATATGACGTTAGTGCTAATACTGAAAATATATACCCTTTAACTTATAATGAATTTCCAAGAATTTTTCCAGATCAATCTAAAAAAGAACAATATGGTTATTACAGATTTATTCAAGAACCACCAATAAGAGATATAAGTTTTGGTTATAAATATGTAGATAAAACTATGAAATTTAATGGAAAAATACATTTAATAACAACCCAATGTTTTTTGGGAGATGAAGAGCGTAGATTATTTGCAAATAATACGCAAGAATATTTGATTAAATTAGTATATGAAACAAAAAAAGAATTAACTCAAAATAATGGAAAAATTACTTTTGATAGTAATGGTTTGGTTTCTAGTTGGATGTGGTATTTACAAAGAGACGATGCAAAAGAGCGAAATGAATGGTCAAATTATACTAATTGGACATATGAAAATAAAGAACCCAATAATTTACAATTATTAGACATAAGTAATAGTGGAAATTCAGAATTTATATATTATAATAGTCATATAAAAAATGAAGTTGATTATAATTTAAGAACTAGATTAATAGAAGAATTGCAAGAATTATCTGATTTATCAAAAAATATTTATATAACAGGAAATGTACCAGATGATTTTAGTCAGAAAAATCATAAAAATATTTTAACAAAATTCGCAATAATTGTTGATGGTAAATATAGAGAAGATGATTATCCAAGTGAATTATATAGTCAAATAGAAAAATATAACACGTCTAATGGTTATAGTAAAGAAGGATTGTATTGTTATAATTTTGCATTATCTACTGATCCATATAAATATCAACCAAATGGAGCATTTAATACAAATAAATTTAAAACAATAGAATTTGAATATAATATTGCAATTAATCCTCCGCTAGAAAGAAATAAAGTTGATTTCAGAACAATTTGTGATCCAGAAACAGGCGTAGTAATTGCTACTTCAAAAGACCCGGGTTCAATTTATAAATATAATTATGATTTATATATAATAGAGGAACGTTATAATATATTAAAATTCCAAAGTGGAACAGCAGATTTAGAATATAGTAGATAATTAGATAATTAGATAATTAGATAAATTTATAATTTAGTTTTGGGAACTTTTCGTGTTCCATATCCATTTTTTATACGTGATTTTTTTGCTAATTTTAATGCTTTTGAATTGGTGTTACAGCCTTCTACTAAAATATTATAATCTATTGCGGCTGCTTTACCTCCACTTATACTAGATGCTAAGCGTGCAATACCCCAGCTATGTGATGTTTGGTTTGGACGAGACCCGGATGAATAAAATGCTCCTATTCCTTTTTTAACAATTTTATTTAATGCTTTAATGGAACAACCAGTTTTTTTTGCTAAATTATTATTGATAACAACTTTATTAATTTTATATATTTTTTCAGCATTTAGAAGATGTTGTGATTTTTTATTTTTAAATGATTTTAATGGTTTTCTATTAATATAAATACCTTTTTTATATGCAGCCCGAGATTTTTTGAGTTGTTTTTTTTGTTTTGCTTTATCTTTTTTTGTAAGACGTTTTGGTAAATATTTAATGGGAACATTCATAATTAATATAATATAAAGTTTATTATATTAATTAAATATTTTTTATTTATATAAATCAATAAAATAATATTCATAAAATGTTTTATTTAATGTAATTTTTAAAAATAATAAATATATAAAAAATATAAATAAACTAATAAAAATATTATTTATATATATATATTTTTTTTTATCAATAAAAAAATGTTTTCTAATAACCATTAATAAAATAAAAAGTTCAAAAATTATTATTGATAATTTTATAAAAAAAGAATGATAATTATTCTTAAGAATTATTTCTCTATAACTAGTAAAAATAAATGCAAAAAAAACCAAACATAGAGGAGAGAATTTTATATAATTAAAATAATATAAGAATGATATTATCCATAACCATATACAAAATATAAATAATTTCTTATAATCAAATGACAAAATCATTCTTATATTGATTATAATATAAGAATAATATAATTTAATAATTAATAACAAAATAATATAATTTAATAATTTTAAACAATAAATTATATTATTTTTAGTATTATTTTTAGTATTATTTTTAGTATTATTTTTA
>TARA_B110001450_G_scaffold65961_1_pt1 | contig 11172 bp, 12 predicted proteins | sample TARA_B110001450 | Tara Oceans TARA_B110001450 (sample SAMEA4396538) | marine metagenome | biome: Polar Biome; feature: [SRF] surface water layer (ENVO:00010504); material: water (ENVO:00002006), including particulate matter (ENVO:01000060) such as... | depth 5 m | reverse complement strand
ACCACCGGGCCGTCGACCACCGGGTCGGCGACCACCGGGTCGGCGACCAGAACGCGGGACAACCTCCACAGGAGGTCTCTCACCCACGGGAGAAGCGTGAGATCGAGGAAACGCTCCGCACCCCGAGCATCGTCGTACCCCAGGGCGAAGACAAACAGCAGGAGGAGCTCGTAGCGGAACGGGACAAGTGGCAGTGTGGCGATTGGTACGGTCACGGCCGAGAGACACACAAAGTAGGCCAACCACCTGCGTTCCACCCCGAGCCGATCCCAGCGCGTGGCGATGCCGCTGAGGGGCTGCAGCAAGCCAATGTAACAGAAGATGCTCATGCCCACGAAGGGAGTCAAGATCATGAGGCTCGGGGAGGGGAGGGGGCGGAGGGAGGGTTCAGGGGAGGGGGTGACACTCTGACTCCCCGGACGAGGAGGGGCGCGAGGGCCGTCACCGCAGGTCGTCGTCCTCGTCGTCCTCCTCCAGCCTGTTCTTGGGATATGCAATGGGGTCCTCGAGCACCCGCCCTCGCAGCGAAATTGTCTACGAATGAGACTGAGAGAGAGAGAGAGAGAGAGAGAGAGAGAGAGAGTCTGACGGAGAGAAGCGGGGCACTTGCAGATGAGGCATCAGACGGAAAAAAAGCAAAAAAATCAGGACGAGGAAGGTCGGGGCACGTCGCCGTGGGAGTCTGTCCTCGTCTGCGTTTGAAGAAACGAGAGAGGGTCCCGACACCATCGGAGTGCCAAAAAAAAAGAATGGATGCGGCAACGACTGGTGTGTTGTCGAGGACCCCGAGAATGACAAAGCAGCGACGTCTCCCTGATGCAACGGGCGGCCCGAGCGCCTGGGTGGGAGGAGGTGACGGGTGGCGGGTCGTTTGTTTTGGTACAGGTGCACAATGAAACTCGAAACACGCATATTCGGTACGCGGTGTGGCGCTCAACATTTCTTTTCAGCACACACACACCAACAGACTATCGGGTACCCGCTCCCCTGTCCCCAAGTCATTCGTGTCGGAAACGTGCAAATGGATGTGCTCGTGCAGGCGTACCGAGAGGGGAGTATCGACATGGAACGGTTAAGGGAGTTGCAAACGAACGACTTGAAAACGTTTCAACTTGAAAAGTCAGTGGGAATACGTCCGAATCCGATTCCGGGACAACTGAATGTGGACGTGTCCTTTTTAAAACGAATGGTCCGCAACATTCACAGATCTACTGTTGCTGGCAAACGTTTAGGTCATGAATGGAATCCAACGTCAAGAAGGGTCGTAAATAATAAAAGGGCCGACGATGACACCTCATTTGGCGTAGATGACCTGAAAGGACTCAACGATGTGTGTACAAAATGGTGCACTCATACATTCTTTCCTGACACATCGTCACGTCTGAGCTTCGTTTCGAGTGTCTTTAAAATGTACACCACCCTATCCAACGAGTTCAAAGAACTCAAATTCGACCTAGTCTTCAAGGGGGGTGTCATAATGAGATTGATCATCTTGGAATTCGTTCAGAATTTCTCCATACACGAGAGAGTCGCCGCGGAAGAGTACCTGAAAGCAGAAAAGGCGGTTTCGTTTTCGGACTTTGACTTCGAGATCGTGCCTCACAACCATTCGCCACGCCAAGACCTGATTATAAGACTATTTTCTCTTTATTGGGCACTCCTCCTCTGGCTGAGGAATCAGATGGACGTGTTCTCGTACCGACGAAAGGCAAACCCCCTTTTCAACATTTCATGGGATGAAAAGGACAGCATTTCAGTTTTGAAGCAACACCTACAAAAAGAAGTAGACGGGTACGACGACGGCCACCCGCTGAGTGGAGCAACCATAGATCACGTAGTCAGGGGTTGCTACGATAGTGACCCACCCAGAGGATACAAAACATCATCTGGAAAACCCACACAATCCAAACGCGACAACGTGTTCATATTCACTCGCCGAGGGGAAACTGAGAAAAGTATCATGAGCGCCTGTGACTACTTCACGGAGCTTGACGTACCGGGCGTACCATGTGACTACCCACGTGACTTTTACTGCACGATGAATACCTTCATAGGGGAAGATACGGAACGGGAGCGTCCGGAACAACTGAAGTCTGTGTTCCACCTATGCCGGATCAAACAAGGATTTGTGGTGTATCTGACCACTAAGGCAGGCGAGAAACGCTGTGAGCGTTTGGGGGGCGAGATGCTCGACCTCTCCCAGTCCAATGGGACGAGGACCGACGAAATGAGGCGATACATCTACTCAAACGTGAAGGCGCCATATCGAGAATACTACATGATCGGGAGTGAGTTTCACATTCGCAGCTACTCTTCCAATGGTCTGTTACACGATCTGAGAGTTCAGATCCATTTTCAAGACAAACCTCCGTTTGAAAGCATGGCCGCAGGGACTTCCAAAATTCGAAAACGGCTTCTTCGGTATCTTCTGTTCATGGTAATCTACACGCTGGGACCGTTTGTGGATCATTCGTTTCAGTACAAGGTGCAGCAAATGCACAAGCTCCTTACCACGACCTCCTCCGTGGACCATTTGTATCGCCACTCCCAATCGAGGGTCGCACCGATCGACGAGTTCGTGTTGCAGGAGCAGCACACACTCCGTCTGCCAGGGTCTACCAAGAAGAAACAGGCGTACTTGGCAAGCATCCACCGCCATCTCAAGGTGATTTACACTTTGATTACGGGTGAAAGCCGTTCCAAAGAAACCCTGGACGAGCGCTACTTGGAGTTCGCGGATACCTTTCTGTATTAATTTAGGGGTCAGGGCCAGAGCTGGGGATTAGCACAAGTGCGTGCGCTGCTGCCTTTGCTCGCCTTCGTGTGGTGGTGGACACCCGATTCTTTTTTTAGTGCTACCAATGTGAAGATCTGTCATGAGGGACGATATTCTCTACAGAGCCAATAGGATCACTACATCCGCTGGACTTGCGAGCCCTGAATCAGTCCAACATTATCCATACTTCACCTCAGAAGTGCCTCCTGTAGAGGAGCTCCCTAAAAGAAGACCTGTCATGCATCTCTTCTCGCAAGGTGTGGAGAACGGCAGCGATCCCATACAGGAAGCTGCAAAAAGACTTGACTTTTCTGAAGTGCCTGCCCACGGGAAGACGGGCGACGAGGACCTCAATCAAGAACAAGCCATCCCGATGGCTCAAACAGTCACTGGTGACTTCGAACTCAACCGAGTTATGTTCGATCGGATACAAAACGGAATGAAGTATCGACTCAACGAAAAAAGAGAACGTCAGAGACTAGAGCTAAGCTTCGTGCAACACACAAAGAACGACATCTATTGTGCAGTCATGACTGCATGCCAGGTGTATTGGACGTCAAAACTCCCTTTGACGGAAAACGGAAACAACATGCTTGAATCGCTTCTTATCGGTAGTGCAATCGATGCGAATTTACTCGAAGATAAATATGAAAAGAGAACGGAACAAATCACACTGAAGGGTGAACCAAAAATTTCTCAAAAGTATGACCAACTTCAAGAGCATGTGAACCCACGTTGGATCACTGTTCTCGTGAATGAAACAGACACATCACGCATACTGGTTTCGGAAGAAGATTTCATTTCAAAAACCCTAGAACGCGTCGAAAGCCTAGGAATCGTTGTCACAAATGTGAAAGACGACCATGGAGAACCATTGAATCTCAGAGACTACAAAAAATCTTGGGAGCGGGCAAAAGTCACACTGAATTCGAAAATAGGTGAGCGAGTACAAATTACTGGAACCTCCCACACAAACAAAACGTTTAGAATCAAAGCAAACCAGGGTTTGAAGAGAGGGTTGAATGTGACTCCCTTTGCGTTCATGTATCATAATTCTGCTACGAGCTATAAAGACATTACCAAAAAAGTGCAGTCATTCTTTGAGAACGACCATGTATCTGTCTACTTTGATGCTCAGGATAGAGAAAAAATCAAAACAGTTTATGCGGAATTGGACGGACAAGATATGCTGGCACAGTCTGTGTGTTCGTTGGTTGCGAGTATGTTCGCGGTGTGGGGTCTCGGAGGCGTCTCTTATGTCGTGGCTAAGAAGGATGCGGAGATCACAAGTAGACCTGGTACGCAGCTCTCCAATGCTGAAACGAGAAGTTTCATGAAACGAGGTTATAAGATACCAGACCCTACAACGATTTCCCAAATTGAGGGTTATCACAAACGAACGCTCCAGATAGTTCCCATCGCGCTCAACTACAGAGACGATAACCGTAGCACAATACTAGATGAATGCAAAAATTGGACTTTGATTGACACCGTATCTAAGGCATCAATTTACGAGGGCAAACATGTCGCCACTGTTCTTCGTGTGTCCATGTCAAATCAGTCCTGGTCGCACTGGATGACATACATCCCTGGGGTCGGAAAGTGGTTTGATCCCTCCATGCCAAGGGGACGCGGCACGACAGACATACAAAACACTGAGTATGCAAAAGCTCGGGGATTTGTAAAGGACGTGTACTACATTGTACTGTCTGAATAGGACCTTGCGGAAGTTTAAACACAGTTTGGAAAAAACACCTCGCCAGCAAAACTGACTCTCGCGTCTACCCACCCTCAACAGTTTCCGGAGATATGAAATTGACCCTATAGACAGGCATCCAGCTCATGACTTCGCTGGCCATGAAAGCATCTGCTGTTTTTCTCATGCCGAAAAACACCAGTTTCGTCTGCTCCGCGGTCAAGGAGGCCAGCTTGAAACTGTTGTAGATTGAATGGAGGGTTTCTTTGTCGCGGTTTGTAATGGACACGTCTAGTTGGTGTAGACTGACATGATTCAGCATGTGTAAGGCGGCCGCCGCGCCTGCCAGTAGCAGTTGAGTGGAATTGAAGGAATACAAGAAATACACAAAAATAGTATACATGTCTGCTGAAAATATATCCTTTCGCGACCGAGGCAATCGCACGAGCTTGGGATGAATGTATTTGCCATTTTCGACGTCCACGACTGCGAACGAAATGATGCTGATGGGTACGTGAAATTGCAGTCGCTTGCTCCCACGCCTCAGGTTCAGACAGACGTTCAACATTACAAAGTAGTTTCTTTTCCACTTTCGTCTGTGGGTTGGCTCATGCCATCGGGTGACGAGGTCGTCGTCCACAGTCAACGGCCGAAGGTGCATGTCGTCATCGAAGAATCGACTCTGAGAGTCAAAGCTCGCCGAGCTCTTGGACTTCACTCCGAAATGACACCCTTCGTGAATGATCCCTTTTGGTAGACGGATCGTACGATTGATTTCACGCGCAATCTCTTCAAAAGGGGGTGCATACTTGAGTACCAGTGGGAAGAGCTTCTTGAGCCGAGAAAACAATCTGTACGAGTGAGACTGGCCAAAGTCTTTTTGAACAGCATCGATTCTGAACAAGCTGTCACTCATAGTACTGTTGCCGCTTCTACCTATTCCAGACTGTATACGATCCAGACCGTTTTCTCCCTGCAGCATCATGAACAAGTCTTCCTTGGGCCCTTGTTTCAGGCGTTTGTCCAAAGCACTCAAAATCATGACGCTGTAATGGTACCCCGAAAAACAGAACTGTTCCTCAAGGAATACGTGCTTCTGTAGCAATTCCTGAAGGTCGATGCTCATGTTTGTGTAGGCGTGCGTATTCATTTGCGAGCTGTAAGAGTTCAACATTACTTGTTCGGCGTGTAGGAGAAACTTCAACCGCGCCCGTTTGGAGCCGAAAAATGAATCTTCCTTCACATAATAATCGGGAGAGGTCATCAACACGAGTGTAGATGTTTATGTGCGGTCACAACAACTATTTTCGTTATGTTTGGGCTTTCTTTTGAGAAACAGGCCTTCTGAGTGCTTTGTGCACTCTGTTGAATTGAGGTAATGTCTCTCGTCGTCCTTAAGCATGTAATTGATAAAAAGAAATTGCACGGTTTTTTTTACACTCATAGTTTTGGACACGAAAGCGGTCGCGTGTCGGACAGACGGACGGAGCATGAGACGTTTGTGAGGGAGACCGCACGCGCGATCGCCGCGGTCCCGGCGCGCGGGAGGCCGCATGGGAACAAGTGTAAAAAAAAAAGACGGTGAGGTCGGCCCTTTTTTTTGCCGATATCGTACTCTGTGTGTTTCATAAAGTGCCACAGTGGGTGAGGGGTGACGGGGTGAGATGCCGCGTAGCTTTTTTTTCTGCCTTTGTCGGAGAGAAGAAAAGTTCCAAGATTTGTCGTGCGTGGTGGTAGTCGTTTGGTACCAAACGACCACCCACGAAGGACACACCACGCACGTACGCTGCGACGACCCCCGCGATGGTTTCGATGCAGACGGAGCTCGCCACCACCCTCCTCGACAAGCAGTCCGTCGAGGAGAGTCGAACGGAGAGATTCAAGCATGCCGTCAACGTGATCATTGAGGTGTCGATTCGGCTCCGGACGCCGAACATCAGCGAGGATGTCTTCCAGATGGCCGTCTCCCTCGCCTACTACTCGACCATCCCCATGCTGCACGGCTACTGCTCGTCGCTCCTCGACGCGTGGCCCCACACGGAGGAGGAGCTGAAGTATATGCTTCGTTGCATAATCGTGGCCAGGCGCGCGAAGGAGACACTCTTCGTGGACGTGGAGAAGTGCGAGAGTATCGACGAGGAAGTCGACGCGCTTTAGAGCACTGCGAGTCATGTGACATCTGCGACGAAGAATTGATCGGAGGTGAGAAAGGTGTAGCTCATGGGGAGCAGGCAGTGTCCGGGCAGGGAGGGTAGACTGTGCCAACGCACAGTGTGAGATGGCGACAGCACGCATGTATTTGAAATAGTGGTGTTGCACCTTTCATGGTGATCGGGAATCTGCGCGGGGCGACGGGAGCCCCACGAGTTCCGGATCAGCCAGTAGGACGCTTCCCACCCAACCACGACGACCACGTGGTCGGCGGGCAGCGGGAACGCGTCGCACACTACCCCGCCTACGTCGGTGTTGGCGAGCACCTCCGCCGAGATCATCAGGCCCACGGCCCCCCCCTCCACAATCTCGCGCTTGACGTCCCCGTGCTCCACGTATCGCAACGGGCCTACAGAGCGGCTGCCCTCGCCCCGGTAGGAACACCATCTCCGAACTCGACCGAGAAAGAACGGGGCGGTCGCTTCCGAGACGAGGTGACACGACCCGTCCCCGAGACACTGGATGACGTGCTCGGGATCCCCACCGTGACAGGCGTTCCACCCTGCCTCCTCCTCTGGGTGTCGATTGGTGTCGAACTCGTCCATCACCCGCTGAATCGAGAAGGTCGCGCCCTCGGAATTGCTGCTGACGTTCCATCGATCCTGCAGCATCTGCACAACGGCCACGACGTAACATGCGCCGCACCAGTTGAAGGCGTGCTGATCGATGGAGGGTGCGCTCCCGGGGCGGTAGAAGCGCCCCGCCATGCTCCCCGCCGTGCTCCCCGCCGTGCTCCCCACCGTGCTCCCCGCCGTGCTCCCCGCCATGCTCGACGGGTTTCGCTACCCACGTGAGACCTAAAAAAGGGTGTGGTCTTCTGCCGATGCCCTTGCGGAAGAGACGCTGCGTTTCGCTCGCCTTGTCTGTGTTGGGGATGGGCAATTTTTTTGCCACCGTGACAGCAAAATAGAAGGGCCCCGCGTCTATCCTCACAGGGGTGGACATGAGCAACCAAGTTCTCGTCAGTGCTTGTTGTGCCGTCGTCGTGATCGTATGTGCAGGGCTGTCCTGCGAGGCTGCCGTCCCGCTGTCGGTGGCGTGTCTCCTCCTCGTCTTCGTCTCGCAGAGCAGCACCGCGGGTCGCAGTGGGGGCGCCCCACCCCGACCGAGGTCGTCGCTAGCGTTTGGGATGGCGAGCAGCGTGCAGGGGGCGAACGGCAAGTTTGCTGAAGGGGACAAGGTACCCAACCCTCGCTCCGCGGGAGTGGAGGGTGGCAGCGACGCCCCATCGGGGAAACCCGCGTCGCCCGTCGACCCTCCCCCGGGGGGTGCCGGCGACGAGTGCCTACTGGACTTTGTCCCCCCTCAGCGAGGCCAGGGGGGGGGGTTCGTCGGACCCCGGACCGCGGACTCGTTCTGGAGAATGAATCAATCCGACGCCGCCTTTTTGCAATTGGGGAACACCCCCCAGGGCACGCCGTCAGAATACTCGACCGAACCGATGCCCTACAATGCGAGCTGAAGGTGGCATGACGGACACGCCGCGGGGCGACGACGGGGAAACACCTTCGGAGGACACGGTGCACATCAGACGCATGATCGACGATTTTTTCGCAGGTCCAGCCAGCCCCGTGACCAACCACGAGGAGTGGCTCCTGCGGCTCGCCGCCTCCCTCATGGAGCGTGAGGCTCTGTGTGTCAGTATGCAGCGGCAAGGGAAGGGGGGGGCGGGAGACGGAAGAAGGCATGGAAGACGGGGATGCCTTCCTAGCGCGCCTGGGGAACATACACAAGGCAATCCACGTGAATGGTCAGACGGTCCTGGACGCGATGCTGAGGACATTGGGGGAGATGTTGACCGACCGCGGGTTCGGGGACGTCCAGGTGGCAGAGGATCCTATGAAGGAGATGCTTGCCGGTAGACCGGTCGTACGAAGCAGCGTCTGTGTCTTCATACACATGGAGGATCGGGTAGGTGTGAAGTTCGCACGCACGCTCGTCGAGGGGAGCAAGGGGGGGCAATGTGTGTGTGTGAGCATCGACGGGCCGACTGCGTTCACGAAGAACGAGTTTCACTCGAAGAACATACAGTTCATGCTCTGCAAGTCCCTTTTCGTGAACATCACACACCACTCGCTGGTGCCCCGCCACAGCCTCGTCGCAGACGCGGGGGGTATCGAGAAGCGGCTTCTCCCCATCATACTCGACTCGGATCCCATTGTGCAGTATTTTAACTGGCCCGCCGGGGGCATCGTCAAAGTAGAGCGGTTATTTGGCGGCAGTGAACCCCTCTCGTACTACCGCCTGATTCAGGCGGTCAGCTGACGGTACCTCTTCTCGTTCATTGAGAGCGACCTCAGTGCACCCGTTTTGTTACATTTTACATTGAAAGTGCCTCCTCTGCCAAAGCCCACGAGTTTGCCCTGGAGCTCGCCGGAAACGAACGGCTTCGACATCAACCCCCTCGTCACCTCCAGGCGGTGCTGCTGCAGTCTCATGTTGACTTCCATGAGGATTTCTACAACATCCTTCGAAACCAATTCGACCTCCGTGACAGTAAAGGTGAATGGCATACGAGACCTTGTCTCTCAAAGGGTCACGAGAGTCTCCCCCGTTTACAGGGCGACGCTGGGAAAAAAAAAAGGGGGGGTTTTCGTGCGGGGGCCAGGGAAGCCGGGAATGTTTTCCAGCGACTTTTTTTACGCCCTGAAAACGACAACCAGAGGAATCGCGCGAGGCAATGCCGACGGTACGTCAGATGATCACACGCGATTTCGCATCGGGTCGCTTGGACGACAGCAGCGGATTGGGCGAAGTGCGTGCGATCGGGCAGTACCTTCTGGCCCGCCTTCAGGGTTCCTTGCGCTTGCAGGGTCCGGTGACCCTTGCCAGGTTTTGGAATCGGACGCGAACGATGAACACCCAAAGAGTGCAGCAGTTCCTCATGCGCACGTTACAAAATCGCAGGGCGAACCAGTGCGTTTCGAAACGCACGAGAACCTCGCCGGACCCGACCTATCATACCCAAGACGTCAACCACCACGCGTACGAAGCGGTCGTGACGCTTCTCGATCGAGGGAGAGCGCGGACGGGCGGCGTGGCGTACGGGCCGATCGCTCGTCGCATGCCGCGTCGCTCCGTCGCCAGTAAGGAGTGTGCATGTCGCTCCCGGTGCGACGGCGCGTGCCGCCGGAACGCCGACGGGGCGTGCGTCCCTCGAAGAGGAGGAGGCTTCCTTGGTTCGCCCCCCCATCCCGACCAGGTCGTCCGAGCAGACACCGCGGCGGATCGCGCTCGAGTGAGAAACTCGGCGAGGACGCGAATCACCAGCGCCACACTCAGCGATTCCGATAGCATGCAAGACGTGCAGAATGGTCACCGCAAGTCCGTACGATATTCGGTGAATGGATCGCGCATGAGTCGGGTGGCGTCACCAAAGGTGAGACTCCCTCGTACGTGACGTCGCGCGATCGCATCCGCCCCGCGACCACCGTCCGCTGCGGCGAGTAGGGGCCCCTCCGAACCTCACACAAGCGGGACGGGCAACCGGAGGCCGCGCAAAAATATTCCCCCTCCCTCCCCTCCCCCTCCACACCCACACACACCCACACACACACAATCTCCGCGGGCCGTCCCTCGGCACGACTGCGGTTCGCCCCCTCGTTCATGTTCGCTCTTGAATGACGTCAACCCGGGGGGCTCAGAACTGCACCACCCCCCCTCTCTCCGGGCCCCACCCCGAAGCACAGACGAGCGTCGGGGCGGCTGGGACGCTGTCGCAGCGCGGGGGCGGCGCGGGGGGGGGTAGACACGGCTGCACTCTCTCACAGAGCACGGCGGGGCAAGGTGGTCGACTGTCACACGACACGCGCCTTGGGGCGCAGGTCCGGGCACAGAAGTCGCACCAGGCACGCCTGTCGGAGCGAACGTCGACACACACAGTGACCGGGTACAGGACGCATCGGTCACTCCTGCCCGCATCGTGCTGTGTCGTCACCGATCGCACCTCCACTCGGCCATCGGGGTAGGTTGTCGTAGTCGTGCTCGTCGTGACACCCACCTCGTGTGATCGCGACGCCGGGTGGGGGTCCGTCTGCTCGCGTCTGCGCACCTCGTAGAGATCCTGCAAGCGCCGCATTTTTTTTTTGTTCGTCTTACTAGCATACTGGATCTTGAAAAAAAATGACGGTCACCACCAAGGACAAGATGAGCATGGGGAAGGCGTTCGTTGTCTTCTACGTCGGGCTCCTCGTAGCCCTCGTCGTGATCGGCATCTCCCTCAAAGTGAGCCCACGCCTGACGGCTACCCTGCTCGTGGCGTTGCTGTGCGCCTTCGGCTTTTTCTGGGTGAAGATGACGGCGATGGCGCGGGCCGAGCTGATCCACAAGTGCTTCGACATGGGGGAGGCGAAGGTCGGGAGGACAGCCTTCCTCCTCCTCCTGTCGGCCTTCCTCGCCCCACTCTTCCCGGTCATGACGCTGCCGATTGTCGCGCTCACCGTGGTTCAGATGGCGAGGGGGAGGTGCGACGGCTAGCCGGCGGCGTCCT
>TARA_B110001450_G_scaffold12129_1_pt1 | contig 11191 bp, 9 predicted proteins | sample TARA_B110001450 | Tara Oceans TARA_B110001450 (sample SAMEA4396538) | marine metagenome | biome: Polar Biome; feature: [SRF] surface water layer (ENVO:00010504); material: water (ENVO:00002006), including particulate matter (ENVO:01000060) such as... | depth 5 m | reverse complement strand
AATAACTATTTCTGAACATGCAAATCGATATGTTATTAGTAATTACAAAACTAAGATTGGTGCTTTGTCAACATTAAGGTTAGGAGTGAAGTCTTCTACAAATTTGAATCCTTTAAACGTTAGTAAACAACTAGTATTTGTTTCTTGTTCCTCAATTAGAAAAGAAAAAAGGTTAGATTTTATTATTAATGTTTTAAAAAAAATGAATATTCCAATAAAATGGATTCATTTTGGTGAAGGAGAAATGAGAGTTGAAATTGAGCAATTAGCAATGAATCTTCCTTCAAATATTGAAGTTGAAATTAAAGGATTTGTTAAAAATGTAAATATCTTGAATTTTTATAAATCTAATCCTATCGACCTTTTTCTAAATTTATCTTCCGAAGAAGGAATACCTGTATCACTTATGGAAGCAATAAGCTATGGAATCCCGGTTGTGGCAATAGATGTTTTTGGAAACCCAGAAATAGTTAATGATAATACTGGCATACTATTTAAGTTGGAAGATGACGCGAAAACCGTATCCAAAAAAATAAAATTATTTATAAATTCAAATATTGACCGAAAAAAAATTGTAGACTTTCAAAAAAAATTCTTCTCCGCAGAACAGAATTATTCAGAGTTCAAACAAATTTTAATTGATAATGAATAAACCTTTAATAATAATTCAAGCTCGTACGGGATCATCAAGACTACCCAATAAAATGATACTTAATTTTTATCAAGGAAAAACTATTCCAGAAATTATTATTGAAAGTTTAAAAAAACAATTTAATTTATCACGAATTGTGCTGGCTACTTCTAAGAAAAAAGAGGATGATGAAATAGAGAAAATTGCTTTAAAATTGAAGATTAAATGTTTTAGAGGGGATGAAAATAATGTGCTAAAAAGATTCATTGATTGTGCAGAAATATTTAATGCAACTAAAATTATCAGAATATGTTCGGATAATCCATTTGTTAATAACAAATATATTAAAGTACTTTCTGACCAAATAATGAGAAATGAATATGAATATATCTCCTATAAGTGGGATAATGGTGACCCTGTAATGTTATCACATATTGGAGTTTTTGCAGAATCTATGACTTTAGATTTTCTTAAAAAGATTTCTAACTTTACTAATAAATCCTTTTATCAAGAACATGTTACAAATTTTCTTTATGAAAACAAGGATTTATTTAACTTTAAATTTCTAAACATTCCTAGTTATCTTTTGGGGAAACAAAATATAAGACTAACTGTAGATACTAAAGAAGATTTTAATATTGCTAAAGAACTATATGAAAAAATAATATTAAAATCTCCTTATTTTGAAATTTCTGATTTATTAGAGCTTATTAATGAAAACTCTTCAATTATTTCTAAAATGCAGATTCAAATAAAAAACAATGCAAAATAATACATATATAATTGGTGAAATTGGACAAAACCACAATGGTTCATTAGATATAGCTAAATCAATTATAGACCTATGTTCTAAGGAAATTAAAGAAGATGTTTTTGGTAATACCCTTAAAGGAATGGACGCTGTGAAATTAACAAAAAGAGATCTAAGTCAAGAACTATCGAATTCTGAAATGAACAGAGTTTATGACAATAAAAATTCATTTGGAAAAACCTACGGTGAACATCGAAAGTTCTTAGAATTAAATGATGAGGAGCATTTTGAAATTTATAAACATGCTAAATCAAAAGGACTTGAATTTGTTGAAACACTATGTGCAGTTGGATGTTTATCAATTTTTAATTATTTCACACCTGATAAATTAAAAGTAGCATCTAGAGATTTAACCAATTTACCTTTACTAGAAGTATTGGCTGAAACAAAAGTTCCAATTATTCTTTCTACTGGAATGGCTGGCCAAAATGAATTAAATGATGCTCTGAAAGTAATTTCAAAATATCATGAAAATATTTCAATCTTGCATTGTGTATCTCAATATCCGACAAAACCTAAAAATGTAAACCTACGAACTATTCATTTTTTGAAAAATAATTACACCAAGTATTCCATTGGATATTCAGATCATACCATTGGAATATCCATTCCTGTCGCAGCTGTTTCTCTAGGAGCAGAGATAATTGAAAAACATGTTACCTTAGATCGTGAAATGAAAGGCACAGATCAAGCTGGTTCACTGGGGCCTGATGGTGTACATAGAATGATAAGAGATATTAGAATTTTGGACATGTCTTTGGGAGAAGAAAACATGTACATTGTTGAAGATACCAAAGCTACAAGAAATAAATTGGAAAGATCAATTGCTACAAAAAAATCATTAAAAAAAGGAGATGTTTTAACTAAGTCGGATTTACATTTACTTTCACCAGGAGATGGTTTTAAATGGTCACAAATAAATAAGGTTAAAGGTAAAACTCTTAAAGTAGATATTTTAAAAGATGAAATTATTTATGAAAATTTTATTAAATGAGCACAATTATAAAAAATATAGCATCTGAGAAAGAGAAAAACAACAGATTAAAACTTAAAAATTTATTTGAGAAAAATCCAATATTTGAAAATGAAAAAATTAATAATATTGGTGTTTTTCTTAAAAGACAAGAACTATCTAAAATCCTTTTTTTTAATGAAATTTATTCCAAAATTCAAAATGTCCATGGTGTAGTTATGGAGTTTGGGGTTAGGTGGGGACAAAACTTAACAACATTAAATAATTTAAGAGGAATATATGAGCCTTTTAACCATTCCAGGAAAATTATTGGGTTTGATACTTTTAAAGGATTTTCAGGTGTTGGAGTCGAGGATGGGGAATACAATTATAACAAGCCTGGCGCTTTTAATGTTTCCGAAAATTATGAAGAATATTTAACTCAAGTTCTCAAAACTCACGAAAATGAATGCCCATTAAGTCATATTGAAAAAAACTTTTTGATTAAGGGAGATGCAACTGAAACCTTAAAAAAATATTTAAACCATCATCAAGAAACCATTATTGCATTTGCTTACTTTGATTTTGATATTTACAAGCCTACTTTAGAGTGTCTAAAACTAATTAAACCCTTTCTCACAAAAGGATCTATAATTGGTTTTGATGAACTATGCGACCCAGGTTTTCCTGGTGAAACTCAGGCCTTGAGGGAGGTCTTAGGGACAACAAGCTTTGAAATTAAAAGAAATCGTTTTTCAGGAATTCAATCTTATTTAATTTTTAATTAATTTATGAAAAATTTACCTAAACTTGTATTAACAGATATTGATGGAGTTTGGACTGATGGAGGAATGTATTATGACCAAAATGGAAATGAATGGAAGAAGTTTAACACCTCGGATTCTGCAGGTGTATTATTTTTAAAAAAACTAAACATACCCGTTGGGATAATAACTGGAGAAAATACAGAAATTGTAAAAAAAAGGTCAGAAAAATTGAATATTGATTTTTTGTTTCAAGGTGTAAAAGATAAATTATCAGTTGCTAATCAGTTATGCATTGAATTAAACGTAGATATTAAAGATGTTGCATATATAGGTGACGATCTTAATGACATTAAATTGTTAGAAAGAGTAGGTTTTTCTTGTGCGCCAAATAATTCTCCAACTTACATTAAGAAAAATGTTGATTTTGTAACATCTAAAAAAGGCGGAAGCGGGGCATTCAGAGAATTTGTTGAAAAAATGATAGGTTTAGATGCCATATTAGATATAATTGATATCAAAAATTTTAAATTATGATAGATAATAAATTTTAATTGGCCAAAATTCATCTTAAATTAGCAAATATGATTAAAGTACAAGGACTATTTACAATTCTACTCATAAGTCTAATTTATAGTACAAATGTTTCAAGTCAAATATTATCTTCTCAATCTGGAGAATGGACTCTGTCATCTACATGGGTAGGAGGAATAGTTCCAACTAGAACAGACAACGTTGTTATTAAATCTGGTCATATAGTAGAAATATCATCTGGGAGAGATGTGAGATCTATAGAAATAGAATCAGGTGGTACACTAAAAATATCAAATGGTTCAATTGTTCGTATTTATCCAGGGTTAATTACCACTCAAAATTTTATAAATAATGGTACAGTAGATGGCCCTGGAACTCTTAAAGTTTATGGATACACTTATTTCTCTGGGAACGGAATTTTTGAAAATGATGTTCAATATAATGTTCCTTGGTATTTGTATTTTGATAGTAATTGTGATATAACATTAAATAATAATCTCACTGTCACTGGAGGAGGTAAAGTTGAAATAAAATCTGGTTCAAAACTTACCTTAGTAAGTTCTACTATATTTTACACCAACTCAAGAATGAATAATTATGGGACTCTTGAACTCCAAAATGCTAATTTTTGTAACACTGGTCTCCCATCAACTACTGTTTTAAGAAATTTTTTAGGTTCTAAAATTATTTACAATTATAATGGAGAAATTAAAATGCCAACTGAAGGTTTTATGATTGGAACATATTACTCTCACTTTTTTGATGTTGAAATTGTAAATACATTGTCTTCAATTTTAGATATGAAAGTATATAATACATTAAAAGTAGATGGAACTTTAACTCATTCTTCTTCTGGATTAAGTGTTGAATTTAATGGAGGAAATACAGGGTTATTTTCAGGATCGGGGACTGCTAATTTGAAAAGATTGCATAACAATCAAGAATTAAATTTAAGTTTAACATGTAGTAATATAAACATCGATGAAATGTTATATAATTCTAATTCTAAAGTCACTACTAATACATCTTCAACTTTAACTCTTAAAAGTGATGTTAATCATTCTGCTGGAATGTTAAAGGTGGGTGCATCAAATGAATTTGTTGGAAATCTCACAGCTGAAAGATATTTCTCAATAAGTGCTTCTAATGGAGGATGGATAAATATTGCCTCTCCAATTGAAAATACTACGATGGCTTCTCTTGCTTCAGCAACAAGTCTAAGTTTATGTGGCGACTTTACTGGTGCAAATTATTCTCATGTTGGGTGTGGTAATTTTACAAGTTTATATTTTTATGATGAATCTTCTTCTGCAGGTACTTTCTCTAACGGATGGCAAAGCGCAGGAACAATTGCTGGATATAGCACTACAAATAATTTATCATCTGGAAATGCTCCGTTTGTCTGGGCCGGACCGAATGCAAATAAAATCTCTATTTCTGGTTCTCCCGAACTTGATAACTCGTCTATTAGTCTTACAAAAACAGGCTCTAGTTCTACACAAGACGGATGGAACTTAATTTCAAATCCTTTCCCTTGTTCTATAGACTGGGATGCATTCAGAGCTAGAAATTCAACTATTAATTCTTCTGCTTATGCGTATTCCCCATCCAATGGTAATTGGAGTGCAATTTCCAGTGGTGGTTCAATTCCTCATTCTCAAAGTGTTTTCGTTCAAACAACTTCTAGCAGTACTGTAAATTTTAATTTAGCTGATTTATCGTTTTCCCATAATGCAAATTTTGCAAGATCATCTAATGGAATAAATTCACCTTTAGCTATTAAGATTGTCGGAGATGTAAATTCTTATAATGATGAAATTTATTTAAATACCGGTGCTTCTTTTAGTACAAGTTATGATTTAGGACACGATGTTGGTAAATTATTAACACCAATTCCAGACTTTGCTCCAAATATTTATTTTTTAGACTCAATGCAAAATAAAATTAGTAACAATTATATAAATAACAACCAATCAGTCTCTATCCAGATGGAAGCTGTTGTTGGCACATATGCTCATGGGAATTATACCATATCATTTGATAATTTGCCAGCATTTATGATTGGTGCTTGTATTTCTTTAGAAGATTTACACAATGGAATTATTACCGACTTAAGAATGGATTCTTCCTATACTTTTTTATCTGATACTAATTCGCCAAGTCCTCGTTTTTTAATACATATTAATACTGCATTTAATATTAATGTTACAAATTCTACATGCTTTAATGATAGCACAGGAATTATAAATTTATATGGAAACACAATTAACGGTAGTGTTTTTAAACTTTTTAATTCTCAAGGAACTTTAATAGATTCTATTATCGCTATAAATAATACAGTCTTATTTAATAATTTACATGCTGGTAATTATTCAATATTTACGGATGATAGTAATTCATGTTCACTTAGTAATCATACCATTATTGTATCTGAACCACAGCATGTTATAGCTGACTTTTTATTTCCATCAGACACCTTATATTTGGATACAACCTCTTCAATAATTGAAGTTGCTTTTAGCAATCGTTCTATTGGTGCAATTGATTATTTATGGGATTTTGATAATGGAAATTTCTCAAATGATGAAAATCCAATTCAATTGTTTTCTGCAGGGAATTACATGGTTTCTTTAAATTCTTTTTCGGACTCTTTACATCAATGTTCATCTTCTGTAAGTAAATTAATTACTGTATTGGATAATTCAATTTCTAGTGATTTTAAAATTGATTCACACAAATTTAATTACCAAGTTTTCGAACAAGAATTAATAATTACTTTAGAAAATAAAACTTTTATAAATTCTGATTTAGTGGAGGTTTTTGATATTGGTGGAAAAATGATTGTTTCGCAAAAAATTAAACCTAATGATTATGAAATTTCTATAGATTTGAAGAAATTTAAAAGTGGTATTTATGTTCTTAGTTTACTTGATTCCTCCATTAAGTTTTACTTAAAATAACTAACTTATAATTTGTATATGTCTTAATAATTAATTTTTAATTTGATGATTTTTTTTGAATTACTATATGAATTATTATATTTCAATAGCAACGAAACCTCAAAAGTAAGAGAAAATTTTTTTCATCAACATAGTTATAGCTTACCTGAAAGTTCCAAATCTGATCCTTTCGTTCTTTTTAGACAATTAAAAAGAACTTTAACAAAAGTTTGGATTGGAAAAATTTCTTATCCTGAAGAAAAATATGATGTTAATTCTTCTTCTTATGGATATATTTTATTTTCTAAAGACTATTCTTCTTTTAAAGAAAAATTAAATAAATATGATTCTATTAATAGTATTTATTCTAAAGAAAACTTATTGCTAGAGCATTCAATTTTAAAAAAAATATATATTACTATTTTTCTTGTCACTGTATTTATTTTATCACAAATTTATATTTTAATCTTCAAAAATAAGTTTAAGAATATTTCTCTCTTTGCAGAAAACTTTTTGACTTCATATTTTTTAATCAATAAACTTTTAAAAAATAAGTGTAATAAATTATATTTTTTTTATACTCATGAGGCCGAATCTAATTTAATTTCTCATTTTTTGATTAAGCATAATATTTACGTAGTTAGTATTCCAAATTCTAATCCTCTATTTATGTTTAATAAGAACTTAATCTTTTCAGAATTAGTAATTACTTTAGCGTACCAATTTCATGAGTTTAATTTATTTTACAATGGTAAAAGGGCATGCTTTTGGAATCCACCAGATCTTGTTAATTTTTACAATATTAATTTATGTTCTAATAATGTGCATTCAATTTGCTACTATTCTCATGCTTCGTGGTTAAGAAAAGAATTAGACCATAGTATAACACCTTTTAACGAAATCAAACTTGAGATTGAATTCCTTAACTACATAAAAAAAAATAAAGTACTAAAGCATTTTAGTATAACTGTTTGTCTTCATCCAAAAGAAAAGGAATCTCTTTTTTTACTAAACGAATCGAAAAAGTATTATCAATCGGTTTTCGGTGAAAACATAAACTTTTATAATATGGAATCTAGAAATTCATTTAAAGATTTTGATTTAGGTTTTGGAACTTTTTCATCTATTTTGTTTGAGAGGTTACATTGTGGTTATAAAACTTTATTTTTCAATAATTTAATAGATGAATTTCCAATTAAAAACTCTAAAATTAATAGTATAGTTTTTTCAGATTATTCTTTTTTTAGCAATAAGATCTCAGAATCACTAGAAATAAATACTGATCTTTTTTTTAAAGGAATCGAAGATTACACTTTTATTTTAAATAAATTTAAGAATGATTAGATTTTTAGTTGCCAAATTTATCAGAAATCTTCAAATTATTTTTTTATATCCTTATAAATATAAGCGGAGCTTCATTTTATCATTTATACCAAAATCAATAACTATCGAGGATTCTTTAATAATTGAAGAAGATGTAAACTTTTCTGATAAAATTTGTTTTATTGGAGAAGGAACCTTTATTGGTTCAAGATCTGTTGTGGGAAATTGTTCAATGATTGGGAAATATTGTTCTATTTCAAAAGATGTTAAAATTGGTATGGTTAATCATCCTTTACACCTACCATTTACTTCTCCTAGACTCTATCTAGAAAAATATAAAATTGTACAAGAAAATTTATTTAATCATGATGAAATTAAACCAGTTACAATTGAAAATAACGTTTTAATTTCTGCTAATGTTGTTATTATGGAAGGTTTAGTTATTGGACAAGGTTCTGTTATTGGTGCAAATGCTGTTGTTAACAGTAATATAGAACCATATTCTGTGGTTGCTGGAGTTCCATCTAAATTAATCAGATATAGATTTTCTAAACCCAAAATAAATGAGTTGCTAAAACTTAGTTTTAAAGATTTAAATAAGATTTTAGAAATTCAAAATAGTGAGTTTTAATCATTTAATTGATATATTTTATTACATATTCAGAAAAATTTAATGGCATTTATTTTAGTCAAGTAATAGATGTATGCAATAAAATTCAAAAACTTTCAAACAAAAAAGTTATACTTATATCTTTAGTATCATTAAGATTCTTCAAAAAAGAGAGATTAATAATAAAAGAACATTATAAAAATTCTTTCGTTATTCCAATGTTTCCTAAAATTAAGTTTTGGAAACTCAATATTATTTCTTTAATACCTATATTTCTTTTTACAAAAAATAATATTTTAATTTCAAGAAACGCAATTTCAACTAACTTAGGATTTAAACTTCGGAAATTAGGGCTTATAAAAAAAGTGATTTTTGACGCTAGAGCAGTAGAATATGAGCAGTTCAAAGAATATAAAATAGTTACTGATAAATTATTTGTTAAGAAATTTTTTGATATTGAGAAAAAAGCTGTTTTAAATTCAGATTTTAGACTTGCTATAAGCCATGAGTTAGTTAATTATTGGTCGAAAAAGTTTAATTTTTCTAAAAAGGATTATACCGTAATTCCATCTACATTAAATAGCGTTCATTTATCAAATGCTAAAACTATTAGTCGAGAAAGTTTAGGTTTTAAAAAAAATGACATAATTTTTGTTTATTCAGGATCTAGTTCTGACTGGCAATCATTTTCTAAGATAATTTTTTTCACAAATAAATTTCTTGAGAGAAACAAAAAGTATAAACTTTTAATATTGGCAAATAAAACAGATTTGATTATAGATTTTATAAGAAATTTTCCAAATCAAATTTTAATAAAATGGTTTAATCCGATAGATGTAATTCAAGTTTTGAAAATTTGTGATTATGGTTTATTAATAAGAGAAGAATCTATTACAAATCAAGTAGCTTCCCCAGTGAAATTTGCGGAATATTTATATGCTGGTCTTAAAATAATCATAAGTCCTAACATAGGAGATTATTCTAAATTTGTTTTAGAAAATAATTGTGGTTATTTAGATAATAATTTTCAACTAACCCTTAGAAATTTAACTGAAAAAGAAAAAAAAGTGAATATAGAATTAGCTATTAATAATTTCTCTAAAAATTCAGTTATTATAGAAAATGAGTATATTAACTTAATTAAAATTACTAATGCTCGTTGAAGAAGCTATCTGGATAAAAAATCAAATAGAAAACCATTTCAATAGAGATGATTTCCCATTACTAAACATAGGTAGCTCAACAAAAAAATTTAGAGAAGAAGACCAAAGTCATATATTCAATCATATTTTTTCCCCTTTAGAGGAAAAAAAATTAAAAGTTATTCATTCGGACATAAAACAATTAGAGGGTGTTGATATTGTTGGGAATATAAATGATAAATCATTTAGAGAATCTTTAAAGAAAAAAAATATAAAAAGTATAATATGTTCCAATCTTTTGGAACATGTTGAAAACCCAATTTTAATTATTAAATCAATATTAGATATATTACCTGATAATGGTAAATTGATAGTTACTACTCCTTTTTATTTTCCATATCATAAAGATCCCATTGATACTTTATTCCGTCCTAATATTGAAGAACTTGAGCTATTATTTAGTGGTCTACAAACCATTACTTCTTCATCTTTAATTTCTAAAAAAAATCTTTTTCAGGTATTAAAATCAAACCCTAAATATTTTTTGAGAATGATTTTAAGATGGTTTATTCCTTTTTATAAATTTCACGATTGGAAATTACACTTTAAGGACTTATTTAAATTAAGAAAAAATTTTTCTGCAAATTGTATAGTTTTTAAAAAAACATCATGAAAAAAGTAATTAAAAAAATAGTTAAAATTATAATTTCTATTGACCTCATTTATAACCTTTTTGATAAATTACTTACATATGGGTGGATGATTAAATTTCAAAGACAACTTTTAGATAGAAAAAAATTTGAAACTAAACAAAACTCATTATTAAAGCAATTATTTCCTGTACCTGTTGTCTTAAATGGCCCATTTAACGGAATGAAATATCCAGGATTTAGATCCAAAAGTAGTTCTCTTTATTCTAAATTAATTGGTAGTTATGAAATGGAAATAACAGATTATATTTTAACTGCCATTGAGGATAAATACGAACAAGTTATAGATATTGGATGCGCAGAAGGATATTATGCTGTAGGATTAGCATTAAAAATAGAAAAAACCATTGTCTATGCTTATGATATTGACCATGAGGCTAGAGAGTTAACTACCGAAATGGCAAACATAAATGATGTGTCTAAAAAGATTATAGTCAGAAAAAACATTAAATCAAGTTCTTTTAGTGAATTTGATTTAACAAAAAAAACACTCATTATATGTGATATTGAAGGTGTAGAACGATTTATATTTAATTCCTCTAACATCAAGTTATTTAAAAATTGCTCTTTAATTATTGAAACTCACGATTGGGTAGATATAAATATTTCTACAGACTTAGAAAATTTATTTTCACCTACTCATAATGTTAAAGCTATTCAAAGTATTGGCGACAATATAAAGGCTAAAAATTATTCATTCACTGAGTTAGAAAGTTTTGACCTTTTAACAAAGTATAGAGTTTTTGAAGAAGGAAGACGTTATGTTGATGAATGG
>TARA_B110001450_G_scaffold8068_1_pt1 | contig 11197 bp, 5 predicted proteins | sample TARA_B110001450 | Tara Oceans TARA_B110001450 (sample SAMEA4396538) | marine metagenome | biome: Polar Biome; feature: [SRF] surface water layer (ENVO:00010504); material: water (ENVO:00002006), including particulate matter (ENVO:01000060) such as... | depth 5 m | reverse complement strand
CCCCCCCCCACACACACACACGTTGAGACGCTACCGCCCGCCCTAAACCGTGCTTCGCTTCCAGGAGTCCGCACCAAGTTCAATTTCACTCCAGCTTCGAGCGTTGCGTCTCCCGTGTCCTTTACAAAGGCGAGTGGGCCACATCGCGTCCCGCAATCATGAAGCACAACCAGTGGGACAAGTGCAGCTCTGAGGTCTTGATCAGGCGCGCAGACACCCGTCAACGCCTTTCGTAAACGCTTCTACTAACACAGTTCGTTGTTTTTTTCTCCCTCTCAGTACCCCGCGTCGCTTCGGAAAGACCTTCAGGTCGCTGCTGCCGCCGAATACACGCGTGCGCGTGCGTGCGCGTGTCGCACTGACCATGCCTTTTGTGTCGTGCGCAGCATTGCCATATTCTGTGCCTGTCTCGCCCTCACGATGGGCTGCGAGATCGTAATCTTCAGTGAGCGACGTTCCATTCGCTTGCGGGAGCGATGCGAGCGCTGATCCGTGTCGTCGTTACACTCGCTCACAGGCCCGGCAAGGCGCGCGAGCCGAAAGCTGCTGGAGCGTGTCGTAAGCAAGTCCGTTCTCTCATTCATACGGCCATCCCTCTGACCATAGCTCTGCGCCGCAGGTCGAGTTCATCCGCGTGTTGGACTGTGAGGAGATGATCTGCGAGTACAACCAGGAGGCGTGCCGCGTCACCGCATACAACGGCAAGAAGTCACTCATACGGTCTTTCCCGTGCGTGCCTATCGCATTAGAACCACGCCAACGACATTCTCACACAACATATGTTGTGCTGTGGTGCCATGCAGGAGCAAAGTTGGAGTACGCCGCATCTTTACAGCCTCGAACCCGGGGGGCTTTGGTCGGGAATGGGATGGGCTCCCCCGTTTTTGCACATGTGTCCGCTTGCTTGCCTGCTTGCTTGCTTGCCTGCTTGCCTGCTTGCATGGATAAGCCCGGCTGGTGTCCGGTAAGTCAAGAGCAAGCGCACGACACCGCGCCCGTCAATATGTTTCGGAACACAAAACGCCCCATGTCCGTGTCCGACACCCTCGCGTCTATAATGGGCGTAGAAAACGCACAAGACGTCTACAACATCAAAGATTCGGCGTTGCACATAGGCATCCACAACGTGTCCATGACGCCCATTATAGACAAGAGCACCGAAAAAAAGAAGTCTAGCATGCTCTCTTGCGACGTCAGCCCGAGCCATCGCTGCTGCACGAGTGCCCTACCAGTGGCACAGTGGATTGAGGGTGTCTTGTGCGCGGATCGCGGTGTCATAGCAGCTCTCCCCGCCACCGAGTCATCGCCTCCGCGCACGATGGCCCTGGACCAACGCGCCGCTTCGGGACATCCAGAGTACTGGATTGTAAACATGTTGAGGAACAAGGCGAACTTCAACCCATCGAAGACTAGCACCGCACTGTCGGGCAACAGCGTCACCTACGAGTCCATAACTATGCACACCACCGTCCCGGAGTTCATTCCGAATGGCGACGTCTTCGGCGCGGCGGTGGCAGACACGGATTTCCTCGTCGACGCAGGCTTCTGCATGCATGTGAGGATGGACCCATACGTCTCCTCGAGCGACGTGGTGTCGCTCAAGACCAACGAGCGCCAGGTGGCCGCATGCTGCACGGAGCTGGCGTTCCAATTCTTAGCGGCGGAGCGGGGCATCGCTCCGGCCGTGCTCGCGTGCTTCTTCGCACAGTTTGACCACTCGAACGCGACCGCGGCTGACGGCGTCGAGATCCACCAGAAGTGGATGCTGTACACCAAACCGAAGCAAATGGTGGATGGCGACATAGTCGCACCCAAAGAGCCCACCGGCGTCCGATCGATTGTGACCGTGAGTCAGATCAGCACCTTCAGCCTGGACGACCTCATGTTCGCCATACGCAATGCCCCCGTGCAGTCCAAAAGGGATCACCTGGTTAGGGTGATGAAGTCCATGTGTGTATCAATATTCCAGAAGATCAAAGAGATCAGTTCCGTGCACAACGGGTATGGAATGGTGAAGCTGAACATGACACCGGCGTCTGTTGTCTTCTGTCCAGAGCTGCATGCGACCAACGACAAAGTCTGGACGTTAAACGGGTTCGGCTACATGCCAGCCTCTTCGCCATACATCGACGGCATGCCACGCATCGTGGACTACAACTCGGTGTTCACCGCCCGCGTGCGACAATCCTCACACAGCTTCGAGACTTGTTACGCGATGAGCTGCATGCTCATGGTGGCTTTCAGCAGAGCACAACACGGAGCCGCCGTGGCCGAAGTGCTCTGGCAGCACCTCACAGAAGAAGGAGACCCGTCTGGCTTCGTGAGCGCGATACGCTCCATCGTGTCGCGCTCTACCAACACATCGGCGTTCCTCGCCTGTGTCGTTGCTAACGCGGACATGAGGGAGAGCCCCGAGGTCAGCAAGGCAGTCTCGGGGGTCGTGTCCGACATGGACGCGATCGTGCGCGAGAGCGTCCTCAAACCAGACGGCAGCCTGCGCCGAGGCAGTGAGACACCAATGTTCAAAAAGCTCGTCAGCTTGGTCACTGGATCCTCCGAAGTAGATACGCGCATCTTCTCTTGCCTGCCCGCCGCCGATACGGGAGGCAAAGACATCGACGATGCCATGGAGGCGGATTACATTCGCGCACTGGATAGAGTGAAGAAAATTAGGCGTGACCGCTTGTCTGTCTTCGATCGATTGCCCTTACAGGAGGACCAGAGCTCAAACGAGTTCTGGCCACACAAAAGCTAAGGTACGTGTTAGTATCTTCTATCGCTGGGATAAGTACACGAGGGTTGCTAATTGTCGTAAGGCGAGTACACACATACACACACACGCGCGTGCACACGTAAGAGCGGTATAGAGCGTCGATCTAACGGATCGCCTATGTCGGACAGAGGTGCTCCTGAGGGCTTTCAGAAATTAGTTGAAGAGAATCAAGATTTGGGCACTTTTGTACAGGCTGTCGCTGCCCCCAATGGAAAAACCATACGACAAGACGAACTTGAGCAAGGTGCGAAAAGGCAGAGAACGGCGGCCGCAGCTTGTGAATATGGTGATTATTATGATGATTGGGTTGCTCATTGGTTAAGTAATAAAGCTGAAGGTACTACCTTCGATTACTTCATGCTTACTTTTGACGCTCAGTCGTTGATTAACCAGGACCAGCGCTTCGAATATTATTTGAAAGAGCAAGGCTTCAGTTTCGATCCGAAGCTTACCGAGGCCACCGACGAGGATTCCAGTGATAAGAAGCTGCCCGAGAACTCAGATTCGATCAGGTTGCTCAACAGACACATCTACGCCATGAACAAGATTCAGAGCGCACTCACATACATAGAAACACGAGTCGACTTGGACGAGGCAACAGGCGATGAATGGGACAAATGGACGATGCGGAAAAGGTTGCTGCAGGGCCACCTCGATATCATGATGCCATTGACAGACGTCTATCAAACGAATGTGTTGCAAGCGCACGCTCGGTACGGGGCCGACGCGACAAAGAAAGGCATGCCTGGCCTTGGAGTTCTGTCCAAGAGTTTTCCAGACTGGGGGATTCTCCTGCAAACAGCGTTGCGTCAGGACGCTGTCAAGGCGGAGTACAATCAGAAGACGACGCAGATGCGTAAAGCAAGCAGTGAGAGCAAAGAAGTCACGCAGGGACCTGGGGCCAATTTGCGCGGAGGTGTTCTCTTTCCAGTAGATTCTTCTACGAACGAGCCCCAAAATGTGAAAGATGCGATGGAAAAGTGCAACAAAATATTCGAGCTCCAAATCTTCAAAGACGACAAGACAGGGTTGGAGGCGCAGCGCGCCAACGAATGGTACGCCGCGCGACAGAAGGTAGAAGTCGAAAAAAACAGGGCAGCCGAAGAAATCAACCGAGTCACTGACGACAAGAGGTCGCTTCAAGAAAAGCGGAAACAGGTAAGGCGATTACAGGGACAGATTCAATCTTCTTTGAATGAGCAGAAAGAAGTCGAAAATGGTATCAAAATCGAGTTAGATGAACTTGGCATCAAAAACAGGGCACAAGTCGTGGAAGAGAGCTTAAGACTAACGAGCGAGCCTCAATCGTTGCCCACGGAAGAAGGAAGAAGCGTGATTTACGAGAGAATGGAAGAGGTTGATAAACAGGTGCGCGCGTTGACTGATGCGGAAACTCGTTTGAAAGGGGCACAGACACGAGTCGCCGAACTTACGCAGGAGCTTCTGGATTCATTAGCTGAAGACGAAACACTATCCTCGCAGATATCAACTGCGCATGACAAGTTAAGACCAAAACAGAAGAAACGGTTTCAGGTGCCCCAAACCACCGACGATCACGAGAAAGACAAGTTGCTTGCCATACTCACGGCGAACGGGTCTTCGAACGGATTCATGAACAGCGTGCCACCTAGTTCGAATGGATGCAATAAAGCTAAGAAGAGCGTCGACGAAGAATGCGATCAAGTTAAGCAGATGGTCGAAGAAAGCCGGGAGAGGCTCTCACGCTGCAACAAAGATATCAATTTGAAGAAAATATACAATACCGAGTACAAGGAGGCCGCGAAAAATCAGTACAATATGAAAAAGGACGAGATCACGCAGTGTATCCGTGATATTGATTATGAGCTTGGTCTTACTGTCCCGGACGAGCAGTGTGGGGACCCGAATCAGCGTAGCCTGCAGATCAGCTTACAGCAAGCGAAAGACGCCCTGGTACTGGCGACAAAGGGTATTCAGACAAATTTCACCGTTGTGGATAGTGCTGGCAACATTGTGCCTCTCAGCGAGCTTAGCAAGGAAATTGTCAAACTCGAGTACGATCGCAAGACGCAGTACGGGTTTGCTCGATGGAAACAGGCGAATTACGAGCCATCGAAGGCCCTATACCACCAACTGGATGAGCTCTTAGGGCGTGACTCCTTGCCAGATAATCAGGCAGAGGTGGCAAGACTCGCAGCTGCAGTTGATTACCGCACAGGCGGGTCACTTGCCTCAAGTGCTTCTGCAATCACGAAGGAAGAAGTCGAGCGTGGATTGGTCGAACTCGGAGCATCCTATGCTCAACGGCAACGTGAGCACGAAGTCGTCCTTAAAGAGCTCGATGATTGTATCAAGGAAAAGCGGGCGTTGTTGACGGCTCCGACGTTTCCGAGCGAAATGGAAGACGTTCGGAGCGCGACACGCGTTTTGGGGGAGGCAAAACGTCTGATCAGACACAGAGATAAGGCGTTGCGCCAAGCCGAAGAAGCTCGTAAACATTCAACAGCATTAAGCAGTGTTGGTCCAAGTGTTGGTCCAAGTGTTGGTCCAAGTGTGGCTGAAAGGGTGGAAAGGATGAATGCACTTGTGCGCGATCGTGCACAACAAGCCGAGGCACTGACGACACAGATCACACAGCTGGTAAGTGCTGGTGTCGCTCAGCCCGGGACGTGTGAAAAGAACACGACACGCCAAGAAATGCTGCGAGAGGCTAAAATTGCATTACAAGACCGGCTGAAAAAATTGGCACAGTCCTGGACTGAAGCGCAAGATAATCTAACAGCCGAGGAAATGGGTCTTACGGGTTTGGCGTCACAACGAAAAACGAAAAGACGAACACTGAAGGACAATCTGTCAAAGATGGCATTGAATTGCCCCAAGGATTACGTAGAACAAATTCTGAACGAAATTGAATCGGACGATAAGTACGCGAAGTCGTGTGCTTTGGATCCCGATACGGCGTTTGGAGAATTGACATTCAAATCGTTTCGAACAAATTCAGCAATAGCATCAGCAACATCACCAACAACATCATCAACAATTTCGGTGGCGGCGAAAGCGGCGGCTTATAAGGACGAGCGCGCATCGGACAAGAACATCACAGAGCTCGAGAAGCTACTCGACAAGCCAATAGGCATGGGCGCGACTGACGAGCGGTACGACGAGCGTATGATGCTCCTCGACATGGAGCACATCTCAGAACTCGCAAAATCTGGCAGCGGCCGCGCGAAGCACTACTTCGAAAAGCTGTGCACCGCTTTTGCGACCATCAAAGCATGCGAGAGCCCTGGCCAGCCTCCGGAGTTCTTCGGGCATACACCCGAAGACACACAAGGCGGCCAATCTCCAAACTTCGACGAGCCGATGCCGCAACCCATTTGGAAGGCCATCAGGGAAAGCACGAACGAAACAGTGAAGAGCCAAAACGCCGTCATCGATCAGCTTTTCGTCGGATGGGAGAGCATGCGGATCGAGCAACGCGGGGGGGGCTGGCCAGACCCACTCATCGCTCAAGACCTCGCGAACAACGCAAAACTTGATGCCGGTAACCGTCAGCCTAAGATCGACGAAGTCACTGGCGAGGTGGTGTTCTTATCGAAGGAGGACACCGAGCTCACAAGCACTGACCGAGGGAAGGATGTGAACCCGAAAAGCTCATACGCAAGGATGAGCTGTGTTCCGTGGGTCAGGTTGGGCGGGGAGGGGGGAGATCAAGTCGTCCCGGTGGACACCAACGACTGCATCATCCGAGCAAATTCTGCCGGGAAGTGGCAGCTCGAGGTGCCCGCGAACGTTGCGCACAACGATACCCTCGACGAATTCAGGAAGATACAACAAAAAAAACATGGATACACTTCACACGAGGTGGAGATTGTCCGCTCGCGAGGACAGATGGCCACATTCGTGGCTCGCACTCGCACGACGTACACGCCTACGCAGGAGACCTATGGCGCGATGGAGGAAAGAGACAACCGTAAGCCAAACCCGTTCGTTTCTAGAGATCCCAGAGACGATGATTTCAATGCGGACAGCGGGCGTCGCTGCGCGCTCACGCTTCAGACGGCGATGAATAAACAGAACATCGCGCATATCAGGGCTCTTGAAAAAGAGCTCGACGATCAGCGGAAAGACATTTCGTCCATCTGCCTGCTGGAGGAAAAAGAAAAGTACACCGAACATATCGCAGATATCGACAAGCAAGCCGCGAAATCGAATCATGAAGAAAGCCTCGCCGGCGTATTCGATAACATTCTGGTTTATTTGGGCGAGGGTGAAGCACTTCAACGTAATTTACAGACTGGACTCAAAGGCATTTCCATTTATCCGGAACTGCCCTATGCCGGTGTGTTCGCACAAAGTCTTGAACACAAAATAACACTGAAGCGCATGCTAGTCCGTGCTTACGAGAAAGACTTGGCGAGGCTAAAGGCCATGTTGCGTCAGAGCACACACGGCGTGATGTCCATGGATGCACTTCGCCCCAAAGCAAATCAGTCCGTGCCCTCGTCCGTGCCCTCGTCCGTGCCCTCGTCCACGGTATCGCCTCACGCACAATCGACTGGCAAGGTAACGTCAAATCCTGGTGGTCCTGGAAAGCAGACATCGCGGCCTACAACGGACGGCGACGCTCTACAGGCGGCGATTGACATGGATAGAAAAATCAACGTGGGTGACATTGAAACACATGTCTCTGACGAAGTCGCCACCAAGAACGATGAAACCGACGCTAAGCTAAGAGGTATCACAACCGAGTATATGAACATAATGAGGGGAAGAGGAACACTCTACGACTTCCTTTACGACTTGGGCACACGCTACGACCGCAAGGCAGATGTAGTGATGGCGTCCACGGACGCGTCCGCGTCCGCTACCGTGTCCGTCTTCTTCAGCTTTGACCTTGGAGAGATCCGCTGCCCACACGACATCGACGGGAAGCCGATACGTCCCGTGTCGTTCCCGATTCTGGCGGCGTGCTAGATGCGCAGACGAACCAGACGCGTCAGTACGTCGGCGCCGGCCCCTGAATCCGCCGTGGGCTTACGTCGGCGCCGGACAGTCGTGAGTATAAATTGTTTTGTTAAACGATGTTACTTACCACACACAGCCAAAAAGAAACGACAAAGAGGTGAGCGAGCGCGAATTCGTTCTCTTACCACACCCACGCACCCACACAACCTCGTGGCGAGTCGGCGCCGACCACCAACCGCCAAACACCTCCACTCACCCACGGCGCCGACGCGTTGAGTGCACAGGAGAAGCATGCCATCTACCGCCGCCTACGACGATCTCATGGACAAAGTGAAGGGCCTCACAGAAAAAATCAAAACAGAAGGAGATGACAACAAGGATCAGATCGCGCGTATCAAAGACGAGATGATAATCGCCATGCGCGAAGAGAAAAAAAAGACCGCCCGCCTTGACTCGTTTCTGGGCATCGTAGGCGAGGACGCGACCACGGAAAAGCTCAAAGCCATGGTGGATGCATACAACATGGTGACTGCGCATGGCGGCTTCGATGTCGTCTCAAAGGCGATGAATTCCATGCCACGCCAGCAGGCCAGCCTCCGCCGCACTCAGATGTCCAATCTGAATGCGCGGTACCGCGAGATGCTCTTTTTCCACGAGTTGATTGCGTACGGTGTCTACATGGTGGAGTGGACCGACCTGCTCGTTTCGGGCACCAATCGAGTGCTTCCGGTCGTGTACTCATTCGTGCTCGTTCTTCCCGGAGTCGATCACCCGAAGAAGAACAAGAGCTCCAAGCCGGGCCTTCTACACGTTCGGTTTGCTGTGAATGGCTACGACGGCGAGCCATACGATGCGTACATCTTGCCTGACCATTACCAAATGGTGCAAGTCCACGGCCCGAACTGCGCCAACCTCTGCGAGATGGTCTTCTCCGACTACAACACAAAACTGCTGGCGGAGTCTGATGGTCTCGTGGCCGGCGGCGTCATGACAAAGGATGACTACATCGACGGCATCAAGAAAGAGTCGGAACACATGATCGCCTCGCATGTGGATAACTCGCTCGGACAGCTCTTCCTACGCAAAAACGCCGACGATGCCAAGCGCCGCCGCAGCAAGCGCGTGGACTACACCAACGGAGGGTTCGGTGGAGGCAGCGACTGCAAGAACAAGCGCCAGCGCGGCGGTGGCTCTTCGACTACAAGTGTCGAGGTGAAGGTCGAGGAGGAGGACGAGGACGACGAGGTCGAGGTCGAGGAGGAGGACGACGTCGAGGACGAGGACGAGGACGAAGAGAACATTCCGGTGATGAAGCTCATGGGCACCGCAGTGACTACCGGAGTCATGGAGCGCGTGGACAGCATGGTCGGCGAGGAGCAGCCGGAGAGCGCGACGACCTTCCCGGCCGACGCGGCCAAATGTGTCTTGTCCGCCAAGTCCAATGGCAAGTCCAAGGCATACGCGTGAGCATGTGATAGACAAGCAGGCGGTATCGCGAAGGTGCGGCGTCGGCAGCAGCGTACACAGCCGACTACATGTCGGCCGACCCCCCCCCCACCCCTGTTTTGCATGATTGACGTAGCCACGTAAAGCGGCTGTCTGTGGCTGTCTGTGTTTGATGGAAAAGCGACACAATAACTTTTCTCTAGTGTCTCACGCACATGTGATGTTATTCACACACTATGCGCGAGTTCTTCTACGCGCCTCATTAGCTCCTGAAGAGTCTGGATAGCATTGGTGCAAACAGCAGCATCGTCGTGTTTTTCTTGGCGGGCCAGGCGGATCTGTAGCTCCATGATCGACACGAGTGTCGCGCGTCGACTCGGCAAGTTGCCCGCGGCGCGTTGCATGCTCGCCATACCAGAAGCCGGTGGTGGTGGTGGGACGCGAGACGAGAGACGTCGTGGCAGCAGCTGGTTGAACGACATGCCTGCCGAAGAGGAGGAGGAACACGCGCCATGTGCGCCATGTGCGCCATGTGCTCCCTGTGTGTCGTCGTCGCTGTCAGAGTCTCTGATGACGCAGACGCGGCGACGTCGTGCGGTATGGCGCGGGGCGTCGTCGGCGTCGTCGGCGTCGTCGGCACATTTACTCCCCCAGTCCTCATTTCTTTCATCATCGTCGTCGTCTTCTTCTTCTTCTTCTTCTTCGGACAGGGTGCGCTTGCGTGTGCGGAGCATCTTATAGGCCCTATCGCGAACGAGTCGGGTGAAACGCGCCGGGTCATCCCTCGATGCAATTTTGCGAGCTTCGTCTATGACTTCCCATAATGACTCATCGGTCTCAATCTCTGGAACGGGGCGCTTCTCATCGGCTATGGCAAATTCAATGGCGTCCTGTTTCTGCACCAGATCGGTTGCCGCCTCGTCGGTGACGGTGTAATGCTCGCCCAGCTCTACGTTGCCGCCATCTTCTTCGGACCTGGAGAAAACTTCCATCTTCCGCTCCGCTGCGTAGCATAGTTCCATCACGGTGGTTTGCAATAGGTACACCAACTTCGCCTTGCGGAGGCATGTTTCTCCCAACACGTACGTCCCCATGTCGATGTCGGGAAGCACGCCGCTGCGAGTCGCGCACTCGAGGAACTCGTCCTCAAAAGTTTCCTCGTACTTGCTAATGAACGTGGCATATTCGGGCGATATTCTGTCTATCCCTTTCAGCCACGCTTTCGGTTCAAATGGCCCGACGAGGTCCATCGAGTAGGTGCAGTTGCGCTCCTCTCGCCCGCACGCCATGCAGACGCCAGTGCACCCTCGTATCTGACTCTTCTTGGCCATCGCGATCTTCTCGATTCTCATCGAGTGGGCGGAGTTGAGCACCGACTGGAATTCTGGCTTCCAAGAGGCAGCCGCCCTAGGCATCAAGTACCGAACCTTGGAGGTGAGCGCTTCCCATGCGCGCACCATGGGAGTGTTTCCTGGGTCATCAACGTCGTCAGTGTTTGGTTGTATGTTGCGCGCGGCCATCTCTGCGATCCATAGCACGTAACCCGCCCGATCTTCCCTCGAAGTTGTCATTGCTTCACCGGTGTGCGCTTCTGTTAATAACGTGGACAATGATCCCAACCGGTAGTTTTAGCGGCGTGAGCTGCGGCTTTCTCGTCAGTGGCGGCAGGAAGAGCGGGAGTGCGTGGTGTGTGTAAGCGGGAGCGCTAATCGATGTCGCCGATGTTTCGGCGCCTGGCTGCTCTTCGGAGGCCGGTCTGAAGCAACGTCCGGAAGTCGTCCGCCAGGTGGACGGTTGGCGGACGATTGGCGGACGGTTTCCGGACATTGCCAGTTTGAGGTCCGGAAAACGTCCACTTCGCGGGCGGTAGGTGGACGTTTTCCGGACGGCTGAAGAGGGTCGACCAAACACCAAGAGGGTGGACCGCCTTCCTAATTTGGAAGTTACCAATTTAAATAATCGATGCATGCAATTCAGTAATCAGTGGTATTAAATTTTGCCTAATTAGGAAGGCGGTCCACCCTCTTGGTG
>TARA_B110001450_G_scaffold206461_1_pt1 | contig 11202 bp, 9 predicted proteins | sample TARA_B110001450 | Tara Oceans TARA_B110001450 (sample SAMEA4396538) | marine metagenome | biome: Polar Biome; feature: [SRF] surface water layer (ENVO:00010504); material: water (ENVO:00002006), including particulate matter (ENVO:01000060) such as... | depth 5 m | reverse complement strand
AAATAAAAAGAAAAGTTTATTAAAATCAAAAGTATTTTCAAGAAAATTATTTTCAAAAACTAAACTACATTCAATAAAATCTAAAATATCTAGAAAAAATTCTAAATTATCTTCAACAAAACCGAAACTATCGCCAAAAAGATCAAAATTATTTTCAGATACATCAAAAGGATATTCGAAATTATTTAGTAATAATAATCTTTTTAAAAAAACACAGAAATTATTATAAGTATTTCGAGAATAAAAATTGATTTATTTTGTTTAAATAAAAAAAAGTACATTTCATAAAATATTTTAAAATTTTAAAAACCTTTTATAAAAATTTATAAAAATAACGAAATGTACTTTTTTTTATTTGATAATTATATACAATAAATTTAAAATATTAAAAATACCAAAATATCTTAAACATATTATTATTAGTAAAATATCAATTATTTAAATTTTAATAACATATTCTAATCAGAATAATATTATATAAATATTAATGATAATAATATAATATATTATGATAAAAAAATTATTTCATTTATCAGATATTCATATCAGAAATGGTGATATAAATTATAGTAGATTTAATGAATATAAAAATGTATTTAATAACTTATTTGAATCAATAAATAATAATATAACTAACTATAAATTAAAAAAAGAAGAATATTTGATAATTATAACAGGTGATATATTTCATAATAAAAATAACATTGGAAATTATGGTTTAATGTTATATAAAATATTAATTGAAAATTTAACAAAAATCGGTTTAACTATTATTTTAGAAGGAAATCATGATAGTATACAACATGAATTAAATCAACCTTCATTAGTTACATCAACAATAGGAATAGATAATTTAATTATTTTAAATGAATCTAAATCATTTATAATAGATGACATAGGTTTTTCATATGTTAATATTAGAGATACTTTAGACAATTTTTCTAATTCAGGAAGAAAAAATATTCTTAAACCTTTCCCAATTATTAATGAACATGTTAAATATAAAATTGCATTATTTCATGGTACTTTTGCAAACATTAAATTATATAATGGTACAAATATTACATCTGATTCGAATCCATATCCATTTGAATGGATAAAAGATTTCGATTTTGCTTTATTAGGCGATATACATTTAAGACAAAAAAATATATATATTAAAAAATTATTATGGTGTTATAGTGGTTCATTAATACAACAAAATTTTGGCGAAGATATTATTGAACATGGTTATGTTATATGGGATTTAGAAAAAAAAGAAATTTTTGATGTAAATGTTTTAAACAATTGTGGTAAAATAAATTTAAAAGAAGAAAATAATAAAATATTATTTCGTAAAACAAATAAATTTTATGAATTAGATGAATATATATATAATAATATTAATTTATTTCCAAAAAAATTAGAAATTAAATTTTTAACTAGTTTTAACTATGATAATATTCAAAATATTATGAATAAATATAATATTAAATATAATATTGTTAATAATAATAGTAATAATTTTATTAATAATAAAAAACCATATCTGTTTAATAATAATAATTTTTATGAAATTAATAAAGATGATATGATTAGTTATTTTGAAAATCACTTAGAAAAAGAACAATATATAATTCTTTTAGATATTTTTAAAGATTATGATAAATTATTATTTAATATTGATAATTATCCCAAGGAATTAAAAGATGAATGTTTAAAAAAAAATAAAGAATTATCAGTATATATTAATAATTGTAAATTAAGTGAAGATTATATAAATATTACATCTAGTTTTACTATTAAATATTTAGAATGGAATAATTTATTTTGTTATACAAATAATAATATTATAAATTTTCAAAATTTATCAAATTCTACTTTTATTATATCTGGAAAAAATGGTATAGGTAAGTCTGCTATATATGATATTTTAACATTGGCATTATGGGGCGAAATTACCAAAAATAAACAGAATGAAATAACAGCAGGTATTATAAATTATAATTCTGATAGTGGATCAACAAATATTGAATTCTATTGTAATAATGAATTATATAAAATTAAGAGAAATTTTTTTAAAAGAAAAGATAATCCATTATTGATAAAAATTACAACAGAATTATATAAATATAATAATAATAATAATAATTTTATTTTACTTAAAAAAGATAGTGCATCTAAAGAATATATTATTAAATTAATTGGTAATATAGAAACATTTTTATCATCATCAATGATAACGCAAAATATAGATTATGATATTTTAAAAATGAATTATAAAGATTGTACTGAAATAATAGATAAAGCAACAAATATTCAATACATTTATAATTTATATTCTTTATTTAAAAATGTTTTAAATAAATATAAAGATTTAAAAAAAACAATTATTTCTAAAAAAAATGTTTTCGGTGAATTAATTAATACTTTTAATAATAAATTTACTAAAGAATTTATTATAGAACATTCAAATAAATTAGATATTTTAAATATTAAAAAAAATGAATTTAATAATAAGTTAAATTTATTAAAAGTTGATATTGACAAAGATATTATATTTATTAATTATGAAATTATGATTAATAAATTAGGTACTATTAATATAAAATCAAAAAACGAATATGATAAAATAATTGATAATTTCAATGAATTAAAATATTTTTTCAAGAATTATAATATTGATGAAAATAAAATTATCAATTTGTATAGTAAATATAATAATGCATTAATTATTAATAATGATATGAAAATTGATAAACCATGTGATTTATCTATTATACAAAATGAAAAAAAATTATTAGAAAATTATAAAAATTTTGTTAATTTATATCCAAATGATAATATAGATTCATTAAACAATAAATTAAAAAAATATAATAATGAATATGAAAAATATTTAATAGAATTAGATATTATTAATAATAGTAAATCAATATATTGTGAAAAACCATTATTTGATTATAATAAAATTATAAAAAATATACTTTTTTTATTTAATAATATTGATGATTTTCTAAATTATTTTAATAATAATATAAAATTAAATATTAATGATGATATTGAAATATTTGATAATATTACATATAATACTATATTAAATAATAAAAATAAACAAAAAATATTATTAAATAGAATTGAAGATTTTAATAATAAAATTTTAATAATTGATAAAAATATTAAAAATGAAATGAGTTTATTTAATAATAATAATCCAATTTCTAAACCAGATATTGCAATTAAACTTAAAAATAGTATGTCAATTAATAAATATATATCTACTATTAAAAATATTAATGAAGTAATTGATTATAATGACAAAAATATTGAAGTAATTAATAATTATAATAACAAAAAAAATGAAATAAATATTATTTCTATTCAAATTAAAGAATTTGAAAATGAATTAGAATTATTAAATAATAATGATGAATACAAATATGATCCAAATTGTATTTATTGTTGCAAAAGACCATGGGTTATTAAAATTAATCAATTAAATGAAAAAATAAAAGAATTAAATTGTAAAATCAATTATATAGAACATTTTATTAAAATAAATTTTAAAAATATTGATAAAATTATTAAACAATATAATAAAAATATTAATATAATTGATAAATATAATTTATATAATGAATGGTTTTCTTATTATATTTATATTGAAAATAAAAATAAATTAGAAATTAATATTAAAACATCAGAAAATTATAAATATTTATTAGATTATGATACCAAAGATTTAAACAATTTAAAAAATATTAATGATAAATTTTGTAATCTATGTTATAATCTTTATAATAAATATATAGAATATAATAATTATATAAAATATACAGAATGGTATAATAAATATATAATTATTGATAATAATTGTAAAGATATAAAAAAAAATATTGATAATTTAAATAATCATATTGATTATTTAAATAATATTAAACCCAGAATAGATAATTATAATACATTAAAGAATAATTATAATTTGTGGGATGAAGCATTTAATAATTTATCAATATGTAATGCTTATAAATATATATCATTAAAAAAAGATATTTCAAATTACGAATTATATTTAAAATATAAGAATAATATAATTTTACAAAAAAATATGTTAGAAAAAATTAATATTAATAACTCAATCAATATTTTAGATAATGAAATTAATAATACAAAAACTATAATTACAGAATATAATACAACTAAAAATATTAATGATACAAATTTAAATTTATTTAATCAATTATTGGAAATTGAAAATAATATTAATAATATTATTAATATTATTACTATTATTATTGATAAATTTAAAGATTATAAAAAATGGTTATATAATGATATTATTTTAAAAAAAATTATTTTAAATACAAATAATTTTATTCAAGAATTATGTCATAATGATACTAAAATGTTTGAATTAGATTATATTTTAAGTGAAAATAAAGATATTATACATATTAATTGGTTGATTAAAAATAAAGATAATTTTAATAATTTACAAACTATTTCTATTAATCAAGCATCTGGATTTCAACATTTTGTTATTTCAATTGCATTAAGATTAAGTTTATTTAATAATAAATATTGCGATCAATTATTTATTGACGAAGGTTTTACTGCATGTGATAAAAATAATCTTTCAATTGTTCCTATATTTTTGAAAAATTTATTAAAAATTTTTAATACTATTATTATTGTTTCTCATATAGATTTAATTCAAGATTCTATTGATGAAAAAATTGAAATTAAATTTAATAATAATGATAAATCTTCTAATATAAAATTTTTATGAAAATTTATGAATTATTTAATAAATATTTAAAAAAATATACACATGGTCCTTCATCTATTTTAATTTCTTTTTCATTTAATGTTAATACATAATATTTTTTTTTAACATTAATATAATAATATATATTAAATATGATAAATAATAATAACATTATTTTTAATTCAATTATAAAATTATAATTATTATTTTTAAATAATATTCCAAATATTATTAATATATATTTTATATAAAATATTAAAAAATTTCCTATTATTATATATTTTTTTTTTGAATTTATTATTGCATTTATATTATTATTTATATAATAATATTGCAATGCTAATGATATCAATAATGCTATGAATGGAAATACTATGTTTTTATAAATTAATGCAATAATTGAATATAATATAATCCAATAACTAAAATATAAATCAATTCTATTGGACATTTATATTATCTACTATATATTAAATTTAATTTAATAATTCACTTTTATAATCATAGCCTTTATTTTTTTTTAATGTTTGTAAATAATTATTTAATAATATTATTTCGTCTTGTTGACTTTTAATTATTCTATATGCTAAAAATACCATAAAATCATTTTCTGTATTTTTAATTAATGTTTTACTCATATCTACAGCAACTTGATGATGAGGTATCATATGTTCTAAATATACTTTTTCATTTAATTTCATATGACTCATATGTTTCATATGTTCTTCAGGGTCAAAAAAATGAGGATCACAATATGTATTAGTTAAGTCTAATTTATTTGGTTTTATAAAGTCTGTACTTAATTTAATATATTTTTTATTATTTATATCATCTGTTATACTATCTGGTAAAGTGTATAACATTTCATTCATCATATTTATTTCATATTTTTGTGTCCATATTAATTTTCTTAGTATTTCTTGCATTTTTGCTGATTTACTAGTTTTTTGTAATATAATACTAATATCAACGGCAACTTGATGATGAGGTATCATGTGTTTTAAATAATCAATATCTGATAATTTGTCTATACAAATATTTTTTTTCATCTTTATAAGTAATATATATAATTAATTCAATATGGAAAGTAATATTAATAAATTACTCAATAGTTGTGATTTACCTATTAATTATTCTCCCACTAGTCATTGTTTTAATGATTCTACACATCATACATGTTGTATTTTAGGACCTAAAGCTAGAGAATATGCTAATAATAGTGGTAATCCTATTGGTATTGCATCAGAAAAAGCATTTGAAAAAAAATTTGGTTATAAACCTAAGAAAAACGACTTAACCACTTGGTGTACTTGTTTTGGTTCTTTAGTTTGTAGTCATTATGCTGACAAGTTTAATGATGGTACACGTGTTAAATTTATTAATAATCCAAATAGCAAAAATCCTCAAATTATTAATAATATTAAATCAAAAGATTGTGAAGAATTTGTTAGAAAAAAATTAAATATTAATAAACATGGAACACCAGGAATTAAACCTGGTTATGAGAATGATAAAAAATGTTTGAATTTTAGTATTTATGATAATACAATATCTTTATAATAACTTAGTTTTTTATTAAATATATGTTTCTTTTTTTCCATATATCATGACAAAATGTTTTTATACCACCATTTTTTTTATTCCCCCATGCTAAAAATCTTTGTATACCTGTTCCATTTTTAAAAAAAGATACAAATTCAATATAAATATTATCTTCATCATTAAATAATTTTAAATTTTTTGGAATATTTATATAAATTCCTTCATTAAATTTTAATTGATAATATTTTGATATTTCATTATTTGATATCTGGATAAAATATATATGTTCCGCGCTCCATGTTATTTGATTATTATTAATATTATCATTATATATATTATGAATTCTATAATTTCCAGTCCAATCATTTTTTAATATTATATAATTTATTGTTGTATTATTATCATCAAAATCTTTTATATTTTGTAATTCTTTATTTGTTAAATTATATTTTATAATATTTTCTGATTTATATATTTCTTCTATATTTATTTTTTGATTTATATTAATATTATCATCTATTAAATTATCTTTTTTTAAAATAAATTCTTTTAAATTTCCATTTATTCCATCATATGATAAATATATACCTGTTTTAATTGAATTATTATAAATATAATTATCTGATAACCAAATATTAAATGAAATTGTATAATTTGTTGTATTTATATTTTTTTTATCTATTAATTTATTTATCACATCATTATCAGGTATATAAGGCGTACATGTTACACTACAATGATCTGGTCGTACTATAATTGTTTTTAATATATCTGCTCTTTTATCTAATTTTTTATAATAATTTGAATGTTTTAATTTTAATATTCTATTAATATTTTCATACTTATAATATTCTATATAATTATCATAATATCTTTTATTTTTTTTATAATATTCCGGGAAAATTTTACTTTTATCAAATATTTTTGTACTTTTAATATTAGAATTCTCAAATTTATACTCACTTAATACTGTATCTAATTTATTATATTCTGGTTCATATATTATTTTATCTTCGCTATTTAAAAAATTTATATTATTATAATAATACCATTTACCTATATAACTTGATTTATATTTATCTTTTGATAATAATTTATTATCAAAATTCCATCTATTATTTACATTTTTAAAACTATGTTTAATTGGATATATTACCGAATATAAATTATAACATAATATATTATTAATATATAATAATATTAATATATTATATTTCATTAATATAATTAAATATAATAAATAAAAAATAAACTTATTAATATAAATTAGATGAAAAACTAAATTTTACAATTTAAATATGGATATTTTTCATATAATTTAAATATTGCCTTCTCTTTCATTTTAGCTTCTATCATTATATCAATTTCTTTATTATATTTTTCTGGTATATCCAATAAATATTCTGGTATTATTTCTATATAATCACTATGATGTCCTATCTTTCCTGTTCCTTGTTCACTTACATGAAATTTAACCTTTATATTTCTTTTATTCCATGTTTCTAATATTTTTGGTATATAGTATTCTGGATTTTCAAATTTTTCTTCAGAATGTATTTTTTTATAACAATCATAATGATGAGTATCAAATACTATAGGTACATTTACTTTTTCTGATACTATTAAACAATCCTTTATTGAAAAATTTTTTTCACAATTTTCTAAAACTAATCTTTTTTTTATATTTTCCGGCAATTTTTCATAATTTTCACACCATCTTTCTATAGTTTGTTTTTTATTATTATATACACCACCGCCATGTATTACCATTACAGAATTTTGATCTAATTCCATAATATCTAATATATCAGCATGATATTTTAAATCTCTAATAGTATGTTCTATTACATCTTCATGCGGACTTCCTAAACAATTATATTGTCCCGGATGAAATGTTAAACGTTGATTATATTCTTTTGATTTAATACCAATCTGTTTTAATAATTCAATTGCAAAATCTAAAGTATAGTCTTCTGCTTTTTTATTAGAATAATGTGGAAATATTTCGCTACTTAATCTAAAAACTTTAATTCCATTATTTTCATTCCAATCCATCATTTTTAAAACATCATTTAAATTATTAATAATTTTTTTTTTAAATTATCTATTCCTTTTTCTTCTAATGTTTTTAATGTAACTCTTCTAGAAGAAAATATAGTTGGTTTTTTTTCTCTTAATGATATATTCGAACAACATAGTCCTAATTGAATATTTTTATTAATACTCATTTAATAATTTTATTTAAAATATATAAATCATTTTTTTATTATAGATTATAATTTATATAAAAATTATTTATTATTTATACTTAATATGGTATTTAACATAGGTATTCCCAAAGAAATTAAAAATAATGAAAATAGGGTTTCTATTGTACCAAATGATATTTTAAAATTAATTCATAAATGTGATAATATTTATATTGAAACTAATGCTGGATTAAATTCTAATTATACTGATGATGATTATATTAAAGCTGGTGCAATTATTTGTAAAAATAAAAAAGATTTATATAATAATGCAGATTTAATTATAAAGGTTAAAGAACCACAACATGATGAATATGATTTAATTAAATCAAAGCACATCGTTTTTGGATTTTTTCATTTCGCTGGTAATAATCATTTAATTCATTCAATGTTACAATCAAAATCAATGTGTATTGCATATGAAACTATTCTAGATGATAATAATTTTCCAATTATATTATATCATATGTCAAAATTAGCAGGAGAAAATGCAATGATTGAAGCACATAAATTTAATAATAATTTAGATTCGAATATCTCATTTATAGGTTTTGGAAATGTTGGCCTTGCTTCATTTAATAAAGCATTAGAGTATGGATATAAATATATAAATATTATTGATATTAATTTTGAAAAAATTAAAAATATTAAAAAAACATATCCGCATATTAATATTTTTGAAATGAATAATGATAATTTAAAATATTTAATGAATATATCAAATATTATAATCGGTTCTATTCATAATATTGGCAAAAAAACAAATAAAATTATTAATGATAATTTATTAAATACAATGCCTAATGATGCATTATTTATAGATGTAGCAATCGATCAAGGTGGTATGACTACGCAATCTATTCCCACAACATATGATATCCCTATTATTAAATATAATAATATAAATTTATTTTGTGTACCAAATATTCCTAGTATTAATGGAAATAAAGCTTCAAATATATTATCACATTCAATTATCCCATATGTATTAGAAATATTAAATTGTGTTGACAAATTAGATCTTATAAATAATATATATATTAAAAATGGAATTAATATATCAAATGGTGAAATATTAAATAAAAATATTATTTAATAATTTTATTTTACTTTAATAATATTACACTTTTATAATGAAAGTTATTTTAAATTTATTTATTATTAATTATATATTTATGTACTGTTTCTAATGCACCATCCGCCCATGCTTGTCTATCACAATAAGTTTCCCCAAGTATATATATATTTTTTTTTGAAAATATTTCAAATATTTCTTTTTGTATTTTTTTAGGATCTATTCCTGTTTTCCAAAAATGAACTCCTGCATCCCAATAATGCATTGTAATCCATTCAGGATCCTTTATATTTTTATTTGGAAACATTTCATTTAACATTCTCTTTAAATGCATTTTTACTTCTTTTTTATTTTTTAAATTATTCCAAAATGTAGCATTGTAACTATCACTATAACTTATTTGTATTAAACCAGATTCATAATCAATTGGTATAATAAATTGTATTTTATTTTGCGTTAGTGTTTTTGGTAAATTTTTAAACCACACGTCTTTATATTGTGCATAAATTCTTAGTAAATGTCCGTCGCTTACATTATTTAATAATTTTTCATATTTTTTAAAATATGGAATTTTTAGATAATCTTGTCTTTTAATTGTTAAATATAAATTATTATAATTTTCTTTTCTATTATTTATAATCACCTCTTTTTCAATTTCATTTATTTCATTTAATGTACTATTTAATTCTATTTTAACATTTTTTTCTAATAAATATTTATATAATACATCACATAATATTTGTATTCCATTTTTTAAAATAAAAAAATCATTATTTTCTACATCAAAATCTTTTCTTAATGTTAATAACGCATTTTGTGCGTTCATTTCATAAAATTCAGATATATAACCAAGTGAATCTTTTAATAATTCTACTTCATTTGAATCTAATAATAATGAAAAATAATTATGTAAATTTAAATTTTTTTCATTTGTTTTCATTTTTGTATATATTGCATATTCCCATAATTTATTTAAAGTAGTATATTTTGAATTATGATGTTTTAATAATTCTATTTCATTCATTAATTTTCCATTAATAAAATATTTTTTCTCTTTATTAATATCTATTATTTCATCTTTTAAATTAAAATCTTTTATTAATTTCATTATAAATTTATGTTTTTTTCCTAATCTACCCGCTCCAACTGAATATTTTAAATTATTTTTTTTATTTTCATATGTATATATTCTTCCACCTATTCTATTATTTTTCTCATATATTTTAATATTTTTACCATTTTCATTATTTTCTTTTATTAATTTATAACCTAGATATAATCCTGATATACCAGATCCAATAATAATATGTTTCATTTTTCTTATATAATATATTATTTATAAAAATAATATATACATTTATTTAGCTTTCGCACACATAGAACTATCAGAATTATACTGCGATTGCCCTTTTTGTTTGTGTCCTGCTGTATTACCACACCATCCCCATTGACTACAAAAAGCAGGGGTTTTATTTTCATAGCGATTACATTTAGTGTAATTACCTTGTGCTCCACATTTACCATCCTCACGTCCGCTAATGCAAGTAGGTGCCACTGGGGGCGCTGCAGGTGCCACTGGGGGCGCTGCA
>TARA_B110001450_G_scaffold162945_1_pt1 | contig 11209 bp, 8 predicted proteins | sample TARA_B110001450 | Tara Oceans TARA_B110001450 (sample SAMEA4396538) | marine metagenome | biome: Polar Biome; feature: [SRF] surface water layer (ENVO:00010504); material: water (ENVO:00002006), including particulate matter (ENVO:01000060) such as... | depth 5 m | reverse complement strand
GTTGCTGTTATTTTTGATCATTCTGGAAAGACATTCCGCAATGACATGTATGACCAATACAAAGCGAACCGATCTGCAACGCCAGAGGATTTAATTCCTCAATTTCCTCTGACGCGGGATGCTACTCGCGCATTCAATATAGCCTGCAAGGAGGTTCAAGGTTTTGAGGCTGATGACATTATTGCAACTTTAGCCAGTCATGCCCGCGATGCGGGCGGTGCCTGTACGATCATCAGTTCTGATAAAGATATGATGCAATTAATTGGTGATGGTGTCGTTATGCTAGATGCCATGAAGAATAAGATTATTGATCGTGATGGTGTGTTAGAGAAATTTGGTGTCTATCCTGAACGGGTCGTGGATGTGCAGGCTTTGGCTGGTGACAGCGCGGATAATGTTCCAGGTGCGCCGGGTATCGGAATTAAGACTGCGTCTTTATTGATTAATGAATATGGTGATCTCGAAAGTCTTTTGGATCGCGCGGGTGAAATCAAGCAACCCAAACGCCGTGAAAGCCTTTTAGATAACCGTCCACAAATCGAATTATCGAAGAAACTGGTACAACTTGAATGCGATATGGATCTTGATTTCACCATTGATGATCTGGAAGTTCAAGATCCTATCCCTGAGGATCTCCTGGCATTCGTGTCTAAGATGGAGTTCAGAACGCTCACCAAACGGCTTGCTGATCAAATGGGGACTGAAGCGCCAATTATTGAGGATTTAGTCGAGCGCGAAGCCACCAGTGACGTGTCAGAATCCCCCCCAATTAATATAAGTAAGTATGAAACCATCCGTGATGCGGCCAGTTTGCAGGTTTGGATTGATCGAATTTATGCCCGTGGATACGTGGCTGTTGATACTGAAACGACTGGCCTGAATGATATGCGTGCAGATTTGGTTGGAGTTTGCCTTTGTGTTGAGGCCGGGCATGCGGCTTATTTACCGCTTACTCACCGTATCGGAAATGCAGATGACCTGTTTGGCAGTAATGAGCTCGCAGAGGGACAAATGAACCTTGCTGAAGCGTTGGCTATGTTGAAGCCTGTTATGGAGGACAGTACAATCCTCAAAATTGGTCAAAATATGAAATATGACGCGAAAATCTTGGTCCGAGTTGGAATTAACATAGGCCCAATAGATGACACAATGCTTTTGAGCTATGCGCAAAATGCTGGTATTCACAACCATGGCATGGATTTATTGAGTGAACGCTACCTCAACCATGTGCCTATCCCGATCAAGACCTTGTTAGGGACGGGGAAATCAGCAATAACATTTGACCACGTGCCCGTGGATGAGGCTACAAAATATGCGGCTGAGGATGCGGATATTACATTGCGTCTCTGGCAGTATCTCAAACCGCGTTTGCATCGTAAAAGAGTGACTACGGTTTATGAAACTATGGAGCGCCCCTTGGTGCCAGTATTAGCTCAAATGGAGCGGCATGGGATCAAGGTTGACCGCGATACTCTGAGCCGCATGTCGAATGGTTTTGCTCAAAAAATGGCAGCCCTTGAAGATGAGATACACACTCTTGCTGGGCGTACCTTTAATGTAGGGTCTCCCAAACAGCTTGGTGAAATCTTGTTTGATGAGATGGCCTTGCCGGGTGGCAAGAAAGGTAAGACTGGAGCATATGCAACTGGTGTTGATGTGTTGGAGGATCTTGCAACTGAACATGAATTGCCGGGTCGTGTGCTAGATTGGCGTCAGTTGAGCAAGCTTAAATCAACTTACACAGATGCTCTTCAAGACCATATTCATCCAGACACGGGCCGAGTGCACACCTCTTATTCAATCGCGGGAGCAAGCACGGGACGTTTGTCCTCAACAGATCCAAATTTGCAAAATATCCCGATCCGCACGGAAGAAGGTCGGAAAATCCGTGCAGCTTTTGTGGCTGAGCCGGGCAAGACCCTTGTTGCTTTGGACTATTCCCAAATAGAGCTCCGTATTTTGGCGCATATTGCTGATATTGCCAGCCTTAAGCAGGCGTTTGCCGATGGCATAGATATTCATGCCCTGACCGCTAGCCAGATGTTTGATGTGCCATTGGATAAGATGACACCAGATGTTCGGCGTAAAGCTAAAGCGATTAACTTTGGTGTAATCTATGGAATTTCTGGCTTTGGCTTGGCCCGTAATCTGCGCATCCCAAGAGGGGAGGCGCAGGCTTTCATCAACACCTATTTTGAACGCTTCCCGGGCATCCGAACCTATATGGATGATACCGTAGGCTTCGCCAAACAGCATGGCTATGTCCAAACATTGTTTGGGCGTAAAATTCACACACCTGAAATAGATGCAAAAGGCCCACAGGCCGGTTTTGCCAAGCGTGCAGCTATAAATGCACCCATTCAGGGCACTGCCGCCGATGTGATCCGCCGCGCTATGGTGCGGATGCCAGATGCGATTGCGAAGCTGCCTGCCAAGATGCTCTTACAAGTGCATGATGAATTATTGTTTGAGGTCGAAGATGGCGCTGTCGATGAGCTTACGGTGATTGCAAAGGAGATCATGGAGGGGGCCAGTATGCCTGCGGTGCGCCTGGATGTTCCTCTTATTGTTGAAGCGGGATCAGGCCAGAATTGGGCGGATGCTCACTAAAGTAAACCTCCAAAGTGTAGGGTAAATAATATGGTAAAACGTAGTCTTTCAGCAGCGACCATTGCAGCACAAGCTAGTGGGTATATTGATGCGGCTAGTGGCGGAGTGGTACCTCCGATCCAGCTAAGTACGACTTTTGTAAGAGATCGTGATTATGAGCCGCATAGGACTGGAAATATTTACGCAAGGGATCACAATGATGCCGTGCGAGTGGCTGAAGACCTTTTAGCCAAATTGGATAATGCGGAAGCAGCATTGTTGTTTCCCAGCGGAATGGCTGCAATTGCGGCCGTTTTTCGAGCGTTACCGAGCGGCTCTATCGTATTAGTCCAGTCTCAAATTTATTGGGGTGCAACAACGTGGATTCGCGGTTTCTGTGATCGGCGTGGTATGAATTTAATTGAGGCTGATTTGAGTGAAACCACACAGATGGAACAGCTTTGCGCAACCAATAAACCTGACATGGTCTATATAGAAACCCCATCAAATCCGTGGTTGCGATGCACTGATATTGCTCATGCCGCGAAATGTGCTCATGCTGTGGGCGCGATGCTCGTTGTAGATGCCACTGCGGCGACGCCGATTTTGACCCGGACTTTGGATTTTGGTGCGGATATTGTGATGCATTCTGCCACCAAAGGGATCAATGGGCATTCTGATGTTTTGGCTGGGGTCCTTGCCACAAACTCACCGCTTTCGGATCACTGGACTGCTATGGCTATAGATCGACATGATGCGGGCGCCGTGATTGGTAGTTTTGAAGCTTGGTTATTGATTCGTGGGATGCGGACATTGCCTTTGCGGGTTGAACGCATGTCACAAAATGCGCAGGTTGTGGCAGAGTTTTTGCATGCCCACCCGGCTGTGGAACATGTGTTTTACCCCGGTCTTCCTAATTTTGTCGGCCATCAAGTGGCAGCGATTCAAATGACCCAAGGTTTTGGATCGCTTTTGTCGTTTACGGTCAAAGGTACAGCGTTAGATGCACTGCGGGTCGCGGGGAAACTGGATTTATTTCACCGAGCCACGTCCTTGGGTGGCGTGGAAAGCTTAGTTGAGCACCGGTTTACGATCGAGCCACATACAGGTATTCCCGAAAACCTTCTGCGTTTGTCAATTGGGGTAGAGGGTGTGCAGGATCTCATAGATGATCTTGAGCAGGCTTTAGTTTGAGGTTTGGAAATGTGTGCAGCTAATGGACAACAGTTATGCTGATACTGTTCAACAAACCTTTCAACGTGTTGTCGCAATTCACCGATAAAAGTATAAAAGGGCAAGAACGTGAGACTCTTTCGCCCTATATTCCTGTGCCTCATTTGTATCCTGCTGGCCGTCTTGACCGTGACAGTGAAGGTTTGTTGCTTTTGACTGATGACGGCAAGCTACAGGCTCGCATTACCCAACCCAAAAATAAGATACTAAAAACATATTGGGCCCAAGTTGAGGGAGTACCCTCAGATGATGTGCTGGGTACGCTACAAAGTGGAGTGAAGTTGAAAGACGGGACCACTCGGCCCTCGAAAGCGCGGTTGATCCCAGAGCCAGAAGGTCTTTGGCCTCGAAACCCACCAATTCGGATTCGAAAGTCTGTGCCAGATAGTTGGATTGAATTACAAATTACTGAGGGCAAAAATAGGCAGGTCCGACGGATGACAGCTGCTGTTGGTCACCCCACATTGCGGCTTATCCGCGCCCAAATAGGTGATTGGACTTTGGATAATTTGCCGCCTGGGTCATACCGCTCCGCAACGTAAGCCTTTGCAAATGCGGGGATGCAGCTATCATTGGACCATGAAAAACTTAGATCTTAGCATAGTAGATGGTTTGGCGACTGTGTCACTTAATCGACCTGAAAAGAAAAATGCCCTTACTGAAGAGTCGTTTAATGCTCTTTATGAGGCTGGGGTGAGTTTGCAGCAAACGCCAGGGTTGCGTGCGGTTATTATAACTGGCGCTGGTGCTGATTTCTGTGCGGGTATTGATTTGCAGTTTTTGCAATCACTCCTGCCCCGCTTGGACGAAATTCGTGCGGAAATGCGAAATCTAAATCAGGAAGGCGCTGCAAATTGGTTCCAGAGACCCTGTTATATTTGGCGTGAACTTCAGGTTCCTGTAATAGCAGCGATTGATGGAGTTTGTATTGGAGCTGGCCTACAGTTGGCTCTCTGTGCTGACATTCGGTTGGTGAGCCCAAATACAAGGATGAGTATTATGGAGGCGAAGTGGGGCCTTATTCCAGATATGGGGATAACCCAGGCTTTGCCGCAATTGATGCGCGTGGATCAAGCAAAAGAATTGATGATGACTGCTCGGATGATGACTGCAGAGACTGCCCAACAAGTTGGGCTCGCGACTCGTATAGTTGAAGACCCGCTTGCCGCAGCTCAGCAATTAGCCTTTGAAATTATGAGCCGTAGTCCAGAGGCGGTGAACGGAAGCAAGGCTTTAATTGATCAAACTTGGACTCTCCCAATGGGAGAAGGTCTTGCAATTGAGGGCGCGTTGCAAGCCGATATCATTGGTACACCCAATCAGATGGAATCGGTTATGGCTGGCACGAGTAAGCGCGCGCCTCTGTTTAAGTGACTATTTGGGCTTAGACTTCAAGATCTGCTGAGGGAATAATGGGGAAGAAAGTGGATTTGGAACGCACCCCAAACCAGCTTTGACCCTCGTGATGGTCATGTTCTCCAATATCTACTAAACGGTAGAAACTTTTGCGATCGATTAAAGCCTCAAGATTGTTGCGTACCAGAACATAAGGGGATGGCTCGCCCGTTTCCGGGTCGCGCTCAACGCGAATTCGATTTTTGGGCCCCGCAATCATTTGGTCGCCGACCTGGGTCGTAAAATGTAAATCCCCATTTATAACATCGAAATCAACAGCAACAAACGGTGCATCATCTACCGTGATCCCGACTTTCTCAACTGGGGTCACAAGAAAGTAAGCGCCCTCCTCTAACTTTAAGATTGAAGAAAATAATTTTACTAAGGCAGGCCGTCCAATGGGTGTCCCCAGATAAAACCATGTCCCGTCCCGCGCAATTCGGATGTCCAAGTGGCCACAAAATGGAGGGTTCCAAAGGTGAACAGGTGGCAATCCACTGCCTGTTGAGGCTGCATTAACACTTGCTGCAAGGTTTTCTGCCGATGGTGCCTCGATCTTCTGTCCTGTCATGTGATTTCTAATCCCAAATTTCAAACCTAAAGTACATAGAGCAGTTAGATAGATCAATATATGCTGATGTCATGACTACGGGTAAGAATATTATATTTGAAATTGAACGTTTTTTTCAAAAGTGAGCTTGCATTAATTGAATAATTAAGTGTCCAAATCATTGATAACCTCGCGATGAGCGTTAACATTAGAACTTGTGACCTGGCCAACCAAGACGGTAAAGCGTTCGAAGAATATAGAACTCACCGCCCACGATTGAAACCTACTGTGCCATCATGCCTGGGGTTTTGTAGCTGGAGAGTTTTGTTGAAACGCCCAATCACAATTTTGCTGACTGGACCAAAGTTGATGACACATTTGTCTCAAATCGAAAATGCAAAAATATTATGTCAAAATACTATTGGTCGCTAATAATGAGGGAAATAGTCTTGTGATCCTCTCTAATTGGTTATAAAAAATTACCAATTGGAGGGTTTGCCATGGAAATGCCACAGCCGAACCTAGATATATTGGCTAAAAAATCAGTTGTTGTTGCAGCTTTGCTAAAAGTGATGGCGCGTGATGCGGTTATAGATGATCCGTCTGAGACACGCGTATATGAATGTGACGCGCTGACGGCTTATAAATGTGCCCCGATGATTGTGGTACTACCAACTAGCACTCAAGAAGTTTCGGATGTTTTGAAAATTTGTCAGAGCCACGGTGTTCCTGTGGTCCCCCGTGGCGCTGGAACCTCTTTGGCGGGTGGTGCTTTGCCAACTGCCGACTGTGTGATCCTTGGCATCGCCAAAATGAATAATGTTCTTGAGACCGATTATGACAATCGCCTGATCCGTGTTCAAAGTGGACGCACTAATCTGAGCGTGTCTGGCGCGGTTGAGGAGGAGGATTTTTTCTATGCTCCTGACCCTTCAAGTCAACTGGCCTGTGTAATTGCGGGCAACATAGCCATGAATTCTGGTGGTGCCCATTGCCTTAAGTATGGAGTTACGACCAATAACTTACTGGGTGTGAAATTGGTTATGATGAATGGAGAGATCGTCGATATTGGTGGGGGTCATTTGGACGCTGGTGGGTTGGACTTGCTTGGAGTTATTTGTGGCTCTGAAGGACAGTTGGGTGTGGTCACAGAAGCAACGCTTCGTATTCTTCCAAAACCTGAAGGCGCTCGACCTGTTTTGATTGCTTTTGATAGCAATCAAGTTGCGGGTTCTTGTGTTGCTGATATTATCAAGGCGGGTGTTTTACCTGTGGCCATTGAGTTCATGGATCGCCCTATTATTGAGATATGTGAGAACTTTGCGAAGGCGGGATACCCTGAGTGTGAGGCGCTCTTGATTGTTGAGGTTGAAGGTTCTGAAACTGAAATACAGGATCAAATGGACCGGATTAATGTAATTGCACAAAAGCATAATCCGGTTGAAATTCGCCAAAGCCAATCGGCTGCTGAAAGTGAAGCCATTTGGCTTGGAAGAAAATCGGCTTTTGGTGCGGTCGGGCAGGTGGCTGACTATATGTGCCTTGATGGAACAATTCCAGTCTCTGCCTTGTCCGAGGTTTTACGCCGGATAGAAGAATTATCCCAGCAATATGGTTTGCGCGTAGGAAATGTTTTTCATGCAGGTGACGGGAATATGCATCCGTTGATTATGTATGATGCCAACAAAGACGGTGACCTTGCTTTGTGTGAAGCGATGGGCGCGGACGTATTGCGCCTTTGCGTTGAGGTCGGCGGTTGTCTCACGGGTGAACACGGTGTTGGCATTGAGAAAAGAGATTTGATGGAAAACCAATACTCAGCTGGCGACTTGGAAATCCAAATGGCTATCAAAGATGTCTTTGACCCAAGTTGGCTGCTAAATCCGGCGAAGGTTTTTCCGTTGGCTGTGTCCCAATCTCGAACAGCTGCATAGTGGAGATTCATCACCCCCAGAATGTAGCAGAACTATGCGATATTATTGCGGCGGCACCACAACCCCTGAGTGTCTTAGGTGGCGGGACGCGGCCTATTGGGCAAAGCTCCGCGCGATGTGGCCTTAGTACTGACCTCATGTCTGGCATTGTGACCTATGAACCTGGCGCTATGACCTTAGTGGCCAAGAGCGGGACTTCAGTTGCGGAGATAGAAGCAGCTCTGGATCTAGAAAATCAATGCTTAGCATTTGAGCCGATGGACCACCGTGACCTTCTTGGCACGCAGGGAATACCTACCCTGGGCGGTATTATAGCTGCTAACGTCTCGGGCCCGCGCCGCATTCAAGTTGGCGCTGCGCGCGATTTCACTTTGGGTGTTTCTTTTGTCGATGGAGCTGGACAGCTTTTGAAAAATGGTGGTCGGGTTATGAAAAATGTTACCGGATATGACTTAGTGAAATTACTGGTGGGATCTTGGGGGACACTTGGTGTTTTGACAGAGGTTTCTCTTAAAGTTCTGCCAAAAGCAGAAACAGAATCAACGCTTAGGATCGCAACCCAAGGTTGGGAGAAGGCAGTCGAATGTATGTCTGCAGTTCTGAGGACCCCTTATGATGTAAGTGGAGTAGGCACCGTCCTGAATGTAAATGGTGGCAAAGACGTTATGATACGGATTGAGGGTTTTGTTGCGTCAGTTCGCTACCGCGTTTCGCAATTGACCCAGAGGCTGGTACACTTCGGTGATATTACTGAGATTGAAAGTCCTTGGCATGAGATGCGAAACCTCACTGCTTGGAAAAGTATGGATACCGTCTGGCGTGTGTCTTTACGCCCAACGAATTCGTTAAAGCTGTTGAAGGTATTGGAAGCCTCCGACATAAAGCTTCAGTATCAAATGGACTGGGGTGGGGGCTTGATTTGGCTTGGGCTTGATGATGAAAATAAGCAACGTGCTGAGAATACGGCAACGCTCCACGCAATTATCCAAGAGCAACTTACAGCGCTTGGTGGGCACGCAACATTGATGAAATCCGCCTCTCTGACTGACATGTTAGTTCCCAGTTTTCAGCCACAAACGCCAACCCTAAATAAACTGATGGTAGATCTACGACACAAGTTTGACCCACGTGGAATTCTAAACCCGGGACGGATGTACTAATGCAAACTCATTTTACTGAGGCGCAGCTTGAAGACCCAAAATTAAAGCGAGCCAATGATATCTTACGCAGCTGTATACACTGTGGCTTTTGTACAGCGACGTGCCCCACCTACCAAGTCTTGGGTGATGAATTGGATAGTCCCCGAGGGCGGATCTATTTGATAAAAGATATGCTTGAGAACGAGCGAGTTCCAGATGTAAAAACTGTTCAGCACATCGACCGATGTCTTTCTTGTTTGGCGTGCCTGACCACCTGCCCATCAGGGGTGAATTACATGCATCTTATTGACCATGCCCGGGACTATATTGAGCAAAATTACAAACGCAGTTTTTCAGATCGTGCATTGCGCTGGGTCTTGGCCCGCATTCTGCCATATCCAAACCGTTTTCGCATGGCTTTGCTTGGGGCTAAAATAATGCGCCCCTTGCGGGCGATATTTCCAGATCCTCGCCTAAGAGCGATGCTTGACATGGCTCCACGGCAAATTCCTGCGAAAAGCCTTAATGACGACGCTCAGGTTTTCCCAGCCCAGGTGCCGGCGAAAATGCGAGTTGCATTGATGACAGGCTGTGCGCAGCGCGCACTGAATACTGATATCAACGATGCCACTATCCGCCTGTTAACGCGACTGGGGGCAGAGGTCGTTATACTGACCCAAGGCTGCTGTGGAGCTCTAACGCATCATATGGGCAAAACTGATGAAAGTCTCAGGACGGCGACTGTGAACATTAAAGCGTTTGCCGAAGAAGATGCGGCAAAAGAGTTGGACGCAATCGTTATCAACACATCTGGTTGCGGTACTACAGTTAAAGATTATGCCCATATGTTTGCTGGTCACGCTTTAGAGCAGCAAGCAACTCGAGTGGCGCAGCTGGCCCGCGATGTCAGTGAGGTATTGATAGAACTTGATATGCCAGAGTTCCCAAAAAGTGATGTGCGGGTAACATATCATGCTGCATGTTCGTTACAGCATGGACAACAAATTAAAACCTACCCCAAAGACCTACTGCGCCGTGCAGGATTTAAAGTCTCAGAACCTGAAGATAGCCATTTGTGTTGCGGGTCAGCTGGGACATATAACTTGATGCAACCTGAAATTTCAGGGCAACTTAAGGCGCGCAAAGTGGAAACATTGAAGGCTAAGAAGCCAGATGTCATTTCAGCTGGAAACCTTGGTTGCATGATGCAAATTGGCAGCGCAACTGATATCCCAATCGTGCACACGGTTGAGCTTTTAGATTGGGCGACAGGTGGCCCAAAGCCTGCTGCGATGTCAGAATCTTCTGGCGCAGGAAAGGTTCCAATATTGCGTTAAGTTAGATTTACTGTGCATAGAGGGCTAGCAGAATTTTGCAAATATAAGGTCTGAGGATGCGAGTTTTCGTTGGTATTTTTTTTGCATGGTGTCTTTTGGTGCAAGGGGCCTGCTCGCAAAGTGCAGGGTCATTGGTTAGTAAATTGGAGCGCGCAAAGATTTGGGCAGCTGTTGGGCGCCTTAATGTGACGGATGGCGGTTTTTGCACTGCGACATTGATCAGTCCCCGCCATGTTTTAACAGCTGCTCATTGTGTTTATGATGCTCAAACAGGAATGCCTGTAAGTTCTGACCGGTTTGAGTTTCGAGCGGGTTGGACGGATGGTCAGGCGGAGGCATACCGTAAAATTGGATCCATCAAGGCTTACCCGAACTATGAGTATAGTGGGCAGGTCGGTCTGGGGAGGGTCGCAAATGACTTGGCTATTCTAGAACTGGTAACCCCAATCAACCACCCAAGTATTACACCTGTGAGCATTGCGCCGATGCCAGCACGAAGAACAAAGGTTACAATTGTCTCATACGCCCACGACCGAAGCGAAAAGCAGGGATTTCATGATCGGTGCGAGGTTTTGGGAGAGAAGCAGAATGCTCAAGTTTTTAGCTGTAAGATGGATTTTGGTTCATCTGGAGCGCCAGTTTTTCGACGAGATCTCGGCGCTCCAATGATTGTATCAGTTATTTCGGCAAAGTCGGAGATATCAGGTGAACCCATATCGCTTGGTGCTCCGGTAGATAAAAACGTCCAAGTTTTGGCCGGGTCTGAAGCGAAGTTCTCAACGAGATAACACTCACTTTACTGCAAGTTTCAAACGACAAAGGTATGGAAGAAGTATATCTTTTGCCTCTATAAAGTTGGCATTTTTGCCAAACAGTTGGCGCCTAAACTGCCATACAGATATACTTCATCTCCATATACTCATCCATTCCATGATGGCTGCCTTCACGGCCCAGTCCAGATTGTTTGATACCACCGAAGGGTGCGACCTCGGTCGAAATAATGCCAGTGTTCACGCCGATAATTCCATATTC
>TARA_B110001450_G_scaffold130116_1_pt1 | contig 11224 bp, 9 predicted proteins | sample TARA_B110001450 | Tara Oceans TARA_B110001450 (sample SAMEA4396538) | marine metagenome | biome: Polar Biome; feature: [SRF] surface water layer (ENVO:00010504); material: water (ENVO:00002006), including particulate matter (ENVO:01000060) such as... | depth 5 m | reverse complement strand
ATTAGCTAGTTAGCGATACTTAAGTCTTTTGCTCTTTTAATTACATATGTAATTGTAAGGACCGACAGAATTGTGCTGGCTAACATAATAAACAGCAAAGGCAGAGTACCCGTGCCTGGGATTAAAATTGCACTTGTTGCAGTCGCTATCGAGGCTCCACCTGCAGTGTTGATGGTGCCGCCAATTCCTGATGCAGAGCCTGCCAAATGGGGCCGCACAGACATCATACCAGAGGTTGAATTGGGCAACACCATCCCATTTCCAATCCCCATGAAAGAAACGCAGCCAAAAAATGAGAGAGGAATAGGTATTGTGAACAAAAATAAGCTAATGCAAAGCAGCATGCCGAGCGCGGTTATTAAAGTACCAGTCAAGATCATTTTATTTACACCAACGGCAACAGAGAGCTTGCCAGATAAACCGTTGCCAATAATGTATCCAATGGCCGGTGCGCCGAGATAAAACCCCAATACGGCTGGGGAAAGGCTAAATATTTCGCGCCCAACATAGGCAGCGCCGCCAAGATAGGCAAAATATGCACCAGCGCTAAATGTGGCGGTGAGGCAATAGCCCCAAAAACGGCGGGAACTGAGAAGTTCTGGATAAGCTTGAAACTGAGCGACCATTGAGGTGGTTCTATGTTTATTGGTCTCGCCCATATCCAAATAGGCTAGTACAAATACAAAGATACCTATCCCAAACAATACCCAGAAACTAGCTATCCAGCCAAACTGAACTTCCAAGCCACCGCCTACAGCTGGCCCAATCAAAGGTAGAATGGCCATGCCCATGGTCACATAGCCTATTACTGAGGCCGCTTGGTCTTGGCTATGTACATCGCGGATTGCGGCGCGCGAAAGCACCAGACCTGCTACTACAACAGATTGTAGTAACCTGCAGACAAGGAAAATTTCAAAGGATGTTGCCAGAATGCAGCCAAATGAGCTGAAACAAAATATAATTAGAGATGCAAGAACGATAGGTCTACGGCCAAAGCGGTCTGAAAGTGGTCCAACAAAAAGTTGGAAGACCGCATTCATAGCGAGAAATAGTGTTACTGATAAGGTAGCGGCTGCGTATGTTACGTCAAATGTTTCGGCCATGGCTGGGAGAGATGGCAGGAATATGTTCATCGCTAAAGCGCCAATGGCTGAGAGGCAAATCAACGTAAAAATGCTAGGTGGCGTTAGGTTGTTTAAAAATCTGGGTTGTAATTCTTTACTCATCCAAAATCGCTATATCTGACTCTGTATATTGTCCAGAGATATTGCAATTATTCATTTTTGCAAATTTGTAATGCAAAATATTTGCAAATATTCAAAATTCAACTTCGTTCTGAGGCCATTGAGGGGTATATACCGGACAAAGAGGATCTAATATGAACAATATTTTGACTAAATTAGAGACACGACGTGACGCTGCACGCCTAGGTGGTGGCCAGCGACGCATCGATGCGCAACATGCCAAAGGTAAACTAACAGCACGTGAGCGTGTTGAGTTACTGCTGGATGAGGGTAGCTTTGAAGAGTTTGACATGTTTAAAGCGCATCGCTGTGTCGATTTTGGAATGGCAGACCAGCAATATTCCGGTGATGGGGTGGTAACGGGATGGGGGACCATCAACGGTCGAATGGTATATGTGTACAGCCAAGATTTTACGGTGTTTGGTGGGTCCTTATCCGAAACCCACGCCGAAAAGATTTGTAAGATCATGGATATGGCAATGCAAAATGGTGCGCCTATTATTGGATTGAACGATTCTGGCGGTGCACGGATCCAGGAGGGTGTCGCTTCTTTGGCGGGCTATGCTGAAGTATTTCAGCGAAATGTAATGGCCTCTGGTGTCGTACCGCAGATTAGCGTGATTATGGGTCCGTGTGCTGGTGGCGCTGTGTACTCTCCTGCCATGACTGACTTTATCTTTATGGTCAAAGATAGCAGCTACATGTTTGTGACAGGCCCTGATGTTGTGAAGACCGTGACCAATGAGATTGTCACAGCAGAAGAGCTTGGTGGGGCTTCCACTCATACTAAAAAATCATCGGTTGCAGATGGCGCCTTTGAAAATGATATGGAGGCACTCACGGAAGTACGGCGGCTGGTGGATTTTTTGCCGTTGAACAATCGTCAGAAACCACCTGTGCGGCCATTCTTTGACAATCCATCACGGGTGGATGCCAGTTTGGATACGTTGATTCCAGCCAACCCAAACCAGCCCTATGATATGAAGGAATTAATCATAAAAATTGCTGATGAAGGCGATTTTTATGAAATTCAGGAAGAATTTGCCAAGAATATCCTTACAGGGTTTGTCCGCATGGAGGGGTCAACTGTTGGAGTTGTTGCCAATCAACCTACCGTTCTGGCTGGATGTTTAGACATTGACGCTAGCCGCAAAGCTGCGCGCTTCGTTCGGTTTTGCGATGCGTTTGAAATCCCCATTCTCACCTTAGTGGATGTCCCTGGCTTCTTGCCTGGCACTAGTCAAGAATTCGGTGGTGTGATCAAACACGGCGCTAAACTTTTGTTTGCTTATGGCGAGGCAACCGTGCCTAAAGTTACTGTAATCACCCGCAAGGCCTACGGAGGTGCTTACGATGTGATGTCCTCTAAGCATTTACGTGGAGATTTCAACTATGCTTGGCCCACAGCAGAGATTGCCGTCATGGGCGCCCGAGGTGCAACAGAGATCATTCATCGTGGGGATCTTGGTGATCCAGAGAAAATTGCACAGCATGTTGCTGATTATGAAAAGCGGTTTGCTAATCCTTTTGTGGCTGCTGAAAAAGGCTTTATTGATGAAGTTATCACCCCCAGCTCAACCCGCCGCAGAGTGTGCCGTGCATTTGCTAGCCTACGGGGCAAGTCCCTGCAAAACCCATGGAAAAAACATGATAATATCCCACTTTAAGACTGGAGTAAGCCTGTAATGGAAAAACATCGTGGGTTCCCTGGCCGTTTGGCGGGTACCGATGCTCAATTTACCATTCGCCGAGCGAGCAAGAATGGCGCGACTAAAATCATTCGGCGTGAGCGGTATGCAGACCGTAGGCCACCAGACCGCCGGGCGGATGAAGCCTTTTTACGAGCTTTGGTGGAACATTTTGGTGCTGACCCCTTTGAGCGTGGAAATCTAGATGGTGGCCGCCTGTCTTGGTTTTTTGAACGTGAAGTGGTGGCGGCTCAGGATGACTTTGACCCCGAATCCTATGTAGCTTTGTTGCGCGTTGATCTGGACAAGGCGCAAACAACCTTCCCACAAATCTTTGTAGCTGGGTGGTCGGCGTGAATTCGCTTATCTTCCCTAGGAGTAATGCGCGGCTTTGCGCCCAGTTGGGGGGGGGGCGCCTTTTCCCTCTTGGCGCGCAACAGAAGGCGTTTCATTATATGAATGCGGTAGTCTCAAAATTGATTCCATTAGTTATGATAATCTACCAATCCCTTCTTTCCTCAACCGGTTCTAGCTTCTGCTGGGACCGGTTCTTTTTTATGCCCAGTATTTTATCAGCGGCTACTGTGCGCCAAGAAGGACTCTAAAATGTTTGACAAAATTTTAATTGCCAACCGTGGCGAGATTGCTTGCCGTGTGATTAAATCAGCACGGGCTATGGGAATAAAAACTGTTGCGATTTATTCCGACGCAGATGCGCAGGCCTTGCATGTAAAAATGGCTGATGAAGCGGTTCACATCGGCCCTTCACCTGCCAATCAATCTTATATCGTAATTGAAAAAGTGATGCAGGCCATCCGTGAAACGGGCGCCCAAGCGGTGCATCCTGGCTACGGGTTTTTATCCGAAAATAGTTTGTTTGCTAAGGCATTAGAAGCTGAAGGTGTTGTTTTTATAGGCCCCCCAGCGCATGCGATTGAAAATATGGGTGATAAAATAACATCGAAAAAATTAGCTCAAGAAGCTGGTGTCAATACGGTTCCAGGATATATGGGTGTGATCGCTGACGCAGATGAGGCAGTCAAAATTTCCAATGAAGTAGGGTACCCAGTTATGCTCAAAGCCAGTGCCGGTGGTGGGGGTAAAGGCATGCGGATTGCTTGGAACGATGCAGAGGCACGTGAGGGCTTCCAGTCATCTAAGAACGAAGCTGCTAACAGTTTTGGTGATGACCGGATTTTCATTGAGAAGTTTGTCACACAACCACGTCATATTGAGATCCAAGTTCTGGCCGACAACCATGGCAATTGTATCTACCTAAATGAACGGGAATGTTCGATTCAGCGGCGTAATCAAAAGGTGATAGAAGAGGCCCCAAGCCCGTTCCTCTCTCCAGAGGTGCGTAAGGCCATGGGTGAGCAATCCTGTGCTTTGGCTCAGGCTGTTGGCTATACCAGTGCGGGGACTGTAGAATTTATTGTTGATCGGGAACAAAACTTCTATTTTCTGGAGATGAATACCCGTTTACAAGTAGAGCACCCAGTGACTGAGTTAATTACCGGTGTTGATCTGGTTGAACAGATGATCCGTGTAGCCAATGGGCAAACACTTAGTTTAACGCAGGACGAGGTCCAAATAAATGGATGGGCCATGGAATGTCGCCTCTACGCTGAGGATCCTTACCGAGGCTTTCTACCATCAATTGGCCGTCTTACCCGGTATCGTCCGCCGGTCGAAAGCCACAATGCAACGACTGTAGTTCGCAATGATACTGGTGTTTTTGAAGGTGGTGAGATTAGTATTTTTTATGACCCGATGATTGCAAAACTCTGCACTTGGGCGCCGGATCGGGCAGCGGCTATTGCAGAGATGCGCAATGCTTTGGATGCCTTTGAAGTTGAAGGCATTGGCCATAACATCCCATTTTTATCAGCTGTTATGGATCACCCTAAGTTTTGTGCAGGTACTATTACAACTGCCTTTATCGAGGAAGAATATCCTGATGGATTTGAGGGGGTAGAGTTGTCTGCTGACACCCTAAAAGTCGTCGCGGCGTGCATAGCTGCCATGTACAGATTGGGTGAAATTCGGCGTACGCGGGTGTCAGGCCGCATGGACAATCACGAACGCCGCGTGCGTGATGATTGGGTTGTCAGCCTACAAGGCCATGATTTTCCTGTGGTGATTTCTGCTGATCCAAATGGCTCAACGGTTCGTTTTGAAAATGGCAACTACAGAGTTGCTAGTGATTGGACGCCAGGAAAATCTATAGCGTTGATGAATGTGGATGGTACGGACATCGCGTTGAAGGTTGAAAAATGTACTAGTGGGTTTCGCATAAGGTTTCGTGGTGCCGACATGAGGGTTACTGTTCGCAGTCCCCGCCAAGCCGAATTAGCCAAGCTGATGATCGAAAAAACACCACCAGATACTTCAAAGCTTTTGCTGTGCCCAATGCCCGGCTTAATTGTAAAAGTAGAAGTTTCTATTGGTGATGAAGTTCAAGAGGGCCAATCTCTTTGCACGATTGAAGCGATGAAAATGGAAAATATTTTACGAGCTGAGAAAAAATCAATCATAACTAAAATTCATGCGACGGCAGGCGATAGCCTAGCTGTGGATGCAGTTATTATGGAGTTTGAGTGATCCGGGCCGTGGAGCTATCGCAGCAACCGGTTTGCTGTAGTTTGGGGGCTCTGTGCCAGAGATCTCAGGGCTTGCTAACCTCTTGCTGGCGCATGGGCATTTTATCGATGACGCGGCTTAGTTCGCGCATGTTCCACGCAAAAGGTTTCCGTAGCTTGACCATACCATCTTTACCAATCAAAACCCAAGCAAAGCCCTTGGGATGCAGCGTTTTACGAAGCTGTGTTTGTGCGCTGGGATCCGTATCGACGATAATCATTACGTCGCGTTCTCGAGCTGCTTCTAAATCTGCGCGCCATAATGCAATTTGCTTTTTAAATATGGGATCCAGTGGGCTGTCAGCAAAAATTATCCAAGGGCGTGCCGCCCACATAACATCGGTCAAATCCACATTTTGTGCTTCAACAATGCTTGTTGGATTAGAGCGCCATATATTTAAGGTCTCTCCGGCCATAGCTGGAGAATGTGCGGCAGCAAGGCCTAGGAAAATCGCAAGAGTTTGTTTAAACATAATATCCCCTTTATACTTTTATATAGGGTCTTTGCTCTTACAAGCGAAGGGGTGCGTTGAAAAAACACTTGCTTCAACCGCCATGATAAAGGGAATGCAGTTATGACAGATAAGATATCTTGGAGTCAGATGGCTGAAAAAGAACTGCGCGGAAGGCCCTTGGGATCTCTGACCTGGGACACGCTGGAAGGTATTGGCATACAGCCTATTTATACTGCTGACGATCTAACGGGCTTGGATCATATGGGTAGCATCGCGGGGCAAGCACCCTACACACGGGGTGTCAAAGCCACAATGTATGCGGGCCGACCTTGGACTATTCGGCAATACGCCGGGTTTTCCACAGCGGAAGAATCTAATGCCTTTTATCGTCAAGCGCTTGCTGCGGGTCAGCAAGGGGTTTCGGTTGCCTTCGATTTAGCCACGCATCGCGGCTATGATAGCGACCATCCGCGGGTGGTGGGCGATGTGGGCAAAGCAGGTGTTGCCATTGATAGCGTTGAAGACATGAAGATTTTGTTTGATGGAATTCCACTCGACAAAATTTCAGTCTCTATGACGATGAATGGTGCGGTAATTCCCGTTTTGGCAGCGTTCATTGTGGCGGGCGAAGAACAAGGCGTCAGCCTAGAAGCCCTTTCAGGCACAATCCAAAATGATATTCTCAAAGAGTTTATGGTGCGCAACACCTATATCTATCCACCGGAACCCTCGATGCGGATGGTAGCAGATATCATTGAGTTTACGGCTGCCAAAATGCCAAAATTTAACTCAATATCAATCAGTGGGTATCATATGCAAGAAGCGGGTGCGAACCTGGTGCAAGAGCTGGCCTACACTATTGCTGATGGCCGCGAATATGTCCGAGTTGCAATCGCGCGTGGGATGGATGTTGATGCTTTCGCTGGTAGATTGTCGTTCTTTTTTGCCATTGGCATGAATTTTTTCATGGAATCTGCTAAACTAAGGGCGGCAAGAGTGCTTTGGCACCGAGTGATGACGGAATTTGAACCTAAAAATCCAAAGTCCAGTATGTTGCGAACGCACTGCCAAACGTCAGGAGTTAGCTTGCAGGAACAAGACCCATATAACAATATTGTCCGTACTGCTTTTGAAGCCATGTCTGCGGTGCTGGGTGGTACACAATCATTGCACACAAATAGTTTTGATGAGGCGATTGCATTACCCACAGATACTTCCGCTCGGATTGCGCGCAACACCCAATTAATCTTGCAGGAAGAAACTGGCGTGACCAATGTGGTCGACCCACTGGCAGGTTCGTATTATGTAGAAAAGCTCACTGCTGACTTGATTGATGAGGCCTGGGCTTTGATGGAAGAAGTTGAAGAAATGGGCGGTATGACAAAAGCAGTAGCTAGTGGCTTGCCCAAACTGAAAATTGAAGAAAGTGCGGCGCGTCGCCAGGCTATGATCGACCGTGGTGAAGAGGTGATTGTTGGGGTTAATAAATACAAATCAAAAACCCAGCCTGATATCGAAATCCGTGATATTGACAATAATCAAGTGCGTGATGCGCAACTGGCTAAGCTCAAAGCTATTCGAGCCAGCCGTAACAAAGCAAATTGTGACGCGGCTTTGTTAGAGCTGGGGCGGCGTTGTGAGGAGGGTGGTAACCTTTTGGAGGCTGCTATTGAGGCGGCACGCCATCGCTCGACTGTGGGCGAAATTTCATTGGCGATGGAAGGCACATTCGGCCGGCATCGTGCGGAGGTCAGGACATTGGCAGGGGTATATGGATCAGCCTATGAGGGTGATGAGAACTTTGAGGCCATCCAGAGGTCGGTGGAGGATTTTGCCAAAGATGATGGCCGACGGCCACGCATGTTGGTAGTTAAAATGGGCCAAGATGGGCATGACCGTGGCGCGAAGGTGATTGCGACTGCTTTTGCGGATATCGGATTTGATGTGGATGTTGGGCCCTTGTTTCAAACACCTGAAGAAGCTGCGCAAGATGCTATCGATAATGATGTACATGTGGTGGGCATTTCTAGCCAAGCTGCTGGTCATAAAACTCTAGCCCCCAAATTAGTTGAGGCCTTGAAGGCTGCGGGTGCTGAAGAAATTATTGTGGTCTGTGGTGGGGTTATCCCTCAACAAGATTATGACTATTTAAAAGCTGCAGGCGTGGCTGCAATATTTGGGCCTGGCACCAATATCCCCGATGCGGCACAAAATGTGTTAGATCTAATCCGAAAATCTCGAGGATAAATCTTCATGGCGCAGAGGATTTAAGGTGTTGGTGCTGGATCACATTGCGGTTGCCGGGATGAGTCGCCAAGCTGCCACAGGGTTGGTACAGAAAAGCCTAGGTGTCGCACCGCTGGCGCAAGGAAAGCATCCGCATTTTGGCACCCATAATCACCTCTGGGGCATGGGACCGGACTGCTATTTGGAATCCATTGCCATAGATCCAGAAGCACCTTCTCCCACGTATTCACGGTGGTTTGGGCTCGATTGGTTTTCGGGTCCCCCACAAATTGTTAGCTGGATCCTTGCAACATCAGATATTAAAAAAACCCTGGCGCAGCTTGGGCCTAGTTTTGGAGAACCTGTAGGGCTACAACGAGGCAAGTATAGCTGGGACATTTCTGTATCGGCGTCTGGTAAGTTGCCATTCGGAGGATTTGGCCCGGCCTTGATCGAGTGGCAGCCACCTGCACATCCATGTCAGGATTTGCCAGATAGTGGTTGTAGGTTGCTGAATTTACGGGTGCAACACCCACAGGCAGGCAGCATGCAGCTGCTGTTGGGTGATCTTTTGAATGATGGACGTATCAGTTTTTATGAAGGCTGCGCGCATATTTCTGCTGAAATTCAAACAGATCACGGGGTAGTGATCCTAGGGTAGCTAGCTTTGCTCTTTCGTCTTTTGAATTGTGCTTCTATGATTAAGCATGTCTATTTGGTCCCGCATATCTGACGCACTTGCAGCTCTCGCCAGTGGTGAAGGTCTTTCCACTGTATTTGAAAAACTACGTACGCCGCCAGAACAGACAGTGGGTTTTACAATTGCTGTAATTGCGCTGAGTGCGAAAATGGCTAAAGCGGATGGCTTGGTCTCCCGCGCAGAAGTTTTGGCATTTCGAGAGGTATTCCACATTCCCTTGGCTGATGAAGCGGGTGCTGCAAAAGTTTTCAATCTTGCGCGGCAAGACGTTGCTGGCTTTGAAACCTATGCACGCCGTATTAAATCCATGTTTGGTTCAAGGATGGAGATTTTAGAAGATCTGCTCGAAGGTCTATTTCATATTTCTGTGGCGGATGGACGTTATCACGAGCAGGAAGATGCCTTTTTACGTCGCGTGGCAGGTATTTTTGGCCTTAGTGCGCGATGCTTTCGTGTGACGAAGGCGCGCTATGTCAAGGGCGCGTCAGCTGATCCCTATGACGTTTTGGGGGTACCACCTTCGGCCAGCCATGAAGAAATACGCCATGCTTGGCGAGCGTTAGTGCGCCATAACCATCCAGACCAATTGATAGCACGGGGGGTGCCACGTGAAGCTGTAAAGCTGGCTGAGGTGAGGCTGGTAGCGATCAATAGGGCTTGGGATGAGCTCACTAAAGCATGGGCTCAACCACACTTAAATGTGACGACATCACAATCTAGGTGAGCTTCATATCCACATAGGCGGTCGCGTCTAAGACTTTTGCTAAGGAATATAGTCTGAGTTTGGCCACTTCTCCAAACAAGGGCGATGCTTCCACTGTGACGGTTAACGACAGACTTTTTTTCTTTGGTAGCCAGTTGAGTTTTGCCGTCTCATTATCCGGATTGGCCCAAAGCATGGCGCCCAATCGCATGGCTTTGCCTAAGACTTCTGCATCTTTTCGACCGTCATCATTGAGTAGTGAAAATAGTTTTTCAAATTGTGTCCCATCCCGCTTGTTGCGATAGCGGTGCAGTAGGGCCAGACCCAAAAATACCCGTTCCTTATGACTTAACCCGCCTAAGTTGGCTCGCGTGGCATATTCAAAACACACTTCGGCGCGGAAATCTGGATGTGCGCGCCAGCTGACGTCATGCAACAGACAAGCTGCGCGAACTAAACGTGCTCGGTCAGGTGCACTATTCTGAAACAGTGGAAAAATAAATTTATGCAAACGCATGCCAAAGCCCGGCAAGCGAGCATCTTTGCGTTCAGCAAAATGGCAACTCTCTATCAGAGGATCGCGATCCCGCATGATTTGCGGCATCTGCTCATAGAGTATCCCCTCTCGAATTCCATAACTTGAAACAGCTATATCATGTGGCTTGAACCGTTTTGCGATTCCCTTAAGAATTTGTGCAGCAATAGGCACAAGTGCCATCCGGCTGGAGGGAATACTAATAGCTGATCGCAGTTTTTCTAGGTCGCTTGCATCGATATATTTTACTGTTTCTCGAATGTCGCGCGCGGTCATGCGGTATTCATGCATAACATGCAGAGGATATCCGCGCCGATGCATATCTATTCGGGCAATTGCCCTCCAAGAACCCCCTACTAGAAACAAACGATCTGACTGTGGGCCCATTGTCGCTCGCAAATCATCTAATGTTTTTGTGATGAAGGCTTTTCGACCCTTTTTGCCACCCTTAATATTGATAAGCTTGAGTGGTCCCAACGGGGTAGTAAGTCTTTGGCCTACTTCACCATCAGAAATTTCAGCCAATTCCATGGACGCTCCGCCAATGTCGCACACTAAACCATAAGAGCCTGGCCAGCCCAACAAAACACCCTGTGCGGATAGGCGGGCCTCCTCTGGTCCGTTAATAACATGGATTTTTAAGCCGGTTTCTTCAAAAACTTGCGCTACAAATTCGGGACCATCACTAGCCTCGCGCACAGCTGCAGTGGCAACAGCGGTGAGATCTGGTAGGCCAATGCCTTTGGTGATGCTGCAGAATCTACGTAGCGCCGATAGGGCTCTGGTCCGTCCTTCTGGATTTAGTTTGCCGGTTTCAGCCAAGCCAGCACCAAGTGCACACATGACTTTTTCGTTGAAAAAATACGCAGGTGACCGTGCTGCCCCATCAAAAACCACCAAGCGCACAGAGTTGGAACCAATATCAATAACTGCGACTCGTGACAGGTCACGGGTTTTTGGACTTTCAAAAAGCGGTCGGTTAAAGGGTTCCCATTCTTGTGCGGGTTCTTTTAATCCGTCCATTAAAGTTT
>TARA_B110001450_G_scaffold207151_1_pt1 | contig 11236 bp, 11 predicted proteins | sample TARA_B110001450 | Tara Oceans TARA_B110001450 (sample SAMEA4396538) | marine metagenome | biome: Polar Biome; feature: [SRF] surface water layer (ENVO:00010504); material: water (ENVO:00002006), including particulate matter (ENVO:01000060) such as... | depth 5 m | reverse complement strand
TATGGATAATGCTACGGCTATTACATTTTGAAAATGATTTTCTTTCCCGCTATTAAGCAATAGTAAACTGTAGCTGTAATTTTTTAATATAATATTAAGAGTTAAAAAAATGAAAAACCAAAAATTATTTACATTTATTTCATCGCCTTTTCGATCAGGTTCAGCTTTATTAAGTAGAACTCTGAACTCACATTCACAAATCGCTTTAATTAATGATGCTCTAAAATATTTTCGTTTTTGCTACGGAAAATATTTACCTTTAAATGAAAAAAATGTTCTGAAAATGTTAAATGATGTGTCTTACCGTTTGTTAACCCGTTTTAATATAAAGCTTGATGTTCAAGTATGTATGGATGAAATACAAAAAAAACCTTTAAACGATGCCTCTATTTATTCAACACTATTGAATCACCTATTTGATAGTCACACTGGTAGGTATATAGGTGAAATGGAAAGTGTATCATGGACGAAGATACCTATATTTCTAAATATGTTTCCTGATAGTAAAGCGTTACTTATTATTAGAGACTTGAGAGATGTCGTTGTTTCCTTCAAGAAAAAAACTATCGCTCCTGGCAACGATTATCTGATTGCGCTGTTTAATGTGATCGACGCCATGGACCACTATATGGAATATCAAGAAAATTTTCCAAGTCGTTTTCATGGAATAAGATTTGAATCGCTTAAAGAGCATCCAGAAAAAGAGATAAGAAAAACCTGCGATTTTTTGGGTTTAGACTTTGAACCGAACATGCTGTACGAGGATAATTGGTTAGATTTCCACGGTGATAAATGGAAAAATAGAGAGATTTCATCTTTTCATGCAGTCGGAGACTCAACAAATCCAGTGGGGCGTTGGAGAAAATTAATAACTCCTGAGGAATTATACCTGTGTGAATGGATTGGTCGTAAACAAATGCAGGCTTTTGGCATGAGGTTTGAGGGAGGTTCAGCTTCGCCAGAGGTCATTAATAGGGCAATAAAATTAATCAATAGTAGTGAATTATTAAAAAATGCTTTCCAACGTTGGAAGGAAACGGGAAGGGGTTTGGAAAAGTATCCCTTAGATCCGACAGATTCTAGAACCTGGGATAAAGAAAGTATGACTATCTAAGTTATGGGTATAAATAAGCGCCTTTATAAATTTTAGTATATTTGACTAACTATAGATTAACGAAAACTTGATAAAATAATCAAAACATGAATAAGCCCAATTTTTTGATAATAAATAATTCTTGGATATAGTAAATGTTATGCATACTTCAAATTTTCATGGAATCTAGGTGTTATAAAATCATGTTGTTAATTATTGAGTGATGAAATTATGAAAAATAAAATATTCATTGTGCACTGTATAGATACTGAAGGACCGCTACATGAGCCATTAAGCGCAACCTTTCAAAGAATTTATGAGATTTATGGAATTAAACTCGACCCTACAAAAGAGAATTTAGTAAAAATACAAAATAAAAAAATTAATCTACGTGCTCTCACAAACGAGAGTTCATTAAATTCCGATGGTATTGAAAGTGCTGTGGCTAATTCTTTTAGCAAACACTTGCTGCACACTAACGATAGCTGGGACAAAGTAGATTTGATGCTCGATAAAATTATGTCAAAGCAATATAGAGACCAATACTTAGATTCAAACGGTAGGGGTATAATATATAATTGGCATTGCATGGATCATGTAGGCTTTGTCACTAATGAAAGAAGAAGAGATATTGGATTTGGGAATATCTTCAAACATTATAAAGCTAAAAATGAAGAGCATGGGGGTCTTGATAGTATACATTGGCATTTCCACCCGTTATCCTTTAATCAAGAAGGCCATATCCCGAGCACTTCATATGATAATTCTTATAAAATATTACATGATATATTGTGTAGAAGGTTGATTGATAATGAATGGTTTCCAATTGTAAACAGAGCTGGGTTTCATGCTATAAGACAAGACTCTAGTTTCTTTCTTGAGCAATGGATTCCTTTCGATTACTCAAATCAAGCAATGTTTAATGATGAAAATGAACAACCTGATGGAAATCGGTTTGGAGATTGGAGAAGAGCCCCAAAAGAATGGAGGCCCTACCATCCATCGTATGATGATTATCAAGTCCCGGGCAATATGAATCGGTTCACTACAAAGTGTTTAAATATTGGAACACGAGAAAAGCTAGTTGATGATTTTGAAATTGAAATGGCTTTTAAGGATTCTATAAAAAAAGGTTCTGCGATCTTATCTTTCACTAATCATGATTGGAGAGATATGGCAGTTGATATTGATAATATTTATTCGAGCATTAAACGTATATCTAAACAATATCCTGATGTTTCAATTATTAATTCAGATGCTGTAACTGCAATGCAAAGTGTAGTTTATTCAGAAGAAAACCTAGAGAACAACAAAATTAGATTAACATCTGAAGTTTCTCATGAAAACACATTTGATAAACTTGAAGTGAATTGTATAAATGGTGAAGTATTTGGAAGTCAGCCATACCTTTCAATCAAAACAAAGGATGGACGATACTATCATGATAACTTTGGTGAGAAATATGTAGGGAAGACCTGGGAGTACATTTTTGATCGTGCGACAATGGATTTGAGTGCTGTAGATAAAATTACAATAGCAGCAAATGATAAATATGGTAATCAATCTATTACATCTATCAATTTAAGCTAGTTGTTTAGAATAAGTTGTGGTTGATATTTTTAATAAAAATCAGGTGATACTTTTATTGTACTTGAATTAATAAACAAAGTCTCTTGGTTGATCTGTGTTGTTAACGCAAGGGCGCGGTGCTCTATATTAATAATTAATATCGCCCACAGGGTGATGCAAGTTAGCGTACGATCCTGTGAGGGGTCTTTTGGATTTAAACCTGAGAATGCACCTAATGCATATCTGACAGGTGGAGCAAAGTTTAAGGGCAATCATAAAAAATTATGTTGACGTCTGCGGCATGAGTTCACGTAATTTCGATGCGAGACTAAACGATGGCACTTTTACTCAATCGCAAGTGAGAATTATTCATCGTTCTCCTTTGGTGCCACCGCCGCCACTAGCGTATTCGAAAAACCTTTCACAGAGTTTAAGGGATAAGATCAAAGCGGCCACATTAGAGGCCCATAAATATGGTAAAATTGGCGGATATGGTGGACAAATGTCACATTATATTGAAGTTGTGGACTCGGATTACGACACTTTGAGAGAAGTAGAAAATCTTCTGAAATAGAACTGGGTATTTAGTTTTAAAGGCGTCAGACTTTGTTAGAATTAAATAATATTAAAAAAACTTTTGAAGACGGTTTTGTTGCCTTAAATGGAGTAGATCTAAAGGTCGAGGAGGGAGAGTTTGTCGTTCTCCTTGGGCCTAGTGGTTCTGGAAAAACAACACTTATTCGAAGCATAAATGGCTTAGTACAGCCAGACTCGGGTACAATAAAATTCAATGGGGAGATCATGCCAAATGAAGGTTCGATTAACCTTAGAAAACAGATGGGAGTGGTTTTTCAAGATTTCAATTTAGTCGAAAACCTCTCTAGTTTAAATAACGTTCTCACCGGCCTGTTGTTTTCAAGTAATAAGTTCCTTTCAATTTTCTATTTATTTAGTGAAAAATAGAAACTGAAGGCACTCGACGTGCTGAATCGTGTTGTCCTTCTACAAAAAGCATATTCGCGCGTTTCCACGCTATCAGGGGGAGAGAAACAGCGAGTAGGAATTGCAAGAGCTATAGTTAAAAAACCAGCCCTTTTGCTTGCAGATGAACCCGTAGCGAGCCTAGATCCCGAAATTTCTATTACCGTTATGAAATTACTGAGAAATTTGTCAAAAGAGTTTGGCATCACCACTATCTGTAGCTTGCATTAAGTCGACTTAGCATTAGAATTTTCTGATAGGATTATTGGTTTGTCTAATGGGAAAATAGTAATTAACGCTCCTACAGATACGGTTAAATTGTCTACGATAACAAAAATGTACAGTGAAGTTGCAGAAGGATTAACTGTCGAACAAGCAAAAGAATAAAAGTTTGTTAAAAAGAAAGAAAAATACTGATCCAGAAAATCTTGAGACGTCTCATCGTAATCATGACAATCTGCGGAAGTTTGTGCGACCTCAGTGGGGTTGGCGCACTTTTCTTTCAAGCACTTTATTTGTAGCAGTATATACTTTTATATACATTGATTTAGAAATTGACTTAAAAGAACTTCTTTCTAACGGCTCAAAGTATATCTTAGACGTTGTAGGCCGGATGCTGCCACCAGATTTTTCAAATTTTAGAAATTTGGCTGAGGCAATGCTTGAAACAGTTGAGATAGCTATGTTGGGAACGTTGTTAGCTATTATACTATCCGTTCCAATGGCATTACTTTCAGCTCGCAACATAACGCCAAATTATCCTATTTATTTGGTTAGTAGAACCATTACTATTTTCTTTCGCGCGTTGCCTGAATTTATTGTTGCTATGATTTTAGTCATAGCTGTTGGTTTTGGTGCGGTGCCGGGTGTGTTGGCGTTAGGTTTTCATACAATGGGTTTTCTGGCAAAGTTTTATGCAGAATCAATTGAACATATTGATAAAAACCCGCTCGAGGCTTTGGAAACAATGGGGGCATCCAGATGGCAAATTTATGCTTTTGGTGTTGTACCACAAATCCTGCCTTCTTTTATGGGTAATAATTTTTATATTTTAGATAGAAATATCCGCATGGCCACGATGTTAGGTATTGTGGGTGCTGGTGGTATTGGTTACGAACTTCAGTCCTCATTTAGAATGTTTGAATATGAAAGAGTATCTGCAATAATAATTCTAATTTTTGGTACGATATTTGTCATTGATAAGATCTCCTCTTATCTAAGAGAAAACCTACTTTAGCGTAAAGTTAACACCATAAAAATTGTTGAATCTGACAGAATTAAATTGTATTTTGAGAACCTAGTAGCTTGAATTTTTAGTTTTTTATATGATTACTAGATAGATAATAATACTGTTTGAAAAACAAGCAGCTAATGATATAAAAGGATGGGGCGTTTAAATGTTGGGTAAAGTCATATGGATCACGGGCCTTTCTGGAGCAGGTAAAACAACTCTTGCTACAGAACTGGTTTCCTGCCTACGAGATAATAACGATAAACCGGTGTTACTGGACGGTGATGTCTTTCGCGATTTACTAAAGCTACCAAATTTAATGGTTGATGAGCACAGCCGAGAAGTTCGGATTTCATTAGCTCTGAAATATGGTCTAATGTGTCAGTTATTAGCTTCTCAGGGAATTACAGTCGTAATTGCTACCATCTCAATGTTTGAAGAAGTTTATACTTGGAACCGAAAGAACTTGCCTAACTACTTTGAGGTCTATCTAAAAGTGCCATTAAAGGAATTGAGAACTCGCGATCCAAAGTCTATTTACCGGCGATATGATAGTGGCAATCTTAGGAATGTAGCTGGTCTAGATCTCTTAGTAGATGAACCTTATGGATCCCACTTAACATTAGATTTTGAAACTCAACCAGATATTTGGGAAAGTAAAGAAAGTTTGGTGGAATACTTGATTTCAAAACTAAAATGAGAAAAGTGAATTTCGGAGAAAACTTTATCTCTTTATGTAATAGTTCAGGTGTACGAAGTGGCATCCGCATTTAAATATGAATAAGTCTGGGGCCCATAAATTAAATTCTTTGGGTAGGTAAAACACTTTTATCTATGATTGATAAGTTAAGCATAACGAGCAACATGGGATCTGTACTTTGTAAAATAAGAATTTAAGTAGTAATCGATGCACCTTTCTTCCAAAACTTTGCCGACACTGTTCAGTGGAAACTTGTTGGATTTAAAACTTATAATAAAAAAACATTGCAGAAACACTTCATATTTTTGACAATAGGATTAATAAGGAGAGAAAGTTGACTACTAATGAATATACATTTTGTGACCTCGGTGGTGAACTTTATGCCAATACCCTCAAGTAGGAAAGGTTTTGCTAATATACCTATGTTAAAGCAAGTATGTATCATTCCTTTTAGGCGTGAATATTTATTAAAGTTTAATGAAACTGAAGAAACAGAACTAGAGAAGATTATTGAATCTCATGGTTTTCAGGTTTTCAAAAAAAAAGAACGGAAAACTGATAAACATGGCACTGTTAGCAACATCCTTTATGTTAAAAACCAATAGGATCATCCATGAAAAAAGTCCTTATTACTACTGTTCCTTTTGCCGATAAAAATCGCATACCTTTAGAGATGCTTGAAGAAGCGGGTATAGAATATTTAATCAACCCTCTTGGTAAAAAATTACGCGAGGAGGAATTAGCTTCAATGATTTCAGATTTTGACGTTATTATTGCTGGCACAGAACAAATAACAGATGATGTTATGAAGAATGGCAAAAACTTAAAGTTTATCTCACGGGTTGGAATTGGACTTGACGGCGTAGATTTATTGGCTGCTAAACGAAGAGGGATAAAAGTTTCTTATACACCAGATGCACCTGCACCAGCAGTAGCTGAATTGACGGTTGGTCTGATGTTGACAATGTTGCGTTCTGTGCATGTGTCTAATTTACAAATGCACAATGGTTATTGGAATCGTTATTTTGGGCGACGCATTCCAGAAGTCACTATTGGTGTTATTGGGCTAGGAAGAATTGGCACACGCGTCTTAAATCGCTTACGTAGTTTTGGTACGCCAAAGTTGCTACTAAATGATATTTTACCTAATCCTGAGATTGACCGGCAATTCAAGGCTGAGTGGGTTACAAAAGAAGAAATTTACAAAAAAGCAGATGTAATTACTTTCCATCTTCCACTAACTAAACAGACAAAAAATATGGTTCGAAAAGAACACTTAAAAATGATGAAACCTGATGCTATTCTTATTAATACGGCAAGAGGTGGTATTATTAATGAAGATGATCTTTATGATGTAATGAAAGAGGGACATTTATCAGGTTCCTCTATTGATGTTTTTGTTCAGGAGCCTTACTCAGGTAAGCTGCGTGAAATAGAACGCTGTATACTAACTGCGCATATGGGATCGATGTCTGTAGATTGCCGAACTCGGATGGAAAGAGAAGCAACTGAAGAAGCTGTCCGCTTTCTGACTGGTAGGCCATTAGAAGCGTTGGTGCCTGAATATGAGTATGCTGTGCAACGAGAAGGTCTATAGGTATATTATGGATAAGGTAGTAGTTATTGGGGGTGCGGGTTTTATGGGAAGTCATATTGCCGATAGGCTTAGTGACTGTGGATTTAAAGTAACAATCTTTGACAATCAACTTTCACCTTGGCTCAGAGATGATCAGAACATGGTAATTGGGGATATTCTTGACCGTGACACAGTTAATACTGTTGTAAGTGGAGCAAAGTATTTATATCATTTTGCTGGAATTGCAGACATCGGTGAAGCAAAAGAACATCCGTTTGATACAATTAACTTGAACGTCATGGGAACAACAGTTGCGCTAGAGGCTGCAGTAAAATCTGGTGTTGAGCGGTTTATTTATGCATCCACAATGTATGTTTATAGCCCACATGGCTCTTTCTACCGAGCAAGTAAACAAGCTGCAGAAATAATGATTGAAACATACCAAGAAAGGTTTGATGTAGATTTTACATTTCTTAGATATGGCTCTCTCTATGGGCCTCGGTCACAGGCGTGGAATGGATTACAGCGTTATGTGAGTCAGGTAATCCGAGAAGGTAAGTTGGACTATCGTGGAACAGGAAAAGAAAGACGAGAATATATTCATGTGCATGATGCGGCAAGATTGAGTGTCGATATATTGGATGAAATACATAAAAACAAAGCAATAACAGTTACTGGTCAGCAAGTGCTTAATTCTGAAGAGTTGATTGATCTGATTTTCGAGATTACTGGTGTTGATAAGAATGTTGTTTTTTCACAGGATAATTTTTCTCAAGATCATTATATAATGTCGCCATATCGATACACGCCCAAGCAGGCTAAGAAATTAGTACCTGATGAATTTATTGATTTGGGACAGGGAGTTTTGGAAATCATTGAAGATGTTCATCACGAATTAGATAATTCAAAATGATTGATAAGTAGTTTCTGACTTTTCATATAGATGTTGCAAATAGTCTTGAGCATGTTGCGCTTTATGAATACAAAAGTGAGTAATAGTTATGGTTTGTGAAGGCATCCAAGAAATAATTAATGAAAAAAGTATATTAGTTTTTGATTTTGATGGCGTGTTAGTTGACTCAATTGATATAAAAGCTGATGCATTTGCAGAATTATATAACCCTTATGGTTCAGAAATTGTTGAGCAGGTGGTAAAACACCATTTGGCTAATGGTGGTATGAGTCGATTTGATAAATTGAACTATTATCATAATATTTATCTTAATATGAAAATAGATCAGTTTGAAATGGATAGTTTGGCTAATCAATTTTCAAAAATTGTCATGGATAAAGTTATTGCGTGTCCAGAGATCCCTGGAGCAGAAAAGTTCATTAAAGAAATCTGCCTCCAACATAAATGCTATATTAACTCTGCAACTCCTCAAAATGAAATCCGCCAGATAGTTTTGGCTAGAGGACTCCAAAAGTATTTTTGTACTGTATTAGGTTCACCGATATCAAAATCAGAAAACCTTAGAAATATTAGAGTAATGAACCATGAGGTGCCTATTTCAGATTTTCTATTTTTTGGGGATGCCTTAAGTGATTTTGAAGCCGCAGCAAATAATAACCTCGATTTTATAGGCATTGCTCACAGTGTAGATAGTGTGCTTCATGGTTTGGTAACAGATGACAGGTTAATTAAAGACTTTAATTGCATTATAGGAGACCCATGAAGAGATACAGTGTAAAAGAAGGAAGTACTGGTGTATTGGAGTTGATGGATGATGCAGGCAATGTCGAAATATATCGACCCGACTGTGACATTGATAAAGCCCAATCTCTCTTACTCCAATTTTATAATATTCCAACAAGTAGTGGTATGAATGTTAAAGATGCTTTTATACGGGAGGATATCGACTGGTTTCCAACAACTATTAGTATGCTCTGTTGGCAATATTTTTATCAAGTCGTGAAATACAGGTCGTTACTAGAGAAATATTTATTAGGACAAGTTGAATTCAAAAGCATTTCGCCTGGAAGATTTTATAACTTAATCCAAATAATATTGAAGGCTCATGGTAAAGATAAAGGCATATTTAGAAAACCTATCAAGAAGATGTATGGTTATATTATACGAGTGCGCAATAAATTTATACCCAATAAACAAGGGGATCTTCTTTTTTTTCGGTATGGTCTTGATGATTTTCGTACTGAAGAATTATTGGAGCAGTTAGAGAATGAATATAAGGTTTTGCAAATAACAGGTGTTAATTATAAAAAGGTAATAAGTAATTTTTTTAATCGAAGTATTTATATTCTTACATTCGTTCAGCCATCTAAAAATGAAAGTGTACTTTTAAATCACGATAATAAAGATCTAGTTTTCAAGTGTGCAATATTTTTCGCTAATTCGATCGTAAACACCCATCGCTATAATTATGGCGTGCATTTGGCAAACTTTAAGCGTTTTGACTATAAATTGTTTTTTGGTTTGGACGACGCAAATACCGTGTATCCACTAATATATGCGGCGCAGGATGTGGGAGTTAAAACTCTCGGTTTTCAGCATGGTATGTATGCAAAAAGACACATAGGCTATGTCATGCAAGGAATCGAGAAATACCGCTGGTTTGACAATGTATTGGTGTGGGGTGAATATTGGAAGTCTACGGTATTAAAAAACAGCAGTTTGTATTCAAATACCTATCACATTATTAGTTCTAATAAGCATCATTATGACTGGAAATATTTGCCAAAAAAAGGAAAAGACAAAGTAATACTTGTCCCTTATGAATTTCTTTCGGATTCAATAAAGGTCGGTGAATATATAAAAAATTTCATCAAGGCAGGATTTAAGATAACATTTAAAGTACGATCAGATGAATCACTGCAGGGTCAGTTGGATTCGTATTTTCTTGACGAATTCAAAGAAAAGATAGACATTTTAGAAAGTATAACACCTGAAACTATGGCTGAAATTGATGTCATTGCTGGAACTCAAACTACTCTCTTGTTTGATCTGCTCCCCTACAAAAAACCAGTTTGGATTTTAGATACACCCTTTCGTCTATTGCATGATATGGTCAACGATGGTCTTGCTAGGTTAATTACCGACGATGATATGCCAAGAATTCAAGAAATATTTGCGGAAGATATTGGTAAGGAGAACGTTGTAGACCTGGCAAATTTTACTGGTGAAATACCAGCAGTTCGTTCAATCGCTAATTACTTGGATGTTGGTGTGCCAAAAAAATGAAGATATTAATCTCTGCATATACGGGTTTAGGAAACTTCATTCTAAAAACACCGATGATTAATCGCCTTGCTAATTTATATCCAGATTGCAAAATTGATTTAGTGTGTGGGTTACCTTGGGGTGCTGAAAAAGTTCTAGAACACTCAAATTTGATTAATCACGTTCATTGGCTCCCTTTGGATTATACAATTATAGATAAGAGAAAGCGTCTCAAAAGCCTAGCAAAAAACGGTTATGATTTAGTCCTTTTGCCTTTCGATTCTACGCCAACATTCTTTCTTTGTGGAGCGAATTTTTATTTTTCTGATTGTAGGATTGTCGCTCATTTTAATATTTATAGTTTAGGCGGATTAAATAGGATCAAACGAACACTGTCATTCATCTTGCTATCAAATGTCGAATGGGTTCCAGTATTACATGGTCGCCATGAGATTGACCTTAATTTAGACTTGATTGATGTGCTTTCTTTTCAAAACTACACGACGAACAGAGATCGGAAAACAATTGTAACCTATGATCTGAATGCTTCCTTATCTGAGTTGCCTGATAAGTATATTGTTTTACAACCCTCTGCTCGAAATGGTGTGCCTTCTCCTAAAACTTGGCCAATAAGTCAATATCATAGTCTTGCTCAGCAATGGTTAAAGAAACACCCAGACTACCATATTATTTTAGTCGGTGATTCTGGGGATCTCAATGCCTTGCATAAACATCCCATTCTTCAATTAGATGGTGTTGTAAATATGATTGGCGACACTGATTTTTCACAATTGTGTATGATTTTGAAAAGTGCTTCAGCAGTTGTAGCTAATGACAGTGGCATCATGCATATTTCGGATGCTTTAGAGACATCTTTGGTAGCCCTCTATGGTCCTACAGATAATACA
>TARA_B110001450_G_scaffold62475_1_pt1 | contig 11242 bp, 9 predicted proteins | sample TARA_B110001450 | Tara Oceans TARA_B110001450 (sample SAMEA4396538) | marine metagenome | biome: Polar Biome; feature: [SRF] surface water layer (ENVO:00010504); material: water (ENVO:00002006), including particulate matter (ENVO:01000060) such as... | depth 5 m | reverse complement strand
TCAAAATCAGTCAGCCGCGCTGGATTCACTTTTCTTGGGAGCTGCTCTCACCTATCGAACCTCCATATCATGTTGAGTAGCGACCAAAGGACGGATGTTAGTGGGGTCAGCTACAACTGTGGCGGTAAGCTTATTGACGTTTAACAACGTACAAACGTTCTCCCCGACGTTCACTTACTTTTTTTTGCCATGTGCCGCCAACAGACTGCGGCTCGGAAGTTCTGCTACGTCCCGGAGATATCGTCATATGCCGCGAGTGCGGTTATAGAATTCTGTATAAGAAGCGTACGAAACAAAGTAAGTGAACGTTTTTCTGGAACAAGTCAGTTGTATAGCAACACCTCACCTTAGACTCACGCCCACAGTCGTACAATTTGAAGCAAGATGACCGTGGTTTGAAGTTTCTCAGCTGGTTTGTGCGTTCCGCACAGGCCTGCGAACATTTAGCCCGCGGCAGCTGTGAGAGTGGAGAGGGCGCGGATGATATCACGTTTGTCATGACCAAATCACCCGACTTTGCTGCGTTCTTGCAAGGAATGTCATTCAGGTCTTCAAGTCCTGTCCACCTGAAGCCTTTCAAGCAAGTGCGACAACGGATGAAACAAGATTCGGCCCAAATGCATGGATACATCAGCTTAAAACGATTTCTATATATCAAACTATCTACCTTCGTATACCTCATCAAAAAGCAAATTTCCGATCATCAAATTTCCCCTCCTTCGTCTTTCCATTTGTTTGCGCAGCCAAGACATTGAAAGTAGAGAGACATTCCCTCCGGGGTTGTGAGAGAGAAAAACACTGCTTCCTTATGATCGCACCTTGGGCACTGCACGTCTGTCGAACGAGGAAGCGTTGGATCGGTTCGGATATCCTGGATTATTGTTGTTGTTTCTGCTGCAGTATGGCGGATACTGTGACGATGGACACAAAAGTCTTCGGCATCAATCCTGTAGTTGCAGTTCAAGCAAGCGTAAACTAACTTTTTCTGCTCGCGGTCCTCTTTAGGGTAGAGTAAGTCGTTGCTATTTGGACAAAAGCGGAGCCTGACAGCTCCTATTTGCTTCCGTTCTTCATGCCCGTTCTGAGCCGGACGCTGTCCCCCTTCGAAGTTCATTGTATTCAACAACTGGTCCGAAACCAAAAACGCAGCGTTGCCCAGGAGTTGCGTTCAGGGGTCCAAAAGTGAGTGTGTCCTCTCGCGGGGATTTAACACGCCGGAAAAAGCCTCTCGGGTGTTTATGTCGCCTCTAATTGTCTGGTAGACTTTCGAAGAAAATTGATAGATGACGCTTGTTGGACCTGGGCCGATCGGTTGAAGGGAATCGGGGCACGAGCTGGTGCGCCACTTTTGTTGCGTCCTAGGATCACACGAGGCGGACGATCAAAACAAAAACGCGAATATATGTAAGGTTTCTAATAAGGTAAAGTAATTATGATCAATAATAATACATGTATGAATAAACGTGATTGCGTGGGTCTGTTCCCATGTGTATCGGCAGAGCCGCCGTGCATGACTTCTTAATTAAAACATGATGAGACTGATGAGGGTTGTTGCTTGGTCGGATGGTATGATGTGATATATTGACATGTCAAATTATCATATGTGAATTAATTGAGATATTACATATAAATGCCCTCCTGTATGAGTAAACGGTGAATTCGACATTTTTTTCCAAAGGATCCCGTGAGATCGGCTATGCCGAAAATACGAAGGATGAACGAAGATCTTGATGATATTTCAAAATAGAATATTATTCATAAATACATATTATCTTTAAATTTTAAACTTTATATATTATTTCTTCGATCGTTCGTCTTCCAGCGGTTCCTCTTGATCTTATTATTAACTCAAAACATGCATAAATGTATACGACAACGGAAATGAAAGTACACATACAGTTCAAAAACATTAAAGTGTTTTTCCAAGTGTTTTTCAATTGTTTTTCAAGTGTTTCTCAAGTATTATTATAAATAGTTTACTCGTGCGTGGTTTAGCGTTACATATATTTGAAGCCTTCATATGCCATACGTGAGGGCATTTACATATTATAATGAACCAATAATTTCACATTTATTTGTTAAATTACACGCATTCATAATAATAATTGACATGAACGTGTACGTATTAACGTTACGTATCCGCAATTCTATCATGATTTAATAACCATGCGGGGGGCTATGCCGACACACCTGGGAACGAACCCACACAATCACGTTAAACACTACTCCTGTTCCCCCCTGGAAAATTTCTATTATTACTGCTCGTGCGTGTCATTTCAAGATCAAGAACTAATAATTGGAATAAAGGGCGGCGTTCGATCTCGTGCGGGCTCGGCATCGTCATGGAAACTGGCGCCGCAACGAGGACCGAAAATATTTAAGTATAACGAATAAAAGCATACTACATGGAAACCGTTGATGGCGCACATCTCACTGACGATGCGATTCCCGACCATTTTTTCGCCTCATTTCCAACTCTGCACGAGTGCGTGACGGCTTTGTCGAGCGATGTCCCCGAGATCCGAGCGGGCGCCGCTGAGGCTCTCTTGGAGGTCCCTGTTGCGGGAACGCGGCAAGGCGACCGTGGCACACCATGGGCATACGCGCTTATTGCTACAGGTGCCATCGTCCCCCTTCTTGGTCTCATCCAGGCGGTGAAGCGAGACGGCGCTGAAGGTCTCAAACCGCGTGAGTGTCCAGAGAACACTGAGCCAGTGCTACGGGCGGGCGACTTCGCACTGCTGGTTCTTTCAGAGATAGCTGAGGTTGCTTCGGCATTACTGGCGGATGAGGGATGGGAAGTGCGCTACGATGAACAAGTTAACCGACCCGTTTTCTTGGATGAGCGGTCTGGCATGCAACAGTCCAGCCCTCCTGTTTTGCGAGTTACATCAGGTGACTGGGTAGCCTCGATGCTCGTCGAGGTAACCACACTACTTCAGCCGCTTGATATTGACTCAGGCACAGGAATGCCCCGTTGGCCTGTGAGTGTCTTGTGCCATATTCCAGTCAGCCCACATAGACCTTGTACGATCAGTGTTTTGGATATTGTCGATGAAGGGGAGACTGGTGAATGCACTCGGGTATTGATCCGCGGCCCTTGGGCGGGTTCAAATGGTGAAGTTGATGGCGAAGTAGACCCAAAGGAAACACCGGGTACTGCACTTGATGGCTGGCACGACGCAACAACTGTTGCGGCCCTCGTACCACATCTAAATGCGTGTACTTGGTCACCCATGAACCCACCACGTGTATTAATACTTGGCTTGCGCTGTGGTGCTGTCCCGGCATTTTTGTGCAAGTATCTCCCTGGTGTTCGCGTCGATGTAGTCGAGCCTGATGAAGAAATCGTCAAAATCGCCAAGGACTTCTTTAGCCTAAAATTCGAAGAGGTAAGATGGTCGTCTCTTGATGAGTCCTATCGAATCACGCTGCTTAGCACACCACCTAGCGAAGGAACGTTTAGGGTATTTGTTGGGGTATCGGCATTGCAATTCTTGAATGTCGTTCCCGGTAATAGCAACTTTCTAGGATTGCTTGGAAATATGCCAGACCCTGTTGAACTTGATGCGGGAGATATGCACAAGTTTCAGAGCTTAGCTCTCAGTACAATTAAGAACAATCAAAAATTTGGATTTGTCGCACTCGCTGCTCGAAGCAGAACGAGCTTGCAAGAGGCAGCGGCAGCGCTTAGCTGTGCCTGGAGAAGGTACTTTTCGAGAACACTCATATTATGTGATCCTAAGGACCAAAAGGTGTTGCAAAACAACGATGGAACAAACACACTGACTAAATTTATGAAACGTACTTTGCCGCAATTCGGGTCTTTTGAATGGGAAGCATTGCATTTCGACGGCGCGCCAACGTCCGGAGGAGTTTTTATCTGTCTTCCATTTCAGGGTGAAGAAGATTATCAGAGAGAAACACCGCTCGACTTCTTCAATCCGAGCACCTGGCACGCCCAATTGGAATTGTTTTTAAGGAACCGGGAGTCATCAAGTACAGTCACTGCTAACCGTTTTCCTTTTGCCTTAGAATCCTCTATGCAGAATCCATGGATCGCTTTCGGCGACGCGTGGCCTGCACGCTCTAATGGTCGTGTTTTACATGTCAGGTATTGTGTAGCTAGTGAAAGCAAATACTCCAGCTTCAGTTATAACCCTCACGAGAGGTCCACCCTCATCGCTGAAAAGGACGATGCAACTGGAGACACATTTTCTAACGGCATTTGCGAAATTACACCTACCACTCACTTTGAGGAGAATACCGATGATGTCCTCTCAACAAAATATTGGGAAGGTATATTCGGTAACAAGCTTTCTTGCAAAGCACAGACAATTGCGGAGCCATCATATAGGTCATCTTCAGTGGCTTATTCACGGTATTGCATATATAGAAAAGATATCGAGGAGCAAGGTTATACATGGGGGGATGTTGTGGTCACTGAATCTGAATCAAAACACTTAGCAAACGGCATCCAACAATTAGTTGCTGCAGGGTGGCCGCCAGTGTGCATTTTTGTAAGTGACTTAGCATGGAGTGTGACTGACCATTTATGGTCGTACGCAGAAGCTATCCTTGGCGCCGGAAACGAAATCGTATTAGAACCATCTCTCGCGGCATTCAAGCTAGATCCAAGACAGGATCATGCTGGAAAACGTTATGTTGGGAACAACTTTGGGCAACCGCATCGAGACTACTCTCATGAAGAAGTGTTCGGCTCGGACATCTCAGAGGCTTCGAAAAGCCTAAACATATTATCCATATGGCTGCCTTTAGTGGACATTTCCCTCGAAAATGGCTGCATGTATGTGGTGCCTCGATCAGGCGATAGATCAGGAGGTAGTGGAGAGAACGAAGTAGACATTCCATTGTTTGACATGAAAACAGTTCAAGCACTTGCCCCGACAAAGGCAGGGACTTTGCTTGCATGGGCAGGTAACACCGTGCACTGGGGTGCAAGTTGTGTCAAACGAGACGAAAAATCTCCGCGAATAAGCTTAGCTTATGTGTTCAGGAAGAAACAAGCTGTTTGTGATCTTCGCGGGGAACCGCTAACACGAGAAGCTTTCCGTGCAGGGTTGACCATGGAGCGTCGCTTAGAGCTTATCCGACAATCATTGAGTTGTTTTGAGCATTGGTACGGGGACACGACGCCTACGATAACTAAACTCGGCAGACCAAACGTGTACGAGCATGGTATGATATAATAAGACCTTGCACGAAAACACGCATAACTCAAGTCTGTCCCAAAGTCCCAAATGACTCAGATACTTCACTTTCCTTTAAAAAGACTCTCCCTATCCCCTGCTGAGGTGACTTTGCTGCTACAGCTGCAGAGAGATCCAACAGAAATGTAGCAATGAATCGAGAAAGAATCGCACTTCGATATAAACTCCTCGTACTATCACTGTCTACTAGTTTGTGTCGCTCCGCTGACGAGCTCAAACCATTTTCCTGACCTTGAAGCAGCAGCTTCACGGTATGCATCAGCCGGTCAGGATCTCGTGCGAACACTTCCTCTGCGAACAACTCTGGCACAATAAAGTCTGTAAGGCCGTGTCCTTGAGATCTCAATATTGGGCGCAGACCAGGCTCCGCGAGAAGTGTGTTTCGTGTATCTTCAAACCTCAACGAACGTTCCGTTTCAGGTATTTTGTTCCAAAAGTCTTGAAGCACCAACAACTGGTTATCTGAGCGCATGGCGTTCAGTAGATTGATCCCCGCCTGGCGTTGGCGTATCAACATTTCTCGGCCCTTCCCAAGATCAGGGTTCTGTTGCCATCGGAGCCGATCGATTTCCGCCTTAGCCTGCTCTATCCCCTTCCGGTTCGTTAGAGTCAAACTGAAGTGACTCGTATACAAGCAAACCGCAGCGAATACTGCAAAGCCAAGTAACAGGAAAAATACATGTAGATACACAAGAAGAAGGATAATAGGTCAACTCAAGCATCGTCAATGGACCCACAACAGGATAAAGACTGCGAACCTGGGCGATGCTTTGGGCGATTGCAAAATCTTTTTCCCGTGTGATTCTTGACGACGTTTTCTTGGTGGAATGTCCGGAAGGAGTACTGCTTGTCCTCCGGCGGTGTTTCAGTATCATCTTTGTTTAGGTGATCGTTTCGGTTCACCAAGGATGGGGCAAACACTTGAAACAAAGTTACAAGACCTATGTCGACGGTGGACTAGGATACAACAGAAGCTAGGAGACTCTTTTAGGAGACACTTTATTTTAATCTTAATAATCATTATTATTATAAAGATTTTATTACACATACATATGTATATATACAAGAAGTCCCATACATATATATCGTATTTAATATATTGTATTATTCTAATCTTTATTATATTAAATTCGTACGCATTTAAGGTGCAAAAAATACGAAATAAATAAAGATCTTCGGTTTCGTACTTATTATTATTACATCTTATTACTTGTCGTCATCAGTAAAATTCGCCTTGCCCCGAAGAATTTCTGCGGCCGCAATATCTGGTGCCTTTCCCACTATCCCCGGTTCAGATACACGAACCCCCATCGTTGAGCTACCACTGATTTCGGTGCTGCTAAAATTCTTAACGATGGCTGATAAATCCTCACCGGACTTCAGCCTTAAACATCCACTTGAGCACACCTGGACGCTCTGGTTCGACAACCCTAACGGGTAAGCATTCCTGCTTTCTTTCCCAAAAGCCTAAGAACCGCCTTTAAATGTGGACTTTGACAGACGCCAGAAGCAGGCGACATGGGGACAGACTTTGCGAACCGTCTACACGTTCAATACCGTGGAAGACTTTTGGTGCCTCTATAATAATATACTGGCACCGAGCAGGTTGATCATGGGGACTGACTTCCATCTCTTCAAGGAGGGGATTGAGCCCAAGTGGGAAGACGCTAAGTGCGCAAAAGGTGGCAAGTGGACCTACTTTTTTCCAAAAAGCAAAGATCCGAGCAGTCTCGATGACTGCTGGCTCAGTTTGCTACTCGCTATGATCGGAGAGCAATTCTGCGAGCCTAGTGAGATCTGCGGTGCTGTGGTAAGTGTTCGCCAGAAACAGCACAGAATTTCTATATGGACCAAAACAGCTTCTGATGAAGCAGATCAAATGGCAATTGGTCGACATTTCAAAAGTATCCTTGGGATGGGCGAGAATGAGAAGATTGGCTACATGGTTCACGATGATGCCATACGACTTGAACGCCGTGCAAAAGACAGGTATACCGTCTGAGAAAATAATCCGTGAGGTGCTGAGTAGGTGTCCAAAGTTGAATCCTTACTTCCTCTGTTGTGCCTCTTCACCGCAATGAACTCGTCATTAGGATCATTGCCCTTCGTGTTTTGTAGTATGAATTCATTTATTAATTAAAATTCTTCTTCGAGAGTATCTATAATCGGAGGTCATTGGTAATCTTCTACACATCATCGCAGAACAAAATTATTGAGCCATCTGCACCTGCACTAAAAAGCCAAGGTTGCGTTGGATGAAAAGCACAGCCCTTGACTCCCTCGCAATCTTGAGAGCAGTGTGATCGAAGAATTCTCAGAGGAGTTATCAAGGCGTTCCTATCTAGATCAGCATGGACCATTCCATGAAATACGTGGAGAGTCGCATCATCAGAAGCCGAGGCAAACAGAGGATATGTTGGATGAAAGTCAACGTCCTGTGTAGTGAGTTGGTTCAATCTCATGCCATCGCGATATATTTATCAAAAGGGTGCCAGTATATAACCTTGACGGCGCTCGCATGTGATCCCAAAACTTTGTATGGCATAGTTGATAAATCCAAATCAAACCTAAAATACAGGGCAAAAAACGAGTATCAGTTGCTGCCTTTCTGGCAGATTAAAATTTGGGTTTTGACCATGAAACTTTTCCATCTTCGCCACCAACGATAATATTCTCCCCTATGCACACCCAAAAACGGCATCGGTGAGAATTGACACCCCGTATTTATGATTCTTCTGACAAAAATACCTCCAGAATGAATCGCCATGCAACTCAGGGCACGAGTGCCGGTTGAGAGTTTCTTCAACAATATTTGTCGCTGCAGATCGTACAGATGCACGTGCGATCCAGTGCAAATAAAAAGGACGGGGCCGTGCGGATGAAAGGCGATACTTCGAATGGGAATTCTGGAAGAAAGGAGGTAATACAGGCTAATTACTGAAAAGCGATTTTCAACAAACTTTTGGTGACGGAATATTTGCTGAGAGCTTTTCCTGGAAAGTAGTGCTGCTTACGACCAGAATAGATATTGCATCTGCGCATTCCACACCTTGAGAGTCGATTAATCATTACATGCTTCCCATCGGAAACCATGGATGCAAAGTAGTCCCTGAAATAGTAGCAGAGAAAGAGGGTAATGCACAAGTAAATAAAAAGCTGGCTTGGCCGCCGCACCCCTTGTGATGCCAGATGACCTACAAAATGAAAAATGTCAACAGCAATCATTCGGCAATCCAGAAGGATTGTACCTTAGTAACATCAGCTGAATGTAGAACGAATATCATTCCACTCCTGTTTACCGCATTTGACACTGCAGTGAGCTACTGGCGAGTGCTAAAAATATAATTGATTTCACCTCTCTGCCCATTTCGGAGTCGTGTGTTCAGTTATCTCCTGTGACAAAAAGGAATTGAGGTCGTTTGGTCACACTGTACACGAGACGGCTTGACTGAAACCCTACCATATTGGGAATTTGCGCTTCGTGTTGACCAGTGGAGTACTGACCGGAATCTACAAACAGTGTACGTAAATTTGAGAAACAGTGTATGTAAAATTGGTCACTTTTTGTTTGAATCTTGCACTGACCATCAGCTGAGTCAATCAAAACAACGGCAGCGCCAACGCATGCGGATATAATGTTGCCGAGTCGAGGACACCTGACGAGGACACGTGAGGATACCAAACAGCACGTGAAACATGATTGCTCACCATGCAACATGTTTGACTTCTTTGGTAAAGTGCCAAACTCTGATGCAGCGACCGGTAGAGATCTGGTGAAATAAAAACATTAGGTTTTTCAAAATGCCGCCGAACTCTGAAAGCTGTACCTCCCACTTTCTCATCGTACGATCAGACGATCCAGATACAAGCCAATTCCTGTGCTTGAAGGAGGAATGCATGAGGGCTAGGGACAAATAAATGGGAATTGCCAACGTTTGCTCTCAGAAACATTGCTTGACTCACCCAGTTGGATCAGGTGCAATCGAAAGAACTTTACCCTAAAATACAAGGCAAGAATGATATTGAGAGTGTCATCGGGTGCTAACGATTCGAGATGCGGGCTTCAATCCAAGCTTATATTAATACCCGATGTCCTGTCATTCGTAACATCTCTGTTGTTGGGAATGGCCTTAATTCCTGTCGTCCCAAGCGTAAGCCAAAGGTCAGGAGTCTACTTCAACAGATATAACCTTCGGATTCGGCAACGGCGGCAGAATGTCACTCGGGTGCACACTGATTCGATGTTTTTCCACCCGAGGACAAAGATAAAGGTCGAGGCACCTTCGAAACCTAGATTGAAATGCTGTTTGAGATCCATTCCAACAAAAAACTTTCTTCAATTCGAACCGGTCGATGACATAAGGTGCGTATGAAGGAACCTGTTGCTCGGTGAATTGTGAGAATGGAAATGCCATGATGTTTAAGACAGTAGCACACCTTTCGCAGAGCGCCATATACGTTCTGATAAACCTGCGAGGTTTGCTTGTTTCGAGAGGAGCCATTAAAAACATCGGTGGTTCGATATTCAACAGGTGGATTGTAAGAGTCAATGTGACTCGGTGCTCTGGTTTTTGGTATAACAAGACTTTGTGGGACTGCACGTTGCAAAAATTGCAGTTAGACTCTGTCAGCAAACACGAAAAAATGATCTGGTCACCGTTAATATTCCCAGTAGGTGTACGAAGTGAGTCCCATATTAGTCGCAGTCCTTGAGAAACATTCTGAAGCCGGAGGCCAAAACATATTTGTTTCATAAAAACTTGAGTATGATTTGCATTGGGCAGTGTTGAAGATTACTTGATGCCAACATGAACGTACATTAGTCACCGGCTTGTGGAGATATCCATTTCGCAAACTTCGAATTATACGGATAACCATTTTTGCTTCCCTGCGCCGCAGCATCAAATATCTTTCAGAGTGGCAGGCAAATGCTTCAAACCAACCTTACCATTTTGATGGAATGAATCGGCGTTTTGGCTCTCGTGCCTGCCCTGGTGCTTTGTCAAGTTCTTGCCCGGCAACGTCCTTTAAGCATGGCTGAACAAGTCAGTGACAGGTTCAGATGTGCGCATCACAACTCCAATGGGTCACCTGGATTTCCTGTTCAACCCCGAAAAAATGTCGTGGCATTACTCCTCCTCGAAGCTTTTGAATAAGCTCGACCTAATCAGTGAATAGTTATTGCAATGATTCATAACCTCCGATTTAGACGCCGAACCTGTGCTTTTGATAGCTTCGGTTCATTTCCTCCTTTTTCATCAAACACTGTTCTCCAGTAGCTTGGGTCGTCCACCAGTTGCAACAGATGTTCGATAGAGTCGCCCTTCCCTGGCTTGAAAATTTTCCGTCCATCAGCATCATATCCTACGTGCTCTTCTTCCCTATACCATTCCAAAGGAACGTCGCCTATCGTATTATCCATGGTTGTAAATCAAACGGTGTACTGAACCCAAGCCACAAGATGCCGAGAATCTGGGGAAAGAGGTAGCCAGCGGCGAATGTAGATGTATATAAGTATATGCACTGGCCGTCCTGCTTTACGATAGTACAAAAGTCGATTTCTTGGTCGGATGTGCTGCAATGCCCGCTGCCAAAGTGTTTATTCCTTCGCGAACCGAGGCGGCGGCGGACTTGACATATCATTAAGAGTCTCAACAACGAAACGTACATACACCTTCATTATTTGACAGTTTGAACAGCAGTTTAAGCTTCGTATTTGATTATTATTTACTCCACATGCATGTATATAATTGTATATATGTGATCATATCATCGTCGTAACATAATCGGACCATAAATCATATTTAATAAACTATGATATCTACAAAAATATATATATGAAGGTAATAATAATAAGGCTCCAGAGACCGGAGAGTGGGTGTGTGGTGTTGGCGTTGGCGTGCGTAAGAGTAAAAAGAGTAAAAAGAGTAAAAAAAAACGTTTGATTTGGGGGTGTAAAATTGGCGACAATGTATGGAACGAATAGACCGTGGTGTTTGATTAACGATACC
>TARA_B110001450_G_scaffold173862_1_pt1 | contig 11252 bp, 14 predicted proteins | sample TARA_B110001450 | Tara Oceans TARA_B110001450 (sample SAMEA4396538) | marine metagenome | biome: Polar Biome; feature: [SRF] surface water layer (ENVO:00010504); material: water (ENVO:00002006), including particulate matter (ENVO:01000060) such as... | depth 5 m | reverse complement strand
ACGAAGACATGGGTGGCAAAACAGACCCGGGTGATAGAGATGCAATGGATACTGCCATTCGCGAAGCAACTGAAGAGACAAATGGAAAAATCTTCTCCAACAATCACAGTACCGACTGATTTTTTTTTTGCTGAATTTTTATACCAATATATTCCTGTGGTCATGTCTAAATGTTTTGGTCAACGCTAAGTTTAACATTTCTTACTGTAACTTTCTATTATAATCAAAATCATTAAAAAAAATGGATTTTATATCTTAAATATCTAAAGACCGCCTACAAAGCTCGTACACTAAAAAACGTATGCTGTTGTTAGGCACAATCTTCAACGCATTGGCCGAAATGCCCGAGTACAACCGAAGAAAGCCTTCTTTGCGAACAATTTGCCAAAAAGCGTCCAGACCATGTTTGTAGGGTGTTCCGCGAATTTGCATCCTCCGCCGGACAGTATCCAATGGATAACATATCGACTGGCTCACAAGCGCCGCCAAAGCACCCGTTCCCATGATGCCCGGCGTGGAGGTCCATTGCAGCTCCGATTTCAAAGTATCGAACGCGCAAAAATTGACAGCGATAAAGGGAACAAGGCCCACCACGGTAGAACCGTATCCTTTAAACAAAGAACGCGCGCCCTGTTCTGCAAAAATATCGCGAGTCGCCTGGCCAAATGTATGAATATCGGCATTCATTAACAGACGATGTCGAATCACGTCGATGGGATGTGTGGCAGTTGTGGCTACGAAGCCAGCTACAGAACCGCATGACAAACGCTGTGGCACTGTCAACGGCTCTTCAAAAGCGACCGACTTACACAAGTCGTACGTTCCGAATTGCAGCGCCGAGTACGGCACAATCCTAGAACAGTTAAGAACGTTTCCCTTCCATAAGCTGAAGAATCCTTCTTGCTGGAGGACTTGGCGGAACATTTGTGTCAGTGATTGATTTGAAGAGGTGGTTTGCATTAAAATCTTGACGCGGTCAAGAGGCGCCACCATAGTTCGTGATAAACCGCCAGCAATACCACCATAAATAAAATTTTTTTTGGACGTGCCTTTGGTTTTGGAACCTCGCAAAACCATCCAAGTTATGTTTTCCAAAATCCTCTATTTGTAGTCTGTATTTTTAATAATAAATGAAATCCTTCGGCATTGGCGCAGTGGCCGCGATGACAGCCACGATGACAACACACCCGCTCGACGTCATCAAAGTTCGAAAGCAGTTGTCGTCCAATATAACGTACAGAGGTCTGTTCAACGGCCTGCCCGACGCCTTGAAGCGACAGGTTTTTTACTCGGGGATTCGTTTTGGGCTTTATGATGTCATAGGACCAAAACGCCAGCTGACAGAAGGCGATGGCATGGCACTAGCTCAATTGAATACAGAACTTGCTTTCCTTGACGATACATATTATAAATAAAACGATTTCAATATATTCATTCTTTTAATTTCCCTTTTCTACATCTACTTGTGGTATTTTCTTATATTCAGACGGATATGTTAATTTCACACGTGTCTTGACACATAAAATCGCGATTACTATGATAATACCCACTATTGAAAGAATATCGAGTTGATGACCAAACAACAAACACGACACCAACAATGAAAATGCTTGTCTAGACGTCATGACCATCGCAAATGCTGCTGCGCCGTGTTGTTCAATCGTTTTGAAGATAAACCATTGGCCTATAACAGCTGGAAAACATAACATGCAAACATGGGCTAAAAATATTGGGTGCCTGGTGGCGAATTGAGTCGCCGCGCCACCCTGACCCGACGTTGCCACAATGATGCCTGTAAATATTACCGAACACGTATTGACCCCCCACATCATTTCGAGAGGTGGTGTATCATACGTTTTGAATACGTATGACTGCCACTGCGAGGTTAGTGCGTCGGCTACTACATAACTAATCATAAATATCAAACCTGTAAATGATTGTTCCGACGCCGTTTTTTTTACTTGTGTGATAGTCAGCGATACACCTATAGCCAAGCCAAGAGCCAATAAATATGCCACGGGTTTGTATCTTTTCTTGAAACAAACACGACCCACAATGAGGACAGGAATTAATTTTAAAGATTTGAATACGACGACCACCGGAAATATAGTGCTCATTAGCGCTGTATACTGGCTAATTGAAGACACAACATTTGTTAGTGATGCGACCGAAAACAGTCTGAACGGCGTCGTTTGATTACGGACATGCCAATAGGCAAAAATAGCTGCTATCAAACGACTGAGAAAAACGAGTACCGCTGGCGACTTAAAACGTTCCCCGTTATATTCAAACGACATGATGCGTTCTTGGGCCACTCCCCATGTGATATAACAGATTAATAGGGCCACGGCACACCTAACAAATCGAATAGGCTTGTTGGTTGTTTGTGGAATGTCCGACAACGCGCTTCGCGCCGGATACATATAAATGAGTATCCATGCGATTGTTATCAGTGTTAATTGAAAAAATTTCGACCGTATGACCATGGTCACGCGAAACCAGTTTCGACTAATGGTCGTTGATGCAAATATACCATTTGTTTGTAGATTTGTCGTATAGTTGAACAGATTACCCGTGGACCACTCGACGAATGTTCCGTTCATGGCGTGTATCAAAGCATCCGCAGCACAAATGTCCCATGTTTTTATTTTCGTAGTATGTAAATATACCTTTGCATGACCTTTCAAAACTTCTACAGATTTATAGCCAGAACCCCCTGCTGCCAGCACCGAATACCCGTTTACATAGGAGGCAACGTCTCCAGTGTGTGAACGCGATACTATGACCGTTTCTGGTGGGGCGTGGGTATTTGAGCCCCTTAAAATGATTTGATTGTCCACGACAGCCCAAGTTTCATTTCTAAAGGGAAAGTGTATAATACCCGCACGAGGCCGGCCGTGTTCCGTGAGACATGCCATAATACTTACATATTCCGTCAGACCTTCTGTATATTCTTGTGTGGCGTCCAAGGGGTCAACCCAGGTAACAACGTCGGGTAAACGAGTCGCACCGGTCGTCCATGTTTCTTCGGATATAATGGGCGTAAGTGTCCACCCATCGGTCAATTGATGACTGCTTTCAATATCTGCATTAGTAACAGGAGAAGCATCGCCTTTTAGATGTGCTTCGTGAAATCCACGGCGTACAATATTAGATGCATTTTCTATGCGGGACATCATGGTCATCAACCAAACAGATAAAAACGCGGATTGTATCATTCACTTATATTTACACCACATAAGTAGACAAAGTCTAATCAGTTATTGGATTGAATTTTCTTTTACTACAAACATTATGGTGACGTAAGGACACATTCGCATTAAAGTCGCTGGAAATCCTCTATACAGCGAAAGCATACCATGTTTGCGTAACAGAGATCTGGCTTTTTCACAAATATTTCTATAAACTTACCCGTATCGTCTATTAAGACTCGACTCATTGTAGTGTGTTTGTCAAAGTCCATTTGTTCTTCCTTTAACTGGGCAACATCCTCCGCCTCTTTTTCCAATGCTGATTTCTTCTGTTTCATCATTGGATTGTACAATGGGTAAACAACTAACCGCCACACTGCTGGTCTTACACCGGAGCAAATAAATTTGATTGCATTCCTATTTTCCTCACAAATATTGAGATACAACAAATATTGTCAAAACACAAAAGTTGGATTTTTTCGGTCAAAACGATTTTTAGGAATATCCAATAAGGCTGTATATAATGTACACCCGGGGTTAGAAGGGAACTGTCCAAAAAAAATTCCCAAAAAAATATTTTTTCACGAAAAAAATCCAACTTTTACCAATATATATATATATATCCGTTGCTCCATTGTAAGACCAACTGAGCACTGTTTCATGTAATCCAACCGTTTTTCACATTCAATCATGGCGAAATCGTCGGCGGTCAACGCCAGTGACTTTTCATTGTTTTGGGATTGAAACTGCGCACGAAAAGTCCGCAAAGCATCATTTTGTTCTCGCCATAATTTTTTGAGACCATCCAACGCGTCTTTCATATCGTCAGTTTCTTGTTGTTTCACTCTTAAATCGTCATATGTATCTGCGGCAAGATGTCCGGTCCAATTTCGAATACGATTGCCCAGTTTTCGCATCCAACCACCGTCGTTCTGGTCTGTTTCTTTGCCAAGCCCTGGTTGGCCAAACAAAACTCCCAGTCGATTCATTACGCGGCCTGGACATGTAATCAACGAATTCTTCCTGTAGAGGTCTGACGCAATGTTTTCTTTTTTTTATTTTTTTCTGGCCCACCTCCGGCCACTACCAAACCACCTACAGCCATTGCTAATGATGTCGCTGACACTTGTGTTTGGTAGTGGTCCTCTTCTTTATTTTTTTGCTTTTGTTTCGATTTTTTTTCTTGTCTTCTCTGTGCTTTTCTTCTCTTTTTTGCTGTTTTCTTTGATGATGTAGTAGTAGGGCGTTGCCTGTGTTTGGTATGAGTGTGTTTTTTGTCGCGGTTGTGGGAACAGGGGTTGCACGTTTTTAAAGCTTTTTCTTTTGCATTTGTCAATTTGTAAAAATTCTCGGGACAACCATGTTTATCACTGTGGTGCTCTAATGCATGTTGGCGATATTTACGTTTGACATCTGCACAACATGCGTGGTGCATGTCATCCACAGCAGTCTGAATATTTGCACTGCCAGAACCAATAACTACCGCAATTACTGCAGCTTTGGATGCTTTTGCACCTTCGGAATATTGAAATTGACGAAAGGGCATTTTGTTCACACCATTGCCCTTTTATATCCTTAAATTATAGAATGAGCTGGTAGAGGCGCACAAGCAATACTTTTGTCCTGGTTACATCTTGAAATATAAGTTGACCTTTTTTGACCGGGTTGGACAGGTCACGGCTGCAGCAACTCCAGTAGTGAATCGACTGTAAAGTATTGTCGAGTATGAATCGCACAGTAGTTGGACAATATTCGACTTTTCAAAATAGGTTCCAATTCAATGCAGGACATTCTCTGACGTTCACACGTGACATCGGAACACCATCCACATTTCAATTCCAGTGGTATACTCACACGAGACCGACACCACTCAAATCTTTTTGACCGAGATATTTTCAAGACAGGCTGGAACAGAGTCATTGAATAGGACAAGTAGTCAGTATAGGACAAATAATCACATATAGTGTATAATATGTCATCACATGGTAACATTTGTTTTTGTACAGGCCACCTATATAGTTGCGGTCAAAAGGTAAGTGGGATTGTTGCCTCGTAGATATATTCCAAGTGTTTGTAAAGGTAGGCAACACCAATGACATCATTGGCTGCATAGTGAATATCATTATCTTTTAATTTCCAGTTCTTCGAACTCCAATTAGGGTGCTTTCCAATTGGAACTTTGACATCGTGACCCAGAAGACACTGTGCCATATCATCGAGACTCCACTGATTATGATGCGGATTCCCATGTCGATCCATCGGTTGGTATGCTTCAATACGACTTTTGTCTGCATTGTTCAGGAGTGTAAACGGTGACTCTTCTCGGTTCTTATGACTGGGGACAGCTTGTATGTCAATAATATGGTTGGTTTCTGTGAGGCCCAGATGCTTGATGTCGTTTACAATTGCCCAACCGACCATTCTGTTATTGACAAAGACATTCTTTATCTTTGCCAGGTCTACTTGTCCTGTACAATCTACCACCAAGACTTGGTGCGTAGATGGAAGCGTTGCAAATTGAATAATACCAATGCCTTTGTCCCAATGTGACCATTCGCAATCAAACATCAATACTGACGAACCATATTTGTTCATCCACTTGTCGAAACCATTGTTGGTATCAACAAACGAGACTTCCCATTCATTTAACTTGAGATGACAGTTGGATTCTGCTGTCCAATATCGTGAACCATCCCTGCTCTCAGGACAGTTGTGACGTATTGGGTTCTCTGAAATCAAAGACATGTTGTTGGACATACGTCTGTATTTATAGGGACATTTGTGTCAAAACTCAATTCGACGAGCAGCTGGATTTGCAGCGATCCACATTAGACAACGATGTAGTTGAATACATGTCAGTAACAGAAGAGGAATTGATGAACTCTCAAATTCACTCTATTACCGAAGAATGTAAGAACAAGATAGATGAAATGACGGGCTCCTGGGTGATTCCCAAAAATGGCTACGAAAAATCATTTTGCAATTTGCTTGGATGGGATTGTGTAAGCGAACGCTGGTCAGATGCCCACAATGCAAACACTCATATAGAAATTAAAAAGGGTCAAGACAGTATGTGGTTTGATATGGTACGCTATGCAGAGATATTCAATGGTTTAGGTCGTCAAAACACAGTGACTGTTTTTATTCGCTACGATAAAAAGCAAGAATATGTCCGAGAAATATATATCATTGACACAAAAGTTATTCTCAGGTTTTTGAAATTGACTGACGAGACCAGCAACTTTTGTATGCGAATGCATCAAAATACTCATCGAAGTTTAAACATGCAAGCTAGTGCAACCTCCACAGATATGAGGTCAATGGCAAGTATCATCATTCGCAGCAAACGTGAACTGGAAAGAGCTTCGACAAAAAGGACAAGTAGGAAAAGAAGACGCGCCGACCCAGAGCAACCAAATCTAGATTAATTCAATAGACCATTCTGTAATTCTACCTGTTTCTTAAGTATCTCTACTTTTTCAATTTGTGCTCGTATTTTGTATTCATGTGGTGGCCACACATCTGTCGACGAACTCGAATAGTGCTGTCCATTGTCCAGGACCTGTTGCCAAGTATAGTCTTTGATGTTATCACACCAACCCACCGGAATTGCATATTTCGGTTTGTGTCTAGTCAGTGGTACAAATTTGACCACAATGTCATGGCGATTTCTTTTTGCAGACCCAACAACAACTGAAATAGTAGTACCAGTAAAACGTAGGAAAAATGTATACAAGTACTGTAGTATCTCGTTGTGAGCACGCAGATTCGGTACGACTATGTTCAGATATCCAAATTTGGAATGTATCCTGTATGCTCTTTGTTCGATTTGGTAAAATGACACATCAATGGCATGTTTGACAGTAACACAATGACCCCAAGCCTTGTGATAAATAGGGTTGACACATTCATGCAATGATGTAAAATTGCGGTCACGATTCATTGTACAGAAGATAACAAAATGTCAGTATAAAACATTATATTCCTAAAATAAATGACATGTTCTTGGGGTAACTACAGAAAAAAAACATCATGTCAAGAAAAAATCTGTCCGTGTGTTTCTGCCCCGGTTTTTTGGTCTGTGAATTGGTCAGCGGCTTTGTTTCATTTGCTCAATACAGTATTGACTTTCATATTGTGGGCAGTCGATGACAACAAAGACAATCTCTTTTCACTGACCGAAACAGCTGCTCCATGGGTGAATGTGACAGGCACCAATTGTACCAGTGCTGTACCTACCAATGCTATTTCTACATTTCAAGTCTCTGACGAATTTTGTGTTTATCGTGTTGTCAATACAACAAGTACATTATCACTGTGGTGGTTAGTCATTGTCTTTCATTTGTTGTCTTTTATCTTCCAAGCAGTATCAATGGCAGAATGGAAGTTATCGATTTGTGGGTTTCAATGTGTCCGTGAAAATTATGTAACCGAAGTCGACAAGTACGGCACGAATACATTGAGAATGATTGAGTATAGCATCTCGGCTACTTTGATGCAAATCGCCATTGCACTGGTTCTTGGTATTTGTGACCGTCTGGTTATCATCGGCATTGCTTTTTTGACAGTGGTTACAATGTTGCTTGGATTGATAGCAGAACAATTAAAAGATGGGATTCGCAAAGATATGGCTTGGACTGCACACTTCACAGGGTGGTTGTCCATGTCTGGTGTCTGGATTATTCTTGGTCGTCAATTTCTGTACACACTGGAAGTCTCAGACGGTGCTGTCAAACCACCTGAATTTGTGTATATTATTGTAATCGTGATTGCAATTTTGTACTGTAGTTTTGGACTCATTCAGTTCTTTCAATTGTACTATGCTACAGCTGAAAATTCGCCATCATTCAATCGTAAAATTGAAATGGCTTACACTGTGAATTCACTGACCTCGAAATCATTTTTAGGATGGATTATTTTCGCATATGCATTAACCGGCATGGCAGTTAACACGTAATTGCCGAATATATTGTTTTGTTAATTGAATGTAAAGTAGAAACTATTATGGCATGTCCGCACTGCTGGCACCACTGTCCACACACTGGTGATACAGGCATTGGCACCTACAATATTAACTGCCTCATCACTCATGTTGGTGGCACTTTAGTCCAAGGTACTTGCAATAGTTGTCAGTGGAACATCCACAAACTTCGACAATGTACTGACTGTACATCGTTGCCTTGTCCACAACACGTCGCCATTCTGTACAACGGAAATCGTACTGTGTCACCTGACATCTTGCAACTTTATTTACGAAATTCTCCTTATAAATCATCTTGGTCAGAACGACCCTCATCCATTGGACGATGGTATGCACAACATGCTACCAAATACAGTGATGCAGTAGCTATAGTAAGACGTTTTACTGATAATTGGCAAGCCGTTTCAGAATTAAACATGTTAGAGCAACTATTAAAAAGTAGTGTTTGTATCTATGATGACTTTTGGTCGGGATTTATTCGTATTTGTAAACGGTATTTTGCATCAAGAGATGCTGTCTCTTGTGCTGTGTCTGCTTTTTATTCTGCTCTGATGCAGAGAAATCTAAAATATTGACTACAAAAGCAAGCACGGTCCCGTCAACCATGTCACTTTGGGAACAAGGCTATGTCATTCTACGTGATTTCATTGATGTTTCCGATGCTCGGTTGGAAATGCAGACCTTGTTCGACCCTGGTGATACAAATCCTGTTCAAGATTTTGGTTCGGATGGTCGTGGCACATTTCCGTGCACCCCTGCACTTAATCAGGTCACAGTACATCCAAAGCTCATTGCCATTGTCAAACATTATCTACAAACCACAGACATTCGTTTGACACAGTCGGTAGCCTGGGCCAAATACGGTCAAACTGCCACCAACAATCAGTCAAATAATGACCAACGGATACACATGGATTGGGGAAATCATTATTGGGCACATCCACCCAAAAATTGGTATGTACCAGAAGTCATTGCTGCCATTGTCTACTATTCAGACACTAGAGAAACTGGTGGTGGTACAGCTGTTGTTGCACGTCAAGGTCCCGACGACCCTGTGTACCAATGGCCTTTCACACATATGCCAGGAATAAGTAAGTGGCCGTTTGTCAACAATCGAATTGATGCAGAAAAGGTTATGTCTGGTACTGCTGCCGATATTCGCCAACTCTGCTATAAACGCGAAGAATACCCCCACTTTAAACCAGGTGATGTCCTCCTGTACCGACTTGACACATGGCACAGGGGAAGACCTGTCAATGAAGGTCAGGTGCGTCATGTTCATAACTTGGCCTGGAGACGAGCCGATGCCCAAGGTATTCAACAATGGAACCGTGGTTTCACACAAAAAATGTACTATGGACATTTGGAACACTTTGTCTCAACACTGTCAGCAGAACAACGAGAGACACTTGGGTTTCCTAAGACGTTTGACCATCAGTCGGTCTCTGCACGCTATCCTGATTGGCAACCTGCTATTGAGAATCCACCCCCGGTGCCAGATTTTTGGCACTGGTCATCAGTGGTACTCAATGCAACAGAGACTGCAAGTTTGACAAAAAAACGATTTGTGGATTTGTGCACAACACTACACATTGACATCAGAGAATCAGGACACTGGAAATGGACATTACAATGGTGTCATGACATGCACTACATGAATGTTGAGTGTCATGTCTTTACAAAAGACGCCTCCGGCCCGATTGTTATTGATATAAATAATGTCCAAGGTGACCGTCGGTTGTATTGGCATACAATTGGGAACATGAGAGCACTATGGCATGGGGGGGAAATGGGACCTACTCACAAAATTGCAGTGCTGACCACAACATTGTCCTACAACCTGCTGCCATCAGAAGAAGGTTTTGCTTTATTGACCTCTGATATGGATACAGAGAAAATAATACCTTATTTGAAACATAGTGACAAGAACATTGTGCGCTGTGCAATGAAAGCACTGAGCACTAGTTTATACAAACCCACCAAGATAGTCTATCAGTGGTCCAGCCGCCAATGTCAAACATTTTTAGAAGAAGAGATACAAAAATGGGCAAATCATATTGTCTACCGTTCGCGGTTATAAAAAAGGAGTTCTTTGTACATTAATAATGACTCTACTTCGCTATTTTGTATCATTTGAGCGAATTGCCCAGTGTGCTACCAAAGTTGCAATTAGACTGTATTTAAATGTACAAATAAAATATAAAAATGGTTGATATCTGTTTAAGTGCGTGTATAACTTGTTGTGGGGAAATTTGTAAAGAAGTGAATGATAGATGTGGGAACCCGTGTGGGGATAATAATGACAAAAGTGGAGGTCGTCAAAAAAAACATACACCAAATACGATGCGGAGTGCTGCAACTCGGAGTGCTGCAACTGTAAAAATTAATGTCATGTCAGGGACAGACATGTCCCGAAAACTGGAATTTTAACGAGACAGTCCAGTAAAGTGTGACGATTCTAGTGCCAAAGTGTTCATTTAATAAAACACATCGGGGCGAAAAGCACGTAACTTATACGACCCAGAAAAGCCATGTATCCCAAAAATCAGAAGGAACCGCCTAGAGCGCATAATCAGCACGAAAAACTGCATCATGAAGTTCCATTTTTGAGTATTTACTTTAGAATATAAATGTTAGAATACAAATGGAAAAGGAACATTTAGAAGAATTCGATGTTCAATACCACCAAATAAAAAAAATCTATCTTCGTCTAACAAATTGTCATGACCTCTATAAGATATCCACATCAACTAGAGAGTATTCTCATATTTGGGTAGAATGTACACAAATGGAACAAGAACTAGATGCCATCGAGTTGTATAACATAAAGCGCGAAGTGCAAAGAGATGAACTTCATACACTCCGTAGATTAATGTTGACACGACTTGGACAATTGGAAACCAAAGCCAAGCGAAAATACCTCTTAAGCGAAAATACCTCTTAAGAGTAACAATAGAATGAACATGAAGTTTTATTACTTAGCGTTATTAGCTGCAAAAGATATAATCAATAGGCACTGACATCAACATTAGGATGAACGAAGCCATTGTATTTAACAGAAATCGCTTGATACTTTTCAA
>TARA_B110001450_G_scaffold88335_1_pt1 | contig 11276 bp, 10 predicted proteins | sample TARA_B110001450 | Tara Oceans TARA_B110001450 (sample SAMEA4396538) | marine metagenome | biome: Polar Biome; feature: [SRF] surface water layer (ENVO:00010504); material: water (ENVO:00002006), including particulate matter (ENVO:01000060) such as... | depth 5 m | reverse complement strand
ATATCGTACATTTTCCCACCAAGCCAAACACCCAAAAAGCTGCCCAATTGGTGTGAAAAAAATACAATACCATACAGCGTTCCCATATAGCGCAAACCGTAGATATGCGCCACAAGACCCGTTGTAAGAGGTACCGTTGCCAGCCATAATGACCCCATGGCAATCGAGAACAAGATGACTGATATTGGCGTGATTGGTAGGGCAATAAATGCGGTGGCGATTACAGTGCGTCCGAGATATATTCCAGATAGCAGGTATTTCTTCGAATAGCGTTTACCCAGATAGCCCGCCGTCAAAGTGCCCACAACATTAGCTAATCCAATCAAGGAAATGGCGAGTGCCCCCAGACGTGACGTGCTAGTAATTCCAACTGAATACAAAGCTTCACCTGGCTGAATTGGCCCGCAAAGCTCAGACACGAAGGCCGGAAAGTGTGCTGTAATAAACGCCAGTTGATAGCCGCACGAAAAGAAGCCCAAGAAAATTAAAGTATAGCTGGGGTCTTTGAAAGCTTTGGTGAGGACTTGACCAATACTTTCCTCAAGCTTCGCTTTGGTGGCGACCCTCTCTGTTTTCATCATTGGCAGGAATATGAGCGATCCAATGATGACTGCGGCGAATATTAAGAACACACTTTGCCATGTCATAACACCCAGTAACAACTCGGCCGTGGGTGCACCAAACACCTGTCCCACTGATCCTGCGGCAGTGGCGATACCCAAGGACATTGATCTGTTTTCATTGGAAGACGCTCGCCCTACAACTGCAAGAATAACACCAAAACCTGTGCCTGCGATGCCGAAGCCCACGAATATTTCATAAAACTGCATAGCCCCAGCGGTGACTGCTGAGGAGGTCATAATCAGGCCATAAGCATAAAATAAAGCACCTATAATAATAGCTTTACGGTCGGTTAGTTTTTCGGCAATAGCGCCAAAAAAAGGTTGTCCAATACCCCAACATAAGTTTTGGATAGCAATGGCCATCGAAAATTCGGCACGCAGCCAACCAAACTCCTTAGCGATTGGGATTTGAAAAACACCAAATGACGCCCGAACTGCAAAGCTGAGCATTATAATGAGGCAACCAGCAATCAAAATAGGTGTGAATAGTGGGACTCGAGACATTTCGAAACATTAGAAGAACTTGAGTTGAAATAAAACTGTTCATTTGCACCTTAAGCCAAGCGAGGGTATTGCCAAAACATGAGCCTCAAACAGACCTACCTCGATGCCGTTCAAGCTGGTGAACTCCTGGCCGACGGCGCGCAAGAAGCTGCTTTGTCAGAGTTGGAGCGCCTGAGCTTTGAATTGCAGGTGCCGCCTAGCGGTGGATGGTTCCGTAAGGCAAGGCCTTCGCCAAAAGGACTGTACCTTTGGGGTGGAGTCGGCTGTGGGAAGTCTATGTTAATGGACATGTTCGCGCGGGGTCTTCAAGGCCAAGTTAGGCGCGTTCATTTTCATGGTTTCATGCAAGAGGTGCATGCAGGCATTGCTAAGGCAAAAAGGGCGGGCGCACGTGACGCCATCCATCCTGTGGCGCAAAGCATGGGGGATGGGATTACCTGTCTGGCTTTTGATGAGATGCAAATCACGGATATTACGGATGCGATGCTCGTGGGGCGGCTTTTTGAGTGTCTGTTTGAGGCTGGTGTTTCTATTGTGGCAACCTCAAACCGCCGTCCTACTGATTTGTATAAAGATGGATTAAACCGGCAATTGTTTCTGCCGTTTATTGATCTTTTACAGGATAAGATGCTGGTGCATGAACTGGCATCACCGACTGATTACAGACAAAATAGACTAACCAGGCAAAAGAGCTATTTCTCGCCCTTGAGCAAGCAAACAACTTCTGCGATGGACGCCGTTTGGTATGAACTTGCAGGTGGCCCAGGACAGGAAATACACCTGGAGATTAAAGGTCGTGTTTTGTACATTCCATATTTTAGAAATAGTATTGCTCGGATTGGTTTTAACGACCTCTGTGGGACTGCGCTTGGTGCTGCAGATTATCTGAGTTTGGCCAAAAGGGCCAAGGTTTTGATGTTGGATAACATCCCTTTACTGGGGCATGATAACGCCAGCGAAGCGAGGCGGTTTGTGACGTTAATTGATGCAATATATGAAGCAGGCATCGGGTTTATTGCATCTGCGGCGGCGGCACCAGAGGGACTGTATCCCAGTGGAGTAGGCAGTTTTGAATTTGAACGTACCGCCTCGCGATTGCGAGAAATGCAGGCAGAAAATTACGGTGCAAGCTGAGCTTTCTTAATCCTTTGAATTTTCGCGTAGAACATGCCCGGCTAGATATAGTGAGCCACAAATTAAGATGCGAGCATGTGGATGATTTTTTGCCAAACTTTTAAGTACGGTATCTATGGCCTCACCGCTGCTGCTATTAATGCCTTCTGCTTGCCCTGCGGCTTCAAGATCTAAGGCTGGAACCGCGTTAGTTTCACCTGGGATTGTGAGGGCTGTTAACGAGGTGCAATGCGGGGCTAGAGGTCTTAAAAAGCCGCCAACATCTTTTGTGTTGAGCATTCCACAAATAATATGAGTTTCCCTAGGGTTTTGAGCTGCCAACGTGGCTGCGATTGCTCGGCCTGCTGCGGGATTGTGCCCTCCATCAAGCCAGATTTCATTAGTGGAGTGTTTATCGACCAAGGGGCCTGATTTTAACCGCTCCATTCGCGCGGGCCAGTAGGCATTCAAAACCGCGAATGTGCAGGCCTCTTCCCCGAAGCCCAGATATTTTAAAGCTGTAATTGCGGCACCTGCGTTCTGAATTTGATGCTGGCCGGGCAGGCTTGGTAGTGGAAGATCCATTAACCCAGTTTCATCTTGATAGACAAGTCGCTCGGCTTCCACGGAGACATGCCAATGCCGACCATGTACCAAAAGAGGTGCACCAATTGTTGCAGCGTGACGTTCAATAACCTCGAGAGCTTTGTCTTGCTGAGGGCCAATGATTGCTGTTACGCCGCGTTTTAGAATACCTGCTTTTTCAAAGCTAATTTCTTCAAGTGTTTCACCGAGGTATTGTTGGTGATCTAGGTCTACAGGAGTAATCACGCATGTGGCTGGTTTATTAATTACATTGGTTGCATCCACCCGGCCGCCCAAGCCTACTTCTAGTAATGTGTAATCCGCAGGTGTTTGTGCAAACGCTAATAAAGCTGCACAGGTGGTGATCTCAAAATAAGTAATATTTTCGCCATTATTAACTTTGTAACAATGTTCTAATAGAGATGTTAATGCGTGTTCCGTGATTAGGGTACCAGCTAGCATTATCCTTTCATGAAAACGGGCCAAATGCGGCGAAGTATAGGCGTGCACCACTTTGCCTGCACCTTCAATTCCGGCACGGATCATGGCTTGGGTGCTGCCTTTGCCATTCGTTCCTGCAAGATGTACGACGGGAGGCAGTTTAGATTGTGGATCCTCCAATGCAGAAAGCAGGCGCCAGGTTCGGTCCAAGGTCAAGTCAATGATCTTAGGATGAAGGGCCATCATCCTTTCAAGAACAATGTCAGACGTGTTTGATGCCACTGTCTTTAGCTCGCTTCAGAAGATGATTTAAGCTCTGATGGCTTCGGCAGGTCGCCTTTAATTGCGGGCGATTTCTTGAGTAACATGCGAACAATTGTTATCAACTCGTCACGCATCGCCGTGCGATGTGTCACACGGTCTAGCATCCCATGATCTAGTAAATACTCAGCACGCTGGAAACCTTCTGGCAACTTTTCTCGGATGGTTTGCTCGATCACGCGCTGACCGGCAAAACAAATAAGGGCATTCGGCTCAGCAATGTGAACATCTCCTAACATCGCATATGAGGCTGTAACGCCACCAGTTGTTGGATGAGTAAGGACAACGATGTAAGGAAGACCTGCTTCTTTAAGCATTTGAACCGCCACGGTAGTGCGCGGCATTTGCATGAGTGATAAAATGCCTTCCTGCATCCGTGCGCCACCCGCTGCAGAAAATAATACTAGGGGGCGTTTAAGCTGGACTGCTCGCTGAGCGGCAGCGATGATAGCGTTTCCAACATACATGCCCATCGACCCACCCATAAAAGCGAAGTCTTGGGCCGCAGCAATGATCCCGGTGCGTCCAATTTCCCCCTCACTAACCAGCATAGCTTCAGGTTCACCCGTTTTCTTTTGAGCAGCTTTCATGCGATCAGGATATTTTTTTTGGTCTTTGAAGCTTAAAGGGTCGGTTATAGGCTCTGGAACTTCAACTTCTACAAAAACGCCACCATCAAAAAGTGCTTCAAGTCGCGCGCGTGGGCTGATGCCCATGTGGTGATCACAATGTGTACATACGTTTAAATTATCAGACAGCTCTCTGTGAAACAGCATGGTACCGCATTCACCACATTTGGTCCAAAGATTTTCAGGTACCTCACGGCGCGAAAATAGTGAATTAATTTTAGGGCGGACGTAGTTTGAAATCCAATTCACAGGTAATCTTTCTTTAAGATTTTTAGCTTGCCTTCAATTAATCATCTGCAGATGAAATTGCAACTCGCCACGCCATTGCCCATCGAATTGAAAAATAAGCGAGCCCGAGCGCGAAAGTTTCAAGTGGTAGCATTTCCGTAAATTTTGAAGTGTTTGAAATAGAAAATGGGTAAACATATAAGTTTAAACCACCCAAATTATCTTTGACGCCCATAAGAGTGATTGCCGCAAAATTATTCACAAAATGCATTGCAATTGCTGGCCCGAGGGTGCCATAGCGGGCCGTCAGATCTGCGGCTGCAACACCAAAAAAAATCGCCCATAAGACAATCCATGGCGCTAAGTCTCCAGTTGTTGTTGGGTCATAATGTAAGAGACCGAACGCTACAGACGGCAGTAAGATCCAAACAAAAGTAGGGGCGTTGAGTGCGGCCAATTGGCTTTGAAGGTATCCTCTAAACACCAGCTCTTCTGCTCCGACTTGAACCATTAAAAAAACGAGTGTGATGGGAAGCAGTGTTAGCCAAGTACCAATGGCCAGATGCGGCTGCATATCTTGAGATGAGAATACCAATAAAATTACGATTATGAGATAAGGAATCAATCCACGTATGGATTGGCAGAATTGATCAAACGCAGGCCTTAGCCCTCCAAGTAAAGTGGTCGGACTGCGGTGGTGGAGTATTAGGACAACCGCTCCAACCGCAATGGCCATTGTGCTGAAGCTGCCTAAAAGTGTAAGTGTTTGTCCCGGCGAGGTGACAACGCCTGGTCGTAAGTTGCTGACCCAAACGCCCCCCATAGTTAATTTCAATGCAAAAAGAAGTGCAGTCAGCAACACCAAATAGATCAATGTGAGAATGACTAAGCCTAAAAGCAAGCGGAATATACCCGATTTTTGGCGGGCAGGGTTCACTAGATTTTCGTGCAGTTTGTAGGACATATGTAAGTTTTAATTGACGAAGTTCTGAAAGGAAAGAATGTAAATAAGTAAATATTTTTAGATGTTTATCGTTATTTTTTTCTGCAAACGTAAGGTTTTGTGAATTTTAGATCAAAGGTTGCCCATTCCTAAGAAGCAGAAGCTCTAGAAATTTTTAAAAACAGAGGATAAGCTGCAACTTAGTAAAATCTTAGAGGTGTGATCAACCAACTGGTGTCTTGCCCCTCGGTCGATCAACGCCTAAACAATTCCGAAAGCTTTAACAAAGGGTCCCCTAATGAATAAGCATGTATTCGACAAATCAAAATTGCCCAGCCGCCACGTTTCGGTGGGCCCTGAGCGTGCACCGCATCGCTCATTTTACTATGCGATGGGTATGACAGCTGAAGAGATTGCACAGCCATTCATTGGTGTTGCAACTTGTTGGAATGAAGCGGCTCCGTGTAATATTTCCCTAAACAGGCAAGCGCAGGCTGCGAAGCTTGGTGTGAAACATGCCGCCGGCACGCCACGCGAGTTTACCACTATTACTGTGACTGATGGGATCGCTATGGGCCACGAAGGCATGCGCTCTTCTCTGGCCAGTCGTGAAGCGATCGCAGATACGGTTGAATTGACAATGCGCGGTCACTGCTACGATGCAATCGTCGGTCTTGCTGGTTGTGATAAATCGTTACCGGGCATGATGATGGCTATGGTACGTTTAAATACGCCTTCTGTATTTATTTATGGTGGTTCTATCTTGCCGGGCCGGATGAATGGAAAGGACGTAACTGTTCAAGATGTGTTTGAAGCTGTAGGTCAACATCAGGCTGGTACATTGTCGACCTGTGAGTTGGAAAAGCTTGAAGCCGTAGCCTGTCCATCTGCTGGTGCCTGTGGTGGTCAGTTTACCGCCAATACTATGGCCTGCGTAGCAGAAGCGATTGGTCTCGCATTGCCAAATTCAACTGGGGCCCCTGCGCCCTATGAATCGCGTGACCAATATGCGGTTGCCTCAGGCGAAGCCGTGATGAACTTACTTGAAAAAAATATTCGTGCTCGTGATATTGTAACTTTAAAATCGCTCGAAAATGCTGCAAGGGTAGTAGCATGTACGGGTGGTTCAACAAACGCTGGTCTACACTTGCCGGCGATAGCCCATGAGGCAGGTCTACAATTTTACCTTGATGATGTTTGTGAAATATTCCGCGACACACCCTACTTTGTTGATCTGAAACCAGGTGGTCAATATGTAGCTAAAGACCTTTATGAAGTGGGTGGTGTTCCAGTCGTCATGAAAGAATTGCGTAAAGCTGGCTTGATGCATGAAGACTGCATGACAGCGACTGGTCGCTCTATGGGTGAAGAGCTTGACTTAATTGAGCGTGAAGCGGATGGCCGCGTGATCTATCCAATCGAAACTCCACTTACTAAAACGGGTGGAGTTGTGGGGCTCAAGGGTAATTTGGCTCCTGAAGGAGCTATCGTTAAAGTGGCTGGGATAAGCGCACAGCACCAAATTTTTACGGGTCCAGCCCGTGTTTTTGACTGTGAAGAAGACGCATTCGAAGCTGTAAAAATCCGTGAATATAAAGAAGGTGAAGTTTTAGTTATCCGCAACGAAGGTCCATCTGGTGGTCCTGGTATGCGTGAGATGTTGGCAACGACTGCGGCTTTGTCTGGCCAAGGTATGGGCAAGAAAGTAGCTTTGATTACGGATGGCCGGTTCTCAGGGGCGACACGTGGTTTCTGTGTTGGCCACGTAGGTCCTGAAGCAGCAAATGGTGGTCCGATTGGGTTATTGGAAAATGGTGATGTCATTACAATTAATGCTATTGCTGGAGAACTTTCGGTAGCCTTGAGCGATGAAGAGCTTGAGCAACGCCGCACTGATTGGAAAGGCCCACGCGAGACAATTTATGCAAGTGGCGCACTATGGAAATATGCGCAACTTGTTGGTGCGACATATAAAGGTGCCGTAACCCATCCAGGTGCTAAAGTTGAACGACATATTTATTTTGATCTCTAAGACTTTTCTGGCAGCTAGTTTATTTATTCTAGCTGGCTGTCAGATGTCTAACTTTTCGGACATAACAGGCTCATTTAACAAGAATTTTTCTCAAAGTGGCCAGCTTGCGGGAGGAATTCTCATTACTGCTCCCGAAGGGTATTGTACCGACCGGCGTCATGGGCGGCGTAACTTTTCGAAAGTTGGGCTCGTATTTGCAAGTTGTGTACGCTTAGAAAAGAGTGATGATTTAGACCACACTTTTGCTCACCTTCTAACTGCCTCTAATGCTGGAGCAAAGGTTGAGGTATCTGTGCTTGCTAACTTCGTGAAATCACCCGAAGGCCTGTCGGCTTTGGCGATGAATAATGTCTCTGATGACGTGCTCATTTATAACATAGAAACTAGCCGCAGGGCCGTTTACGTTGAGTTTTCTGACTTAGGTCGACCCGAATATTTGGGTCAACGCGGTTGGAAAGCCTTTTTAATAGTTGAAGATAGTTTGGTTATACTTGGGGGGTACTCAGGCGTTGGAGCATCAGTGTCTGGGGATGATGGAGAAGAACTGTTGCGAGAATTTGCCCAATCTACTTTGGACAACCTCTAAGAAAATAAATCTCTTGAGATCAGAATTGAAAATGGTTGCGTCTGCACACATACCAAAAACATAGCGAAAGCCTGTTATTTATTAATTTGGTATTTTTACCTTTAAATTAGCTTTAAGAAAAAAGCCTAGTTGCCAGTTTTTGTTTTGCTGCAGCATGTCTCTGGTTGTGTAGCGAAACAACAGTAGGACCACCAGCTTTAATACAAAGTAAGTTATGATCGAGATGTTTCTATGAACATATCAGTTTAACAGACTTTTGAATATTGCCATTGAAAAGTACTTAGTTGGAACGGATCAATCAAAATGGTGCGCATGGTTTTTCTATTATTGTGTTGCCCAAACAACAACTTCTACGCGTCGATTGTATTTACGCCCTTCGGCAGTTTCATTTTGAGAAACTGGCGATAAATATCCAACCCCCTCAGCTTTAACGCGTTCAGATGCTATATCACTGTACATTCGCGTGAAGAGCGCTTGAACGGCGTATGCTCGTTTTTTTGACAGCATTATATTATCAGTTAAGGGACCTTTTGAATCTGTATGTCCCACTAATATTATTTTGTGTGTTGGAAACTCGCGTAAATATTCTGCGAGTGCATCTAGTGTTGCGAAGCTCTCGCCTTCCAGTTTTGCGGCACCCGCCTGAAAAATCAAGTCATATAAAGTAAACTTTCCTAAAGTGGCCAGTGCGTTGCGTAGCTGTTCGGGCTCTCTATAATTTGTGAATGGTATAATATGTAAAGGAGTTTGATCTGAAGGCTGCACAGTTGTGACTTGTAGATGAGTATGACCCAGGGAATTACTGACTAGGATCCATACAGCTTGGTTGATACCCTTTCGCGCGCTAATAAATGCAAAATTGCCAAGGTCAACATACATGTCTGGAGGTGGCAGAACTTGCAGTCCAAACCGAAAATCAAACCCGCCACAAACGCTGTCGCTGCATTGAAGCTGAACTTCATATTCCTGTCGTATTAATTGTGGTAAAAAAGCCGCTGCTAACTTTTTAGGGGAAACCTGTGTTTTGCTTATATACGCAGCTTTGGTCACACCGCCGATTAGTTTTAGGCTTGGAATTTTTGATCCGTCCCAAACCTCCATGGGTAATTTGAAACGGTCTGCACCACTTTGCACCTCTGTAGTTTTTTGCATGCTAACAGGCAAATTTAATTCCAGCGCTGCTGCTGGAAGTGCGGTTAAGATTAAAAGGGCAGTTATGCGAAGCATAGGCAGTATCCCTAGCGGTTTTGCGTGTGATACTCAGAATTAGGTTGCATATCTGTGGCGCTGGCAACACGGTTTGTCATGTTAAAAAATCCTGTCACTGCCGCTATATCCCAAATGTCACGATCCGAAAATCCAACGGCTCTCAAAGCGCTGCGATCGGTTTCTTCGATGTGTTGACTGCTCTCAGTCATAAGCGCTGCGAAATCTAGCATCGCCTTTTGGCGCAAATTAAGTTTTGCGCTATGATAATTCATCACCAGTTGCTCTCCTAAAACCGGGTCTCCAGAAAGTTTTCTGACGGCTGCACCATGAGCTGTTAAGCAATAAAAGCATTTGTTAATTGAGGAGACCACGACTGCGATCATCTCACGCTCAAGCTTAGATAGCCCGCTATCCGCTAACATTACATCGTTATAAAACGCTATAAATGTGTTGAGCTTGTCTATATCGAATGCGTAAGCCTGCAGGACGTTAGGAATCATGCCCAACTTGTCCTGACAAATATTAAAATAATTTTGCGTTGCCTGAGGTAAAGGGTCAACCATGGGCAGGTCGAGCGCAGTTGGTGTAGTTCTCATGGCGTGTCCTTTATTCGGTAATGGTATGTGCCTGCGGCTTGCATTCCCATAGATTGATATAGCGTATTGGCGGCCTTGTTTTGCTTGGGGGTTACTAAACTCATATATTTAGCGCCGTGACTTTTTGCCCATTTAGCCGCTCGCTCCATCAATTTTTTCCCAACACCTTGCCGCCGATAACATTTCAACACTTCGACTGAATGGATCATTGCGATATCGCCGTCAATCGCAACAAACGCGGTGCCGGCTGGGGTATCTGCGGCTCTGGCCAGTAGACCCGTTTTGCGGCCATTAACGCGGTACATCAAGGAAACCTGATTTTCATTGATGCCCCCGGCTGTCCATATCTCAAGCATAGCGTGCACAGGTTCCCAAATCGCATAAGACTGTGCAATTGGAATCCTGTCTGGCACCAACAGTTCATTTTCGCAAACATAAAGCGTAACTGGGTCAATAAAGTGGTAACCGCGCGCCTCAAGACTGATGTCTAATACCTGTTCACCGTCTCGGACCATAAATAATTTTTGTTGATCTAACCTACACATTGCGGCCTCCGCTAAGCCGATATCCGCTAGGGCTGATTGAGCTAAAGTCGCGGCTGATACGCGCTTACCCCCACCAGCACCATTGCGTATGTTCCAGCCCTCATATTTCTCTACTGCCATAGTGGGCCATGTTGCATTGATTACCTCATAGAGCCTTTGAGCATTTGGTAAATTCATGCGGGGAACTCTGCCTTCAGACGGATCATAGCTTGGTTCAATATGTCAATATCTGTCCCTCGCATTACAACGTTTGCACCGAATAGGCCGTTTTTTTGAAAGGGGTAACTACCAATTGAGAGCGTAGGGTAGCTGTCAGCCAACGCGCTTAAAGGAGCTGCAATATCACCTTCGCCACGTTCCACTCGATAGCTTTTTGATATTAAAGGCTTTCCCCCAGTCAGGGTAGGTAATATACTGGCAACCATAGCTTGAAAAATAGCTGGTACACCAGCCATCACGTGAACATTGCCAAGACTGAACCCTGGTGCCTTGCTAATGGGGTTATCGATCAAAACGGCAACATCTGGAATGCGTGCCATGCGTAAGCGGGCCTCGTTCAACTCAAGTTGTTGCTCGTTATAATGGGCTTGTAAAATAGCACGTGCATCTGCGCGCACATCAATTTGGGCGCCGAATGCTGCTGCAATGCAATCGGCTGTTATGTCATCATGTGTCGGGCCGATGCCCCCGCTTGTGAAGACTTGATCGTAGCTGTGTGAAAGGGTTTGCACAGCCGCGATAATTGCTGGCCGATCGTCACTCACTACGCGCACTTCCTTGAGATCAATACCATACTGGGTTAGTTGACCTGAAAGATGGTGCATGTTGGCGTCACGGGTGCGACCTGATAGAATTTCATCGCCTATAACAAGCATTGCGGCTGTTGGGTTGCTCATGTACTGTCCTTACTTTTCGAATTAC
>TARA_B110001450_G_scaffold117024_1_pt1 | contig 11290 bp, 9 predicted proteins | sample TARA_B110001450 | Tara Oceans TARA_B110001450 (sample SAMEA4396538) | marine metagenome | biome: Polar Biome; feature: [SRF] surface water layer (ENVO:00010504); material: water (ENVO:00002006), including particulate matter (ENVO:01000060) such as... | depth 5 m | reverse complement strand
CCAAGTAGGAACTCCACTAATCATTTGCAGAGTTGCCCCTTCGTTAACCGTTGCCGGAATAACTTCCCAGTTAGTTCCATTCCAATAAGACATATCACCAAGATTTGGTGATTGAGGCAACTCTATTTCATTTAACGCATCAGAATCACCATCTTCATTCAGTGCTAACCAAGCACTACCGTCAAAGTAATAAAATCCTTTATTACCATCTGTTTGATAAATTAACAAACCTGCTGTAGGATTATTAATATCATCTCGTTGTAATTCTATCATCCTTGGTATTAAAAGTCCTGAATTTTCAGAATTCAACTCTAACAAAGCACTAACATGCGGATTTGTAGTACCAATACCAACTTGAGCATTGATAGTTATAGAAAATAGTAATATATATATGTATGTAGGTATTTTCATTACGTAAAATTTAGGGATTGCAAATGTACATTTTGTAACAAACATTTACAAATTCAACAGTCAAAAGACAAAATTAACAGTCAAACGGACAAAGTTAAGAATTGAAACTCTTCATAAATTAAATTTAATATTTTATAAAAAAAACCGTTTCTAAATTTAAATTATTACGCATAACAAGAAATACAAACCTTTAAATATCGTGGTAAAAAACGAACAAAAAATTTATAAAAATTATCATAAAAATAATTCTATATTGCTATCTTTCTAACATAATTTTATTTGTATGACGGAACTACTAACTATAGATAGTGTATTTACTTTGTTAATGCTTGTTTTACTGCAAGCAGTTTTAGGTTTTGACAACCTATTATATATTTCTTTAGAATCTAAAAAAGCACCAAAAGAAAAGCAAAGTTACGTTAGAAAAATGGGGGTTGGCTTAGCAATAATTCTTAGAGTAGTATTACTATTTGCACTTATGTCGTTAATACAATATTTTCAAGACCCATTTATAAGTTTACATATTAAACATATTATAGGATTTGAATTTAACATACATAGCTTAATTGTGCTGGGCGGAGGAGTTTTTATAATTTATACTGCAATAAAAGAAATTTGGCACATGATGCATTATAAAGGCCATAAAGACACCGAACAGAAAAAAACTAGTGTAGCCACTGTTATTACGTGGATTGTAATTATGAATCTTGTTTTTTCTTTTGATTCTATTCTAAGTGCCATGGCACTTACTAGTCATTTAGAATTTAAAAATCAAGTTATTTTAATGACTATCGCTATCGTTCTTGGTGGTTTACTAATGATTTTTATGGCTGATAAAGTAGCTAACTTTTTACAAAAAAATAGGCTTTATGAGGTATTAGGATTATTTATATTATTCATAGTAGGTATCATGCTCCTTTCTGAAGGAGGGCATTTAGCACATCTAGAAATATTTGGCAACGAAATTACTCCAATGAGTAAAGCTACTTTTTATTTTATCATCATTGTATTAATTATTATTGATTTAGTACAAAGTAGATATCAAAAAAACTTAATATTAGAGCGTGAAGCAGAACTAGAAAACAAACAATAGTAGTACATGAAAAAACCTTTTGTTTTCAAAGAATTTTCGGTGAATCAAGATCGTTGCGCCATGAAAATTGGCACCGATGGAGTATTGCTAGGCGCTTGGGCTTCTTTAGCAAAAAATCCTTTTTCTATATTAGATATTGGAACAGGAACAGGAGTACTCGCGCTTATGTTAGCACAAAGAAGTACCGCAGAAACTATTGAAGCACTCGAAATTGACGACGATGCATTTGAGCAAGCTGCGGATAACTTTGAAAACTCTCCCTGGGGAGATAGACTTTTCTGTTACCATGCAGGTTTTAATGAATTTGTTGAGGAAATCGACGATAAATATGATCTAATAGTTTCCAATCCTCCTTTTTACAAAGAAGAATACAAAAGTGACGACCCACAAAGAAACTTAGCTCGTTTTTCTGATGCGCTACCGTTTGATCATTTACTATACGGCACTTCAAAATTACTAGAAAATCAAGGGAAAGCGTGTTTTATCATTCCATTTACTGACGAAGAAGAATTCATAAGAATTGCTGAAAAAATGAATTTATTTCCAAATAAAATTACTAGGGTAAAAGGCACTCCAAGAAGTGATACTAAAAGAAGTTTACTTGAATTTTCATTTTATAAAAATGAAACAATTTACAATGAACTAATCATTGAAATTGACAGACATCAATACACTGATGAATACGTATCGCTTACCAAAGATTTTTATCTTAACATGTAAAACTAACTTTACTAAAAAAAAGCTAAAGTTGTGTTGCCTTTAAAGATTGATTATTTTTGTATTTACCACAAATAAATGTTGAAAAATAAAAGACACAATAACTTTCTCATTGTGCAACGTAAATTAAACACTGAATATGAAACCAGATTTATTTCAAGCACCAGACTATTTCCAATTAGACGATTTACTTACTGACGAACATAAATTAGTTCGTGAAGCCGCTAGAGAATGGATTAAACGCGATGTATCTCCGATTATAGAAGAGTACGCTCAAAAAGCTGAGTTTCCTAAACAAATTATCAGTGGTTTGGCAGGTATTGGTGCTTTTGGACCATACATTCCAGAAGAATACGGAGGAGCTGGTTTAGATCAAATTTCATATGGTTTAATTATGCAAGAAATTGAAAGAGGTGATTCTGGAGTTCGTTCTACTGCTTCTGTTCAATCATCATTAGTAATGTTTCCAATATGGAAATACGGTAATGAAGCGCAACGCAAAAAATATTTGCCAAAATTAGCTTCTGGTGAATGGATTGGTAGTTTTGGACTTACAGAACCCGATTATGGATCTAATCCGGGAGGAATGGTTACCAATTTTAAAGATATGGGAGATCATTATCTATTAAATGGAGCTAAAATGTGGATTTCTAACGCTCCTTTTGCACAAATAGCAGTAGTTTGGGCAAAAAATGAAGAAGGACGTATTCACGGATTAATCGTTGAGCGAGGTATGGAAGGGTTTACTACTCCAGAAACACACAATAAATGGTCGCTTAGAGCCTCTGCAACTGGAGAATTAATTTTTCAAAATGTAAAAATTCCTAAAGAAAATTTACTCCCAAATAAATCTGGATTAGGAGCTCCATTGGAATGTTTAGATTCTGCTCGTTATGGAATTGCTTGGGGAGTAATTGGCGCTGCCATGGACTGTTATGACACTGCATTACGCTACGCAAAAGAACGTAAACAATTTGGAAAACCTATTGGCCAGTTTCAACTACAACAAAAAAAATTAGCTGAAATGATTACCGAAATCACCAAAGCACAATTACTAACTTGGCGATTAGGAGTTTTACGCAATGAAGGAAAAGCAACCACCGCACAAATATCTATGGCCAAAAGAAATAATGTAGAAATGGCTATTAACATAGCACGAGAGGCTAGACAAATTTTAGGCGCTATGGGTATTAGTGGAGAATATAGTATTATGCGCCATTCTATGAACTTAGAAAGCGTTATTACTTATGAAGGAACACATGATGTACATTTACTTATTACAGGAATGGATATTACAGGCTTAAATGCTTTTAAATAAGTAGTTAAACTAATATAATAACATCCTTTTAAAGATATAAAAAATGCCCTTCGAATAGAAGGGCATTTTTTATATCTTTAAACTAAATAAACAGGTTATAAATGTCTTCTAAATCTAGACTTACAAAAGCATATAAACAAGCAAAAGTTATTGAATTTAATATAAATGATAAGTTTATATTATTTAGCGATTGCCATAGAGGGGATAACAGCTTTGCTGATGATTTTGCTAATAATAAAAATATTTTCTTGCACGCATTAAACCATTATTACGAAAGAGGTTTTCAATATTGTGAACTAGGAGATGGTGACGAATTGTGGGAAAACAGATCCTTTAAAACAATCTTTAATGCTCACAAAAACATCTATGATCTACTAAAAAAGTTTCATGACAAAAATAGAATGCATCTAATTTGGGGAAATCATGATATGGTATATAAAAATCCAAATTATGTAAAAAAACATTTGTCCTATTTTTTAAGCACAAAAACAGGTAAAGAAGAACCACTATTTCCAAATCTAAAATACCAAGAAGGAATTATTTTAAGAAATAATAATATTAATCAAGATCTATTCTTAACTCATGGTCATCAAGCAGATTGGTGGAACTACATTTGTTGGAAATGGAGTAGGTTTTTTGTGCGATTTTTATGGAAACCATTACAAATAATGGGTATTTCAGACCCAACAAGCCCTGCTAAAAATTATAAAGAGCTCATCAAAGTTGAACGAAGAATTAAAAAATGGATCAATGCGAGAAAAACATTAATAACTATTGTCGGACACACTCACAGACCGAGATTTCCAAAGCCAGGAGAAACACCGTTATTTAATGACGGTAGCTGCGTACACCCTAGAAGTATTACTGGGATAGAAATAGAAAACAACTCTCTCTGTTTAATTAAATGGCACATAAAAACTAAACAAAATGGTACATTACACATAAAAAGAACCGTATTAGAAGGTCCTGAACTAATTTTAAAATATCAAAGGAATAAAACCAAATAGGCTAATTAAATGCAATATTTGTCTATTATTGTTGTAAATTTATAAAGAATGAGAGTTTTAAAAACCATTTTATATTTTTCAATATTCAAATACCCTCTAACAGACGAAGAGATATTTACTTACACTAACATTAGTTCTAAAGAGGAAGTGAAAAAACAGCTAAGTGTTTTATTAGATAAGAAAATTGTTTTTAAAACTGATAATTATTATACCAATGGCAGTACTCCCGAATTAATTTCTAGACGTATAAAAGGAAATAAAATGGCAAATGAAATTATGCCTAAAGCTATTAAAATATCTCGTAAAATAGCAAAGTTCCCATTTGTAGAAAGTGTAAATTTATCAGGGTCACTTTCAAAAGGGTATTATGACTTAGAGGATGATATTGACTTTTTTATAATAACAAAACCTAATAGACTTTGGATAGCAAGAACTTTACTCATATTATACAAAAAAGTATTTCTATTAAATTCAAAAAAACACTTTTGTGTTAACTACTTTATAAGCAGTAATAATCTTGAAATATCAGAACGCAATAGATTTACAGCTACAGAAATGACTACTTTAATACCTGTATGTGGAATTATATTTTATAAAAAACTTTTGGACGCCAACAAATGGGTTGCTGATTATTTTCCTAATCAAAAAAACGCATACAACACTTCTTTGAAAACAGTTAAAAAACCAATCTTAACATTAATTATAGAATCCATCCTTAACACAAAAGCAGGATGCTTCATAGATGACTATTTTAGGAAAATAACTTTACAAAAATGGAATATAAAATTTAATCATCTGGAAAAAAACGATTTTAATATCGCCATGAAATCAACAAAAAACATCTCCAAACATCATCCACAAAACTTTCAAAAAAAAGTAATAACTCAACTAGAGATTGACTATAAAAATATTATAGAAAAATATCAACTCGAATTAACTAAAGAGCATGCTTGATATTGTATTTTCACATTCATATTACTATAAGTTTGACTCCAAGCAATGGAAAAACAAAACACCCTATCCTCCTTTAGGCACTTTATATGCTGCTTCCTATTTAAGAGAAAACGGATATAAAGTTGGTGTCTTTGATGCTAACCTATTGGATGATCCTAAAACCATAAAACCATACCTAGAACAACAGCAACCAAAAACATTTGTTCTTTATGATGATGGCTTTAACTACTTAACAAAAATGTGCTTAACCACAATGAGGGATGCAGCATTTGAGATGATTAAAATTGCTAAAAAACTAAATTGTAACATTATTGTTTGTAGTTCTGATTCTACAGATCATTATGAAAAATACTTAACAGCTGGTGCAGATTACATTATACAAGGAGAAGGAGAAATAAGTCTAAAAGAATTGATTGATGCCTTAAACACAAATGAAGACATAAGGAATATTAAAGGCTTGGTTTTTGAACAAGATGGAAAAATAATTAAAAACCAAAAACACCCTGTACTAAAAAATTTAGACGAACTCCCAATGCCTGCTTGGGATTTAATAGACATTAATCCTTATAAAGAAATTTGGGCTTCTGGAGGAAAAGAATTCACATTAAATATTGCTACCACAAGAGGTTGCCCTTTTAAGTGTAATTGGTGCGCTAAACCAATTTATGGAAATAGATATAATTCTCATTCGCCTGAATATATTACTAAACACATAAAATACTTAAGTGATACTTATGGTGTGAATCGTTTTTGGATGTGTGATGATATATTTGGATTAAAACCAAATTGGGTTCAAAAATTTAATAAAGAACTTAAAAGAAATAAACTTTCAATATCCTATTACATTCAAAGTAGGGTAGATTTATTATTGAAAGAAGATACTATTGAAGTACTAGCAGAAAGCGGCTTAGAAGAAGTTTGGGTTGGAGCAGAAAGTGGCTCCCAAGCAATTCTAGATGCAATGGACAAGGACACAAAAGTAGAACAGATATACGAGGCAACACGTTTATTAAAAGATAAAAAAGTTCGTGTGGCATTTTTTATACAATTTGGGTATCTTGAAGAAACTAAAGAAGATATTGATCAGACAATAAAAATGATAAAGGAACTACTCCCTGATGATATTGGAGTTTCAGTTTCATACCCTTTACCAGGAACTACCTTTTATGAGAAGGTAAAAGATCAACTTCATTTAAAGGCCAATTGGAAAGATTCTGATGATTTAACTATGCTGTTTAAAGGGAGTTATAGCAGTACTTTTTACAAAAAACTCCAACGTTACGTTCATAAAGAATATAGAAAAAGTCAAGGATATTCAAATTTAAAGAATTTTAACTTTAGTGAATTAAAATCAATTTTAAAATTATTTTACTACACACCAAGCGCCTTTTACGATAAATTAATATTAAATAAATTAGCACAAAAAGAAGTACTTAATAAATAGTAAAATGGAAGTTAAAGCTGATTTTGATATAGCATCTATTAATTATGATAATACGTTTACATTTTCTAATATAGGAAAGGCTCAACGAAATCGTGTATTTAAATATCTAAACCCACTAATAAATAAAAGAAAAAAGCTATCAATTTTAGAATTAAACTGCGGTACAGGAACAGATGCTATAACTTTTGGTAATTTAGGTCATAACGTTATAGCTACAGATATTTCTCAAGAAATGATTAATACTGCTGCTCTAAAAAACCATTCTAAGAATGTGTGTTTCAAAACACAAAATATCAACACAATTACCAACACTTCATTTGATGAAAAATTTGATTTAATTTTCTCTAATTTTGGAGGATTAAACTGTTTGTCTAAAATTGAAATCACCTCTTTTTTAAGAAAATCATCGAAATTATTAAATCCCAAAGGAAAACTAATAATGGTTATTATGCCTAAAGAGTGTCTTTGGGAGCGTTTATACTTTTCTTTAAAAAATGATTTTAGCAAAGCCCTAAGAAGAAAGACGAACAGTTATACAATTGCTAATGTTGATGGTGTTAAAGTAAAAACTTGGTACTATAACCCTAAAGACATTGTATATTTAACACAAAATGAATTTTGCTTAGAAAAGATAAAACCTATTGGATTAACAATTCCTCCATCTTATCTTGAAAAAACTTTTTTAGCAAAAAAACCATTTTTGCAAATTTTTAAAGCTATTGACGGAGTTATAACAAATTCTTTTTTCGCAAAATATGCTGACCATTTTCTAATAGAACTGACAAAAAAATAATGAGTATTATATTAACACATGCCTATTATATTTATGAAGATATTAAAGAGCAAGCAATTATGAGACCATATGCTCCTCTTGGTTTGCTTTATATTTCTTCTTATTTAAATGAAAATAATATAAAAAATCATGTATTTGATTCTACATTTTATTCATTTGATAAACAATTAGATTTTATCGCTGAAGTTCAACCGAAAGCAATTGCTATTTACACTAATTTGATGACAAAAGTAAATGTCATTAAATTAGTTCATATATTAAAAAACAATTCAAAATATGGTTTTCCAAAAATTATTTTAGGAGGACCAGATGTTACTTATAACTGTGAAAATTACCTCAATACAGGTGTTGATTTTATAATTATAGGAGAAGGTGAACAAACCACCTTAGAACTTTATAACGCCATAGTAAATAACGGAGATTATAGTCAAGTTCATGGAATTGCATATTTAAATGCAGATACTTTGAAAAAAACATCTCCACGAATGCGCATGAAGAGTCTAAGAGAATTGCCTTTACCTAATAGGGCAGCAATTCCTATTGAAAAATACTTAGACACCTGGAAAACACATCATGGAAAAAGTTCTATGACCGTTAGTACACAGCGAGGTTGCCCCTATACTTGTAAATGGTGCAGTACTGCTGTCTATGGACAAAGTTACAGAAGACGACCGCCAGATATGGTTGCTACTGAATTAAAAAGCATAAAAGAAAATTATAACCCAGATAGTATTTGGTTTGTAGATGATGTTTTTAGTGTAAGTCATAAATGGATTGAAAAATTTCACGAAGAGGTTATTAAACAAGATGCTATTATTCCTTTTGAATGTATTACAAGAGCAGAACGATTAAATGATGAAATACTACAACTTTTAAAAGAAGCTGGATGTTTCCGTATTTGGATTGGCGCAGAAAGTGGTTCACAAAAGATTATAGATGCTATGGACCGTCGTGTTGATGTTGATGTTGTAAAAACAGCGATACAAAAAACAAATGCGCTTGGAATAGAAACAGGAACATTTATTATGGTTGGTTACCCTGGAGAAGATGAAGGAGATATTATAGAGACCATTGATTATTTAAAAGCAGCAAATCCAACCCATTTTACAATAACAGTTGCATATCCCATCAAAGGAACTTCATTATATAATGAAATTGAAGAGAAAATAACAGTACAACCTGATTGGAAAACTTCTACAGATCGAGAAATTGATTTTACTAGAACATATTCAAGAAAATTCTATGACTATGCAGTACGCCATATTGTAAATGAAGTTAACTATAATAAAGAGTTACTAAAAGGAGAAAATAAAAGCTTATTAAGAACTTTAAAACTCAAAACGAAATCTATTATAGCACATGCAGGTATGAAATATCAAAAAAACCTATAAAAAAAGTTTTATGATTTCTGTTATCATTCCAACATACAAAAGAAAAAAAAGCTTAATAAGACTCCTTAAAAGTATTATAAATCAAACTCTGTTGCCTACTGAAATAATTGTGGTTACTTCTGCATATAGTAAAAACGATTTACAAGAAATAAATAATTTACATCATATTATTAAAGTTTTAAAAAGCTCTCCTTCTGTTTGCAAACAAAGAAATATAGGCATCAATTACGCTAAATATAAATATATATTACTTTGTGATGATGATATTGAATTACCTAATAATTATCTTGAATCTTTACTCCTACATTTTAACAATAACAAAAGTGTTAAAATAGTAACCGGTAAAGAACTTCAGATAAACGAAAAAGGGAAATGGAGTGAAGTCAAAATAAAAATGACCCATTTAAACTTAATATATTGCTATATTTTTGGAATAAGTATTTGCTCCGACTTATCTAAATTTAAAACATCAAAAAATATTATTATTCAATACATTATTAATTATTACAAAAAAAAAGGGAATAGTATTAGTAAAAGTGGATGGCCAATTATTACTGAATTTAGTTATCCCATTATGAAAACTAGTATTTACGGTCTAGGTTGTTCTATGATTGAAAGAAAAATACTTTTAGAAAACCTTTATAATGAAAACCTGGATAAAAATGGTATAGGAGATAATTACGAAGTATCCATGAAAATAAATGGTTTGGAGAATAAAATTGATGTAATTAGAAATGTCCCTTATTATCATTTTAAAGATAAAATTAATAGATATGAAAATCATTTGAGTTATTTTAAAAGAGGTATGAGTTTGTATTCTTTTCTAAATGATCTACCCTTCTTTAAACTAAAGAACAGAATCTATTTTATTTGGTCGTTAATTGGAAATGAAATAATTTTTTTAAAAAGAAAAGATTTAAAACTCTTAAAATCTAACCATAAGTTATTACGTTATTCATTTTTAAAAACATTAAAACCTTGAGTAAATTTTTATCAAAAATAAAATCACTTATCCCAAAGAATAAGAGAAAAAAAATGCCTTTTTTTTTTCTTATTTCAATTATAAATTCACTTTTAGATTTTATATCAATAGCATTTTTAACTCCTTTTTTATTACTTATAATTGATAAAGAGAAAGTAAATGAATTTCTTTATTCATCTTTTGAAATTAAATTTAATGAAAAGTATCTCTTACATTCATTAATATGCTTAGTACTATTTTACCTAATTAAAAATTTAATCCAAGCAAAAATAACTCTATCACAATCAAAATATCTTTATGGCATTGGTACTTCATTGTCAAAAAAACTAATAAGAAATTTTATTTACGGAAACTATTCATTTTATTCAAATACCGATAAAGGAAAATTAATAAGAGACTTCCATAGATTACCGGTTATTTTCATTACAAACATATTATTACCACTTTACCATTTAATATCAGAATCATTCATTTTATTGTTGATTACATCCGTTGGATTATTCTTAAACCCAAAAATAACTGGAGTTTCAATAATTTTAGTAGTTTTAAGTTCATTTGTATTAATTCAGACTAAGAAAAATAAAACAAAAAAAATAAATGAAATAACTTCAAGCACATATCAAAGTACTATAAACAACTTAATGAATATACTAAATGGGTTTATCGAAATAAAGAGTTCAGAATCGGAAGAGTTTTTTATAGATAAATTTGATAAATCTAATACAAAACACAATAATATAATTGCTGAACTAAATACCACTAAACAAAATAGTATTCGTTACTTAGAGATTCTTACTATACTATTAATATCATTTTTTTTATTATTCCTATTTTTAAACTCAATTGATTTTAAAAACTTAATTTTATTATCCTTTTTTGGAAGTGCTATCATAAAAATAATACCCTCGTTTAATAAATTAATTAATTCGTATATAGACATTAATAGTAACATTCATGCTATTGATATTTTAACTACTTATAACAATGAAGCTGAAAAAAAACACGAATGTTTATTTAATGAAAATATTAAGATTAATGATATAAGCTATAATTATTTAAATAAGAAATCGATTATAAATAATCTAAGCCTTGAAATTAACAAAGGTGATTTTATAGTAATTACTGGGAAATCTGGTTGTGGAAAAACAACTTTGTTACATATTATAGCAGGACTAATATC
>TARA_B110001450_G_scaffold28262_1_pt1 | contig 11300 bp, 14 predicted proteins | sample TARA_B110001450 | Tara Oceans TARA_B110001450 (sample SAMEA4396538) | marine metagenome | biome: Polar Biome; feature: [SRF] surface water layer (ENVO:00010504); material: water (ENVO:00002006), including particulate matter (ENVO:01000060) such as... | depth 5 m | reverse complement strand
AATTTATTTATAGCTTTAATAAAATATATAAATATTTTAAAGTTACAATTAAAATAAAAGATACTCAATTTAACTCAAATGGTATTTTAAAAACACATGTTTTTGGCGTTTGCGAAGTTGAATTAATAATATTTCATTTCAAATGTTATTAAATGGTTACTTGTGTTAATAGAAAGTTATCATTTTTATCTTTGTATTTTTACTATGAGATATATAGTATCTTTGATTTTCTAATGAAAATTTAATAAGGATAATGAGTTCAGATACTATTAAAATTTTACTGGTTGATGATGAACCAGATATTTTAGAAATTGTTGGTTATAATTTATCCTCAGGAGGTTATGAGGTTTTTACAGCTTCTGATGGCTTAAAGGGAATTGAAATTGCTAAAAAAGAAGTACCTAACTTAATTATTTTAGACGTGATGATGCCAAATATGGATGGTATTGAAGCTTGTGAAAAACTAAGAGAATTACCAGAACTATCGAATACAATAATTACTTTTTTGACTGCTCGTAGTGAAGATTATTCTCAAGTAGCAGGTTTTGATGCTGGAGCAGATGATTATATAACAAAGCCTATAAAGCCAAAAGTTTTACTTAGCAAAGTAAAAGGTTTGTTAAGAAGAACATCTGTAGAGAAAAAAGAGGATAGCTCTTTGAAAGTTGGTCATTTACTAATTAATAGAGAAGAGTATAAAGTAATTAATGATGGGGTTGAATTAGTATTACCAAGAAAAGAATTTGAATTATTATTTTTATTAACGTCAAAACCAGGGAAGGTTTTTACTCGCGATGAAATATTAAATGCTGTTTGGGGAAACGATGTTATTGTAGGAGGTAGAACAATAGATGTACACATACGTAAATTAAGAGAAAAAGTAGGAGATAACTCTTTTAAAACAGTAAAAGGTGTTGGGTATAAGTTTGTAGTTAGTTAATAATGAAAATAAGTAAAACATATAGGTTTGCGCTTTACTCATCTTTGATGATTACATTATTATTGGGTATTTTGATGGTTCTTTTTTTTTATAACCAGCTTACAATTTTTAATGCATTAGGATTTATTGTTACGTGTTTTACTACCTGCTTGTTTGTAATTCAATATCGATCAGAAAAGTATATTTATACCTTAATTAAAAAAACCTACGAAGAAGTTTCATTGTTAGATGAAACCAACTTCCATCAAGAAGCGGTTACTACAGATATTAAGACGCTTACAAGCGATGTTAAAAAATTTGCTCGTGAAAATAAATTGAAAATAGAAACTCTTCAGATACGAGATGAATATCGTAAAGAGTTTATGGGTAATATTGCTCACGAATTAAAAACTCCGTTATTCACAATACAGAGTTATATTCTTACATTATTAGATGGTGCGTCAGAAGACCCAAATGTTAGAGATAAATATTTAAATAGGGCAAGTAAAGGAGTTGATAGACTTGTTTATATAGTTGATGATTTAGATTTGATAACAAAAATTGAAGTTGGAAATTTAAGTTTAAAAATATCAGAATTTGATGTTGTAGAGTTGATTAAAGAAATTTTTGATTTGTTTGAAATAAAAGCTCAGTCAAATGGGATACAGTTAATTTTTGATAAATTATATTCTAAACCGATTTTAGTTAAAGGGGACAAAGAAAAAATAAGACAGGTAGCTACAAATTTAATTGTTAATTCAATTAAATATGGTCAAAATAATGGTACAACAGAGGTTGGTATAGAGTATTTAAATGAAGATAAAATAGCTGTCCGTATTACTGATAATGGAATTGGAATAGAAAAAGAAAATTTATCTAGACTGTTTGAAAGGTTTTATAGGGTAGACAATACAGGTTCAAGAGACAAAGGTGGTTCAGGTCTGGGTTTAGCTATTGTAAAGCATATTATTGAAGCACACAATCAAAAAATTTATATTGAAAGTGAATATGGAGTAGGATCAGAGTTTTCTTTTACTTTGGAAGCAGTTAAATAATTCATTAAAGTTGGTTTTTTTGTTATTCTTAAATGATAACGGACTGGTTCTTTCAATATTTGTAAGTTTTTCTATGCAAAAATCATCTTGTTTGCAATAAGTAGCATTTCCGATTTTATCAAGTCTTTTGGCTAAATATAACTGTTCGTATTGTCCGGGGGTTGGGATGAAAAATGCTTTTTTGTTCAAAGTAGCTAAATCCATAATAGTAGTATATCCTGATCTAGCAATAATAATATTACTTTGATTTATTGTTAATTCAAGTTCCTTGCTGGTCATGAAGTTGTAGCAAGTAATGTTGTTTTTTTTCGTTATTTTTTGCTCTGACTCTACAACACCTTTTATCAATATGATTTTTTTAATACTATCTTTTAATTCTGTTAATAACTTATGTTCAAGAATAGTTCTTTGAGGCTCTGGACCGGATAAAATTATTAGATAATCATATAAGTTAGCAATTTCATTTTTTTTAAACCGACTTAAAACACCTACGTATTTTGATTTTATTTTAAGATTATGTGATTTGCTCAGTTCGCCACTGTAATTATTTTCACTTTTAATATCCGGAATCCAACATTCATCAAATTTTCTGATGATTTTTTGATGTAATTTACTAGTGAATTTGGTAGTGATTCCACTAAAAACATTAATTTGATGGGTTATATACACAGAAGGTATGTTTTTATGATACACTCCAAATCTATTATCTGAAATGATACCATGAATATTTTCTTTCTCAACTAAATTATTGATTATTAGAGTCTCTTTTTTAACAGCAGCAATTAATTTAGGAATGTTTGCTAAAAGCTTTAATTTTAAAAAAACACCATTTTTTGCATATGTTATATTGTAGGATGGAAGTTTAATAAATTTAAGAGTTGGAAATTCTTTTATTAATAAATCTAAGGCACTACCATCAGATGCTATTATTGGCGTAAACCCATTTTTTTTTAATTCTTCTATTATCGGAATACACCTTGTAGCATGGCCCAAACCCCAATTTAAAGGGGCTATAATTATGTTTTTTCGATTTGACATGTATATTAAGGCAAGTTACATTATTTTTGTGAAAAATATAATTGATTGTGGGAAGTAAGAATAAATTAAAAAGATTCAATGAAAATGCAACTTTTTCAAATGTTTTTCAACCTTTAAGGGAAGAAATTACGGATGAAACTTTTAAGTTAAAAGGGAAATGGAATACTGATTTTTTTAAAAATGACAACCCAATTGTATTAGAGTTAGGATGTGGAAAGGGAGAGTATTCTGTTAGTTTAGGAGAGCGTTTTCCTGATAAAAATTTTATAGGAATTGATATAAAAGGTGCTCGTTTCTGGAGAGGTGCTAAAACTGCTTTGGAAAACAACATGAACAATGTTGCGTTTATCCGAACTCAAATAGAATTGATCGATTTACTTTTTGAAGAAAATGAAGTTAGCGAAATTTGGATTACTTTTCCAGACCCGCAAATAAAATATAAGCGTACAAAACATCGTTTAACAAATGAAGTATTTTTGGCTAAATACAAAAAGGTACTTAAAATAGATGGAGTTGTACATTTGAAAACTGACAGTGAATTTATGCACGGCTACACTTTAGGTTTATTGCATGGCAAAGGGCATGAGGTGTTATATGCAAATCATAATGTTTATCACAATGAAGGGGCTCCTGTTGAAGTAACAGATATACAAACTTTTTATGAAAAACAATATTTAGAAGTTGATAAAGCCATAACCTATATTAGGTTTAAAATAAAATAACTATGCATTTTTTAGTTCTGTTTTTGTATTGTTTTTTATGGTCGTTTTTTGGTGTTTTGCCTCCAGGAATCATCAATATAAACGCAGCTAAAATTAGTGTAAAGCAAAGTAAACGCGCAGCATTAATGTTTACATTAGGGGCTTGTTTAGTAATTGCTGCTCAGGCAGGTGTTGCGGTAATAATTGCAGAGTTTTTAAACTTATCGTCTGAGGAATTATCGATGATTCAAAAAATAGGCATAGCTATATTCTTTTGTTTGTCTGTTTACTTTTTCTTTTCTGCAAAAGTAAAATCAGAGCCTAAAAAATTAGAATTAAAGAAAAAAAATCTTTTTTTTAAAGGGATTGTTTTTTCAACATTAAATGTATTTCCTATACCTTTTTATAGTTTCGTTTGTACTACATTATCGGCTTCAGATAATTTTAATTTTTCAACTGCAGACGTAATTATATTTATTTTGGCAATCGTTATTGGAAGTTTTATGGCGATAAGTACTTATATTATTTTATTTAAAAAATCAAACAACAGTGATAATTTTGGGAGAAATACTAATTATGTGTTAAGTTTCTTGACATTTATATTGGCGATATTTTCACTTATTAAATTATCTTTTTAGATGAAAGAAGAGTCTTATAATTTTTTCGAGAAAGTTTATAAAGTAGCTAATCTTATACCTGAAGGCAAAGTTACTTCTTATGGAGCAATTGCAAATTATTTAGGAATGACAGGAGGTGCTAGAATGGTAGGCTGGGCAATGAATAGTTCACATTCTAAAAATGTGCCAGCGCATAGGGTTGTCAATAAAAAAGGATTGTTAACTGGGAAACATCATTTTGAAGGAATCAATCTAATGCAGCAATTACTAGAAAACGAAGGTATAGTTATTGTAAACAACCAAATACAAAATTTAGATAACCATTTTTGGGACCCGTTAAAAGAATTAAAAAATTCCTTCTAAGGCATCTGAATTTTGATGTTGTAAAGACTTTGTTGTCAAGACAATTAATTTATTGAGGTATCAATTTCTAATAAGTTTTATGTATTCTTAAAATTTTATGATTTTTATAACTGTTAAAGTCATGCATCGTATGTATATTTGTGAGGTATATATTGAATACAAGCATGTATGGAAATTAATAGAAAAAATGTTCTAAAATCATTAGAACAAATTACTGTTCCTGGAGAAGGAGCAAATATGGTAGAAAGTGGTGCTATACAAAATGTATTAACTTTTGGAGATGAGGTTGTGGTTGAAATTTCAATTACTAACCCAGCTATGCAAGCTAGAAAAAAAGTAGAATTAGAAATTATAAATTGTATTAAACAAAATATTTCTGAGAACGCTAAGGTAAAAGTTAATGTTAAAGTTGTTGCTTCTGAAACTGCAGAAATAAAGGGGAAGCAATTACCTGGTGTAAAAAATATAATTGCTATTTCATCTGGAAAAGGTGGGGTTGGTAAATCTACAGTTACTGCAAATTTAGCAGTAACTTTATCAAAAATGGGTTTTAAAGTAGGGGTTTTAGATGCAGACGTATATGGTCCATCTATACCAATGATGTTTGATGTTCAAGATGCAAGACCCTTGACAGAGAGTGTTAATGGTAAATCCAAAATGAAGCCAGTTGAAAGTTATGGAGTAAAAATTTTATCAATAGGTTTTTTCACAAAACCTGATCAAGCTGTAATTTGGAGAGGTCCTATGGCTTCTAAAGCATTAAATCAATTAATTTTTGATGCAGCATGGGGAGAGTTAGATTTCTTGTTGCTTGATTTGCCTCCAGGTACTGGAGATATTCATTTATCTATAATGCAATCGTTACCAATTACTGGCGCTGTAGTTGTTAGTACTCCTCAAAATGTAGCTTTGGCAGATGCAATAAAAGGTGTTGCAATGTTTCAGCAAGAAAGTATAAACGTTCCTGTATTAGGAATAGTTGAAAATATGGCTTACTTTTCGCCTGCAGAATTACCGGAGAACAAATATTATATATTTGGAAAGGATGGAGCTAAGAATTTATCTAAAGATTTAGAGATACCTTTCTTAGGAGAATTACCTATAGTTCAAAGTATTCGAGAAGCAGGAGATCTTGGTCGTCCAGCAGCAATGCAAGAAGATACTGAGGTTATGGAAGTTATAACAAATATTACAAGAAATATTGTTACACAAGTAATAAATAGAAATGATAATTTGCCTGTCACGGAAGCGATAAAAATTACAACAATGGCAGGTTGTTCATCAGTTAAAAAATAATAATATGACATCAGAAGAACTAAAATTGAATGTAGAAAATGCATTAGAAGAGATTAGACCTTTTTTAAAGTCTGATGGTGGTGATGTATCACTAATTTCAATAGAAGATGGAAAGAAAGTTAATATTCGTTTCGAAGGAGCTTGCCATTCATGTACAGTTAATCAAATGACTTTAAAGTCTGGTGTTGAAATGACGATAAAAAAACATGCTCCTCAAATAGAAGAGGTGGTTAATATTGAACAATAACGGATTAAATAATCCTCTAAAAAAATGCTTTGAATATTAATATTCAAAGCATTTTTTTAGGTTAAATTAAAAGATTTATTTTAGAAACATAAGTTTTGTTTTGTAGTCAATAATAGCTTTTCCTCTTTGTAATAAGTCTGCTCCAATAATACCATGTACAGTTTTAGAGCCATGATTTGTTAAGGCTTCATTAACATGTGATAGATCAAAAATAACAATTTCCATTTTTTTTGATTTCCATTTTCCAATCTTAATACTATTGTTTTTGGAAATTTGAGTAATCATATCTGTTGCTCCTGCTCCTGCAGCTTTTGTTTCGCTCTCTTCGGAAGTAAGATTAAAATATTCAATTAAATTAACGTCAATACAGGTATTTGATGCTCCTGTATCGATTATGAAGTTTCCTTTGATTCCATTTATTTTTGCAGAAGCTTTAAAGTGACTTGTTTTAGTTAGTTTAAGTTTCTTTTTTTGATAACCTTTTTTAGAAAGATAGCTTGGTAATGACATAATTAAAATATTTTTGTAAAAGTAATTATAATTTCTCTATTCTATGATTTTAACAGATACGCATACGCATTTATATAGTGAGGCTTTTGATGACGATAGATCACTTATGATGAAGAGGGCTTTTGATAATAATGTGCAAAGGATGTTTGTTCCTGCAATTGATTCAAGTTATACACAAGCAATGTTAGATTTAGAGAAAACTTACCCTGAACATGTCTTCTTAATGTCAGGGTTGCATCCAACTCATGTCAAATCTAATTATTTAGAAGAGCTTGCCCATGTAAAAGAATTACTGCTTAAACGAAGCTTTGTTGCAATTGGTGAAATTGGGATTGATTTGTATTGGGATAATACTATGTTAGTTCAGCAGCAAGATGCGTTTAGAACACAGATAAAGCTGGCAAAACAATACAGTTTGCCAATTGTTATTCATTGTAGAGATGCTTTTGACGAAGTTTTTGAAATCTTAGAATTAGAAAAAGACTCTAGTTTATTCGGGATATTTCATTGTTTTACAGGAAATTTAGAACAAGCAAAAAAAGCAATTTCTTATAATATGAAATTAGGTATTGGTGGGGTGGTTACTTTTAAAAACGGCAAAATAGATAAGTTTTTAAATGAGATTGATTTAAAACATATTGTTTTAGAATCTGATGCACCTTATCTTTCTCCAACGCCTTACAGAGGGAAAAGAAATGAAACGGCTTATATTGTAAATGTAGTAGCTAAATTAGCTGAAATATATGAGGTTTCTGAAAATGATATAGCTGCTATTACTACACAAAATTCAATTGAAGTTTTTGGAGTTTAATTTACTTGTTGTTTTGAAAGTAATTGTTTTTTATTAATCTAGTCTTTAAAGGATTAATTAATGTCGATTATTTTTTGTTTTTTTGTACTCTAAAATACATTAAATTTTGTCAAAATACGATCACATAAGACCATACCATGATAATGAAGTTAATCAAGCTTTAAAGGCAATTGGTTCTCATCCTATGGTTAAATCAATGCTTAAGTTTATTTATCCTCAAGCGAATGAAGAGTATATAGAGGAGCAATTGGCTAATTGTAATTCTATTCGTGATTTTCAAACAAGTATTATTACGCGCGGAATTCAAAATGTACTATCAAGGTCATCACACGGGCTAACAACTTCTGGTTTTGATAAACTAGAAAAAGATACAGCATATTTTTACATCTCTAATCATAGAGATATATTGCTTGATACATGTTTGATTAATATATCATTATTTTATAATGATTTGATTATGACAGCTTCAGCAATTGGCGATAATTTAGTAAAAAAGTCTTTCTTAATGGAGTTAGCTAGGTTAAATAGGAATTTTCTTGTTCAAAGAGATCTAGGGCCTAGAGAAATGCTTAAATCTTCTAAGTTGATGTCTGAGTACATGTCTGAAAAAGTATTGGTTGATAATCGTTCTATTTGGATAGCACACAGAGAAGGCAGGACTAAAGATGGAAATGATTTGACCCAGCAAGGTGTTTTAAAAATGATAGCTTTGGGTAGAGGTGAAACACCTATTTTCGATTATTTTAAGAAAATTAAAATTGTTCCAATAGCAATTTCTTATGAATTTGATCCTACTGATATGTATAAAATGCCAGAGTTAATGGCAAAACATTATGAAGAGGAGTATATTAAGTCAAGTAATGAAGATTTCAATTCTATCTTAAAAGGTTTGACCGGACAAAAAAAACGAATACATATTAGTGCGGGTGAAGTACTAGATTTAGAGTTGGATGAAATTGCAAATTCACAAGAGCCTGCAAATAAGCAGTTTCAAAAACTAGCTTCTGTTATCGATGATAAGATACATTACTATTACAAGCTTTGGCCAACAAATTATATTGCTTATGATATGTTGTTTAAGACGGATAAGTATATTGCAAATTATTCAGATAAAGAAAAAAGACAATTCGAAAGAAGGGTTGAGCGAAGAGTTGATATGTCTGATAATGTTGCTTTACAAAGTTTTTTATCAATGTATGCAAATCCTGTTTTTAATAAAGAGAAATTAAATGTCGAAGCCTAATATTTTATTAATCTATACTGGTGGAACTATTGGTATGGTTAAAGATTTCGAGACAAATACGCTTCGTGCTTTTAATTTTGATAATTTATTAATTCGAATTCCTGAAATAAAACAATTAGATTGTAATATTTCTACATATTCTTTTGAGGAGCCTATAGATTCCTCCAATATGAATCCTGAATATTGGGTTCAAATTGCAGAGGTTATCGAATCTAACTACGAGTCTATAGATGGTTTTGTAGTTTTACATGGTTCTGATACCATGTCATACACAGCCTCAGCATTAAGTTTTATGCTAGAGCATCTTTCCAAGCCTGTGGTTTTTACAGGTTCTCAACTTCCTATAGGTGATTTGCGAACAGATGCTAAAGAGAACTTAATTACCGCTATTCAAATTGCCACACTTCAAGAGAAAGGAATTCCCAAAATTAAAGAAGTTTGTTTGTATTTTGAGTACAAATTATACAGGGCTAATAGAACAACAAAAATTAATGCAGAACATTTCGAAGCATTTACATCGTTAAATTATCCTGAATTAGCAGTTTCAGGAGTTCATTTAAAAGTTCTGTCTGAGAATTTACTTGATTGTAATGAATCTCACGCGTTTTTTGTTCATAAAAACATGTGTACAGAAATTGCCGTTTTAAAATTATATCCTGGAATTTCCAGTCAAGTGGTCAAGGCTGTTTTAGAAACACAAAATATAAAAGGGGTGATTTTAGAAAGCTATGGGTCGGGAAACGCCCCTACATCAGAATGGTTTGTTGATTCAATTAAAAAAGCTATAGATAAAGGAATTTATATTGTAAATGTTACACAATGTATAGGGGGAAGTGTTATTATGGGGCATTACGAAACAAGTGTTTATTTAAAAAAAATAGGATTGATTTCTGGTTTAGACATCACTTTTGAAGCTGCAATAACAAAAATGATGTATTTATTATCAAAACAGTTGTCAAAAGAAGGGTTTATGGCGGCGTTTGAGAAACCCATAAGAGGCGAGTTGAGCTCGTAAAATTGATAAGATTTTAAAAAAAAAACAGACTTAAAATTTCATCAAATCACATTTTTTTCGTTATTTGGCAGTCGTTTATAGTTTAAAGCTTAAAAGTCTGTTTTTTTTATTGGTTTTTAAGACTTACTATAAACATAAATATTAAAGATTATACATAATAAACAAGTAGTACTAATTTAATTAAGATTAAAAAATGAAAAAGGTATTTTCAATTTTACCAGTAGTAGGAATGATGTTAGCTTCAGCTAATGCTAAAGCCATAACAATTGTTCAAGATGCTCCAGCAGAAGGATTTGGACATGAAGTATTAAAGACTAGATTCATCGAAGGTGGTGCTGGTTTCATGGGTATTGTATTATTGTGTTTAATATTAGGTTTGGCTTTTGTTATCGAAAGAATCATCTATTTAAATATGGCTACTACTAATACTAAAAAATTAACTCAAAACGTTGAAGAAGCTTTAAACTCAGGTGGTGTTGAAGCTGCAAAAGAAGTTTGTAGAAATACAAAAGGACCAGTTGCTTCAATTTTTTATCAAGGATTAGAGCGTTCTAATGAAGGTATTGATTCTGTTGAAAAATCTATTGTAGCTTATGGTGGAGTTCAAATGGGACAATTAGAAAAAAATGTTTCTTGGATTTCTTTATTTATTGCTATTGCACCAATGTTAGGGTTCATGGGAACTGTAATTGGTATGATTCAAGCCTTTGATAAAATATCTGCAGCAGGTGGATTAGATGCATCATTAATTGCAGGGGATATTAAAGTTGCCTTATTAACAACTGTATTTGGTCTTGTAGCAGCAATTATCTTACAGATCTTTTATAACTATATCATCGCAAAGATTGATTCTATCGTTAATGATATGGAAGATGCTTCAATCTCTTTGATTGATTTATTAGTAGCAAACAAAAAATAATAACTCTTGATGATTACTAGCTCATTATGAGTTGGTAATATATCAAGGTAAAAACATATATAATTATGAATTTACAAAAGATATTAACTATTGGTATTGCTGTGATTTTTGTTATAGCTGTAGCGTTAATGATTATGATTAACAATGGCGGTGAAGATAGTTCAGCAATTGACATGATGTTATGGTTTGGAGAGATTTTAGTGTTTGGTGCAGGAGCAATTGCTATTGTATTATCATTAAAAAATATTGCTTCTAACCCTGCAAAAGTTAAAATAGCAGGTATTGCCTTATTAGGTTTACTTGTAATAATTGGAATTAGTTATGGATTGTCTAGTGGGCAAGAAGTATTAAATGATACTGGAGAACAAATGGTTTCTGAGTCTGGGTCAAAATTAGTTGGTACTGGTTTAAGAGTATTTTACATTTTGATAATTGTGGCTTTAGTAGCTATGGTTGCATCTGGAGTTAAGAAAGCTTTAAACAAATAAATTATGGCAAAAAGATCAATACCTGAAGTGAATGCAGGATCTATGGCAGATATTGCTTTCTTGCTTCTAATTTTTTTC
>TARA_B110001450_G_scaffold99071_1_pt1 | contig 11322 bp, 10 predicted proteins | sample TARA_B110001450 | Tara Oceans TARA_B110001450 (sample SAMEA4396538) | marine metagenome | biome: Polar Biome; feature: [SRF] surface water layer (ENVO:00010504); material: water (ENVO:00002006), including particulate matter (ENVO:01000060) such as... | depth 5 m | reverse complement strand
AGGTCTTTGGTAATTTCACGACCAATAATCATTCTTTGAACTTGTGAAGATCCTTCATAAATTTGCATTACCTTTGCCGCCCGCATGAGACGAGCAACTGGGTATTCTTCGGAATATCCGTATCCGCCATAGACTTGTACTGCATCAGTGGAGACTTCCATGGCAGTATCTGCTGCGAACCGTTTGGCATGAGCGGCCGATTCGGTGTTCGGAAGTCCTGCATCTGAATCTGCAGCAGACCTCCAAGTCAACAAGCGTGATGCTTCGATTTTGGTTTTCATGTCAGCCAACATGAATTGAATGGCTTGATGACGGTGCAGAGGTTTACCAAAAGTCGAGCGTTCACCCGAATATTGCAGAGCGTGCTCGTAAGCAGCACGGGCAAGACCAGTCGCGTGAGCTGCGATGTTTGGACGGCTCATGTCAAAAGCCTTCATGGCGTTCATCCAGCCACCAGATTCAGAACCCCCAATCAATTGATCAGCAGGGACTCGAACATCGTCGAATTGAATTGAACGGGTGTCTGAGCAGCGTTGCCCCATGTTCATTTCTTTCTTTCCAAGCGAAAAACCTTCAGCGTCTTTCTCAACGATGAAACCCGACATGCCTTTGTATCCAGCATCGACATCGGTCTTGGCGAGTACGAAGAAGAAATCTGCATATCCAGCACCTGTAATCCACATTTTAGAACCGTTGATGATGTAGTCATCACCGTCTCGAATTGCACTTGTTTTGCACGCTGCAACATCAGAACCTGCACCGGGCTCAGTTACTGCATAGGACGCTAAAGCCCCGTCTTCTGCAACCATTCGAAGCCATTTCTGCTTCTGTTCTTCGGTAGCACCGGTAATGATTGGCGCACATGCAAGGGAAGTAGCATATGCAGCAGTTGCAAAGCCAGGGTCGCCCCATGCAAGTTCTTCATTGACAAGGACTTCTTCGACTGAGCCTAACCCGGGGCCGCCATAATCTTCGGGAATATGGAGATTAAGCAACCCTATTTCGTGAGCCGCTTGAATGGCTTCTTTGGGATAAACCGATTCAGTATCCCAATGCTCAGCATTTGGACGGATTTCATCGACGGCGAATTCATGCGCAAGTTCTTTCAACATCTCTTGCATTTCGTCGAGTTGGAAGTTCACCATGAAGAAGGCGAAGAAGTCGCCCCTTATGTCTTCATTGTTTTCAGAAGGCTATCCAAGAACGGTTGTATCCCTCAAGGGTAATTATGAACAAGATATACATCAGAATCAATGTATAGCCTTCCCACTTTTTGATCTCATATGAAGTTCGCATCAGCAATAATGCAGACGCACATCCGACAATGGTGAATGGAATAATGATGTAGGCAATCAATTCGAATCCATCCGAGGTGATGGCAAGAGGATGGACTAAACCTGCCAATCCAATGGAAAGCAGTGGGTCGGTAATATTGGAGCCAATGAGCGTACCAATGGCGACACCTTGGCTTTTCTTTGCTGCCATCAAAGCAATGGTCAGTTCAGGTAAAGAGGTTCCAATCCCTGAAACAGTTGTACCAACAATAGCGTGAGGTACATTCAATTTTATCGCAAGTTGACTTGCGTATTCCACGAGATGGTGAGCAGCAAATACTGCGAAAGCAAGACCTCCGATGACCATGATCGTATAGGCTGCAGTACTCCAATTAGAACCACGAACTTCGACTTCTTCTTTGTTTTCATCCTCTTCCATTTGTATCACTTTACGATGCATTAAGAGCCATACAATGTAAATCACATACAAGAGAACAAGAATCCCAGATTCCCAACGTTGCAAGGTCCGTTCTGTGAGCAGGAAAAAGGTGAGAATCAAAACTGCTAACAGCATGATGAGGCCATCACGCTTCAACCATGATTCTCGAATTTTAAATCCTTTATTGACCACCACAATCCCCAATATGAGGGTTATTTGAACAAAGACCGAACCAAGGATTCCACCAATGGCAAAATCAGCAACCTCTGGAGATTTCGCCACATCAGCGGCTGCCGTCGTCGTCACCAGTATTTCGGGTAACGAAGTTCCAATCGAGACAATGGTCAAGCCGATGACCACTTCAGGTAAACCTCCTCTGCGAGCTAATCCTTTCGCTCCTTCGATGAAAAAATCAGCGGAGAAAACCAGTAAACCAAGCGCTAAACAAGCGATGATTAAAGTGATGAGAAGATTGCTGCCCACAGAGTCCGATAAAAGGTCAACTGCAATGATTCCCAAGAACAAAGCTCCAGTGGTAATCATCGTTTGAAAATGAATAAGTTGGGGAATTCCCATTACTTTTTCATCCGACCCCATGTTTCATTCCAACAGCCAATACTTCTTCACGCTTGCCTTGTAATTCTTGGAGAGAGAACTGGTTTGGTAAAGAAGATAACATAAAGGCCGAAGCGGTAAACATGTGGCGCAGAGGGTTGGCTGAATTTTCCGGCACAGCACTCATGGTTGCCGGTGGTTGTGGCAGTATTGCTTTAGGCGCATCACATGGCGTTGTTTCACTCTCTTTTGGAGTTGCAGTCACAGTAGCAATCTTGATTTTTCAACCAATCAGTGGCGCTCATATTAACCCAGCCGTTTCACTTGCCTTTTTCCGAACTGGACACCTTGAGAAAGAAGCTGTACTCCCATATATCGTAGCACAATTAAGTGGAGCGGCCGTTGCTGCTTTTTTCCTTCAAGGGGCTGGACCAACGAAAAGGGCCGCTGACATTTCAATTTCCACGGGTGGATTGATTGAAGTGTTCATTACCTTTTCACTGATGGCAAGTATCTATTGGATCGTTCTACGTTCTCAAACTCATATTTCGATTGCTTTATTTGTCGGTTTCGTAGTCGCTTTACTGGCCTTTATGTTTGGAACTTTAACAGGTGCATCAATGAATCCTGCTCGGACCTTTGGGCCTAATATTTTTGCTGGAGAAGCCTCAAGCATTCTCTTCTATAGTTTTACTACCATCATTGGCGCCTTGATTGCAGCCGAAATTTTTGTTCGTATGAAACTTGGAAATGACGACGTCAAATCTCAAGATTGAACCGTCAAACGCACTACTTTGATTACATGTTCGAGCGAAGGTAGAGTGAAATTTTCAAGAGGCGGAGAGAATGGAACTGGCGTGTCCAAAGCCCCGATTACAAGAGGGGCTGCTTCAAGTGTATAGAAGCATGATTCCAAGATTCTGCTTTGAATACTGTGCCCCAATCCACCACACCATTGCCCTTCTTGAAGAACAACTAAACGACCGGTTCTTTGAACGGAGTCAATGCATGTTTGTGCATCAAATGGGAGGAGTGTTCGCAAGTCAACGATTTCGACTTCAATATCTTCGGAAGCGAGATGCTCTGCAGCTTGTTGAGCAACATGAAGCATTGAACCCCACGTAACCAGAGTCACATCACGGCCACCTCGGACGACTGCGGCTTTGCCAAGTTTGTATCTCTCACCTTTAGCGATGGCTTGTTTGACCGTTTCAGTATCCACCACTTGGTTGATGTTTTGACCCCATCCCGTTAATCCACCACGGAGACCATACAGGCCAATATGTTCCAAAAATAAGACTGGGTCGTTCAATTCTGCACCTTCCATAAGGAGGTCATAGGCATCTTGAGGCGTTCCTGCAGCAACAACAACCAATCCTGGGTCATTCGCAAACCAAGATTCAATCATGTTCGCATGGAAAGGACCTGAGCGTGTACGGCCTCCCAAAGGAATACGAATGGTCATTGGGCAATCAGCTCCCCAGCGCCATCGAAGCATAGCGGCATTGTTGATTAAGGCGTTAAATCCAAGCGCTGCAAATCCACCAAATTGTATCTCAACCATTGGACGCATACCTGAAAGGGCTGCTCCGACACCTGTGTGAACAATCGCTGCTTCACACAACGGCATATCCAGAAGTTTTTCCGAATGACCTGCATTTTTCAAAGCCATGTTCATTCCGAAGGCTCCAGCAACTTCCATGTCTTCACCGATAAAAATACAATCATCACCGTGGCGTGTTGCGATATCTACCATCGCTTGTTGAATAGAACGAGCATACGTCCAACCACCTTTTTCAGCATATGTGAGCGTCGTTTCACCAGTCTCAAGTGAAGATTCAATCAATTCGGATTCTTGGCTTTGAGACAAACGAGTAAACCGTTCTTCATGTGATTCAGCATCATTCAACAACGTCACGCCTTTGGTAACAGTTTCTGGCTCAGGCCATGCCATTTGTTCAAGTTCTTGTCGAGCGGATTCGACATCACGCTGTTCTTGGGCTTCCATTTCCAACAAGACCGATTCTTCGAGGCCGAGGTTGAGGAGTAATTGACGATGAGTTGGTATCGGGTCTTTTGCTTCCCAATAAGCAAGCAGATCACGATCGACATATCCAGGAGGAGTACCCGATTCGTTTCCAAGATACAAATCGTCATGGTGATGCGCATGGCCACAACCCCGCATTGTTTCGACATGGATGAGCGTTGGACCGCCCCCATTCAAAGCAAACTCTCGAGCACTGGCCGTACTTGCATACCATGCAGCAGGGTCTGAACCATCAATGGTCCATGCTGGGAAACCCATTGCATCGGCTTTATCGGCCCAGACTTCAACACCAGATTGCTTGATTGGAGAGGTATCCAGAGCGATTTGATTGTTTTGAAGGATATAGGTGATTGGAAGGCCTCGGGCTCCAGCCAGATTCATTGCTTCCCAAAACTCTCCAGAAGACGAAGCACCTTCTCCAATACAAGCAACTTGGAACCGATCCAGTTTTTGATGCCAAGCGGCAAAAGCAAGACCAGTCATCGTAACACTCGCAATTGGCAGAGGAGCTGTTGGAGGCAGAACACCAACATGCCACGCTCCAACGTGCAGGTCACGACCACCTGCATCATCCCAACCTCCGTTTTGGTTAGAACCGACTTTTCCTAAATTTGCAGCCATCACATCCAATGAAGTATCTCCCATTGCTAATCCAAGACCTATGTCTCGAATCATTGGAGCAACAAGGTCGCCGTCGTAGCCCTTTCCGGGGCGAGCGTCACGTGGAGCGTCCGGTTGACGTTCCAGAGCCGTAGCCACTGCGACAACCCCTTCTTGCCAAGTTGAACGAAATCCTTTGCCACCGAATGAAGAGCCATCTGGAGTTTCAAGTCCTTCTGAAAAAATTGATTTCAATTCACCATCCAACATCCGCGTTCGAGTCATCATGGTTTGCCATTCAATACGTTGGTCGATGGTGACGGACATGTAGTGGGCTAAGCGACGGAAGACGAGCCTTAAATCGAGTAAAAAGTGTTGAGACCTGCGATCCAAAAACATGGTCAAATTACGACGAGGAATAACTTCGACGTCGGCATCGTCTTTCATTTTAGCATCGATTTGGGCAACTAAGCCTCGTTGAACTGCGTCAACAAACCGCTGACTAAACTTGTGCCATGAAGGGCCCTCAAATTGTTTCGATTCATTTTCAATCAAAACATCCCAGACATTCGCCATAAGGAAAAGGTGGCCATCATGTCGCTGAGCTGCAAAACGTAAAATTTCTGTTCGTGCAGCATCCGCATGCAAAGGTTGAGAGAAAACCAATGGCTCCTTTGGAGTCCAATCGGTCCCATGGATAGCCGGTAAATCTCCTTGGCTCATGGTTTGGCCATAGGCCTCCCCCATACAAACGCGACGGCTGAATGGTACGGGGTGTAACATCCAAAAAGTGTTTCATTCTTCTTCAGGAATTGCATCTTGAAGCGCCTTTAACGATACACGCGTGACCACTACGGTCGCAAGAATCGAGGCGAGGATTCCAAGGACGAGCATTGCATTCCCCATTGGTGTTGAACGCATTCCTTCAATCCCTGAGGAGTTAAGTGCGAAGCGGCCCAATGCATGACCGTAATAGGCGTAAGCTAACGAATAGACAAGTCCTGAACAATTTGAGAGCATATACACTCGAAGGCTAACCGGTGTTGCAGACATCAAATAATTGAGCCATTCATCTGGTATTAAAGGAGATAATCGAACTAAGACTGAGATTCTCATTGCATCGACGGTAAGGGCTGTTTCGATGTTCTGTAACCTCTTATCGTTCTGGATTGAACGTTGGATGGCATCTCGAAAAAGCCAACGGCCGAGAAGAAAGGCAATCAAACCTCCAAGAAGAGATGCCACAAAATTGGCAGCAGCAGCAATCCAAAACGGAAAAATCGCACCTGCTGCAACTTTGATGAGAGGAGTTGGTAACATAATGACGACAGCCAATGAAAGTGAAAGCGTGAATACAATCGGGCCCAGTGGACCTAAATCTTCAAACCAAAACAGGATATTTACAGCATCTCGAAACAATAAATAACCACACAATGCACACAGAAAAAGTACAAGAACTCCAATTAAAGCTCGCCAACGATAGATTTTCGGCTGACTTTTTTTGAGTTCATCGAGGTCTGACTTTCGGTCAACAAGTCTCAATTCATTCGGTCGAGGAATTGAATACTTCGCCATACTCATTCCTCTTCTTCAGCCTCTGGCAAAGCCGCCAATACATCGCTTAGCATCTGTGCAGCATCTTCGACTTGAGTAAGAAGGGTCAAATCGGAAACCGCACCAGGTCGGCCGAGATTCCACATAAGGTCAGAGACCACTTCTGTTGTTAATCGCGTCAATGCAAGAACCTGTGGGTCGATAGGAACCATTGTATCAAAGTCGTGTAAAGCGATGAGTTCGGGTTGTTCATCAAGAATCGAATCCATCGCACCTTCGACTTCATCTGCAAGTCCTTGGGCTTGCGCTTCAAGAATCCCTCCCATTGATGAAGAGATTCCTTGTTTCATGTTCTGTGCAGCGTTACCGCCAAGAGGGGCCCCTCGCTTTGCTTGGCTTGGAGAAGAAGGTCCGGCGAGCGTTTGTTCTTGCGCTAAAGTCCCATCAGCGAGTTGGTTTGGGGGGACGAGCTCCCCATCAGCACTTGCTTGTTCTACTAACTTATTGAGGGCTAAACGAAGCATGGAAGACATAGCAGTGGTGTCCAGTTCAGTGTTTACCTCCATGCCCTCCGCTCCCATTTGAGAAAGGATTTCATCGATGAAATTCGTGTTGATTTTTTCTGGCCCGACGAGTCCTTTCAGCATTGGAAGGGCCCATGTACTGTCACCCATGGTCATTGAGACATCGAAACTTCCTCCCCCACTCTGTCCCGTAGCCACATCTGCTGGAGGTGGAACAAATTGCTTCCGAGTATGTTTGTGTAATTGGTCAATTAAGACCTTCATATCAACCGGTTTAGATATGACTTCAGACACACCGGATTGAGCCGCACTCACTCGGTATTCTTGTGAGACATTTCGTGCAAGAATGACAATACGGCACTTGAAAGCAAACTCAGGGTCTCCCATCAGACGCTGTGCTGCATCGATGGCATCACCGTTTTTCCATTCTCCATCGATCAAAACGACTTCGGGCATAATGACAAGAGCCGTGCCTTCAGCCTGTCGAAGAGTAGCAGCACGAGTAATGTCGAATCCTTCACGCTCAAGCGTATTGGCAAGAAGGGAACGGCGACCTTCATTTTCGTCTGCAACGATGACTTTGGCCATAAACTCCCTCCCTTCATCTACAGGGATGGCTGTAGAGACTTGAACCTCACCCCTGTCAAAGGAGATGAATGCTTAATTCACGAGTTCGGAAAGTAAAGCCGTGTCAACCACGAATAATCTCGTCTGGAGCGACTGATTTCCAAGCAATGATGCCCCCCTCAAGGTTGTAAAGTGAAGAGCCATCATAACCTGCTTTTATCAAAAACATCGCTGCGATTTGCGAACGCATTCCGCTTCGGCACAGAACCACCACTTCCCTATCTTTCGGGATGGAATCTGTCATAGAGAGTACTGCTTCATGATTGATTTGTAGGTCAGTGGAAGCAACATGAGCTCGTTGATACTCACCTTCAGAACGTACATCGAGAAGAAAAGGTGTCCAGCCGGTTTTTCTGCGTTCGACAAAATCATTCATTGAAAGAGAATTGAACATTGTTTTGGACGCAGAAGTATCTCCTTCATCAATATCACCCATCCTTGTCACTCGCATACACCATGCCTCATCGTCGAACATCGCAGTACTCAGTGCTAAATCAGAGATGACATCACGTTCAGAGTTATGTGAGAATCGAAGCGTTTCAAAGGTCATCAATTCAGCATCATAGATGAGAAGCCGACCGCTGAGCACTTCACCGAGTCCAAGAAGGATCTTGATGGCTTCATTGGCTTGTAAGGAACCTATGACACCGGGTAACACTCCCAGTACACCACCTTGCTCACATGAAGGGACTGATTGTGGTGGTGGTGGTTCTGAAAACAGGTCACGGTAGCAAGGACCGTTCTTGAAATTGAAAACACTTACTTGGCCTTCGAAGCGATATATAGAACCGTACACCCAAGGCGTATTGTTCAAAAAGCATGCATCGTCAATGAGGTACCGTGTTGGGAGATTATCCGTTCCATCAATCACCACATCCCAGCCTTCACTCAATATTGATTCAACACGTTCTGGAGTCAAACGAATTCCAAAAGTGGAGATTTTTAACTCAGGATTTAACTCAAGGAGGCGGTTACGAGCAGATTCTACTTTTGGCTGACCGACAGCAGAAGTTGAATGAATGACTTGCCGTTGAAGATTCGAGAGATCGACAGTGTCATCGTCAACAATTCCAATGTGGCCGATTCCAGCCGCTGCCAGATAGAGAAGAACTGGACTTCCAAGCCCTCCTGCCCCGATAACTAGAACACTTGATTGACAAAGCAGTCGTTGTCCTTCAAGCCCAACTTGTGGCAAGGTGATGTGACGCGCATAACGTTGTACATCAATATCCACAAGCAATCCCAAACTGCCCAAGCAGGGCTCGGACATAAACTCATTGAGAGGTCAATGTTGGTCTTCAAGCCACTTTTCGACATCCATGGCGGCTTGACAACCCATACCAGCAGCAGTAATCGCTTGTTTGTAACGGGTATCAACAACATCTCCGGCTGCAAAAACACCTTCAACGGAAGTCATCGTGTGCTTTTTGTGAAGAATATAGCCTTCTTCATCAACCTCGACTTGCCCTTCAAGGAATCCTGTAATTGGTTTGTGACCGATTGCGATAAAGGCACCTGTAACGTTAATGTTCTCAATTGTTCCATCTCTTGGATCTTCAAGCACTGCTCCAGTCAAACCTTTTTCGTCTGAAAGCCATTCCTTCACTTGCCGGAATGTTTTGATTTCAATTTTCTCATGCTTAGCGGCCCGCTCATACATGATGGTTGAAGCACGGAAAGTATCTCGACGGTGAACAAGTGTTACTTTGGAAGCAAACCGGGTGAGGAAAGTTGCTTCTTCACAAGCAGAATCTCCACCACCAATGACCATCACTTCTTCATTCTTGAAAAAGGCACCATCACAGGTTGCACAGGTCGAAATCCCTCTTCCTTTCTGAGCCTCTTCGCCAGGAGCGTTCAACCAAATTGATTCTGCACCAGTTGAAACAATAATGGCTTGAGTGAGGAATGTTTCACCTTCTACAACCACTTTGTAAGGCTGTTCAGACAGGTCAACAGATTCAACGTTTTGGTCACGGACCTCAAGTCCAAACCGTTCGGACTGCTCTCTCAATTCCATCATCATCTCAGGCCCGCCGATACCCTTTGGATATCCGGGGAAGTTCTCTACGTCAGAAGTAAGCATTAACTGACCTCCAGACATGTAGCCCGCAAACATAAGTGGTTCAAGCATTGCTCGAGCTGAATAAAGTCCAGCAGTATACCCAGCAGGACCTGAACCGATGATGATGACATTGTGAACTTTGGACATGATATGTATCTCCTACAACCTTGTTACGAGGATTCATCACTTGAACATTGACATCGAAACGTTAGAACTCATTCGACGGTTTGTGACTCATCAATCGAACCTTTTCGACCTTTAATTTGTTTAAACAACCAACGAGAAAAGAACATTGAAAACAGAAGGAAACCGATTGAAACTGGCCAAGGTGCTTCAGCAGAAGTGGAAAGGAAATAGGTGACTGCAAGAATACCAACACCGTAGAACGCCCGGAAGATTGAGAACACTATGAAGGAACGAAACAAGGGGTTTGCACGCAATTGCTGAAACTTTGACGCTTGCATGTGAAGACCTCAATGAATGATTCATTGAAGCATTGATGCGACTGCAGCAACAGCAGCTCTCGCATGTGCTTCGAGTCTTGGCTCGATATGTTCAGGTTCTGCACCAGGCCCGATAATCCCTAACCCAATTGGCTTTTCATGAACGAGTTGTAATTCGATGATGGTTTTGATGACGGCTTGACCCATTGCCAAACCGTGTTGTGTCTGTCCTTTCTCGATAATTCCAAGACAAGCGGCTCCGTCGATCTCATCATCAGATAACTGACGGTCGAGTGCAAGTGGTACTTCCATTGCGCCAGGCACCCACGCCACATCGACAATCTCGAGACCGTGCAGTATTGCTTCTTCGCGAGCCCATGCGAGCATACGTTCAATTTCAGCACGGTGGAACGAACCACAGACAAGGGCAATATTTGGCATACGATTAACTCCTTTTTTCTTCAAGAACACGTTCAACTGTTGCTACAATAGTTTGTGTTGTGGAATCGATTTCCAGATTGACTGCATCGCCTATTTCTTTGTCGACAAGTGTGGTCAAGCGGAGTGTTTCGGGAATTATGTGTAATGAGAAGGTACCTTCGTGAACTTTTCCGATGGTTAACGAAATGCCATCTACAGCAATGTAGCCTTTTTCCATCACATATTTCCTGGTACTTTCAGGAACAAGTACAGTATAATCAATACCTTCTCCGTGCTCTTTTTTAGAATGCAGAATACCTGTCGCCATGATATGACCTGAGAGCAAATGCCCACCAATCTCATCTCCAAACTTCAAAGAGCGTTCGATGTTCACATGCTGACCAACGGTCAAATGGCCAAGAGTGGTTCGAGTAAGGGTTTCTGAAATGACATCAAACTCGACAACTGAATCTTGAATCGTGACTGCAGTAAGGCACACGCCATCAATCGAGACACTTGCGCCAGTTTCCAAGAGATGGGTGTTTGGTAATTCGAGTTGTAAAGTGTGAATACTCTGTTTTTCTACAATACCAAGTACTGTCCCAGTCCCTTGAATAATGCCAGTGAACATCAAGCATCATCCTCCGAATCGGACTGAGAAGAACGTTGAAGTATCCGAGCGATAATCTTGCGCGTTCCGTCTAAATCGTCAGATAACCCTTCGACTCGAGTCACCTGAATATGGTCAAAACCGAGTTGGTCTAATTTTGAACG
>TARA_B110001450_G_scaffold107429_1_pt1 | contig 11429 bp, 11 predicted proteins | sample TARA_B110001450 | Tara Oceans TARA_B110001450 (sample SAMEA4396538) | marine metagenome | biome: Polar Biome; feature: [SRF] surface water layer (ENVO:00010504); material: water (ENVO:00002006), including particulate matter (ENVO:01000060) such as... | depth 5 m | reverse complement strand
ACGAGCCGTTTTATTTTCGCTTGTCGAGGCCGGTGTGCCTAAAATTTATCTTTGTAATCGTACCCGCGCTCGTGCTGAAGAGTTAATGGAAACGTCATCTCTACTTATTGATGTCATAGATTGGGAGGACAAGGAGCTATGGTTGCCACAGATCACAACTTTGGTGAACACTACATCCTTAGGGATGATTGGGAAACCAGCTCTGGATATAAACATATCAACACTTAGTAAAAACGCTTTAGTGGCTGACCTTATATACTCTCCATTGGAAACTGATCTATTAAGGGCCGCTTCTAAAAAAGGATGCCAGGTAGTGGGGGGAATCGGTATGTTACTCCATCAGGGTGTGCCAGGCTTTGAGGGGTGGTTTGGCGTAAGGCCAAACGTGGATGAAGAAATCGAAAGATTGGTTTTAGAATGAGTTTTTTATTGGGGCTAACAGGCTCTATTGGTATGGGAAAATCAACTACAGCGCGATTATTTTTAGAACATGGGTGCCGAATCTGGAATGCTGATGGCGCCGTACATGAAGCATATAGTGTCAATAGGACGGCTGTTACTCAGTTGTCAAAAATTGCACCAACTTCAATTTTAGATGGCTGTGTAGATCGCCGCCTGTTGCGTAAATTGATTTCCAATGACCCAACCCTGCTGTCAAAAGTAGAGGCCATTATTCATCCTATTGTGAAAAAAAGCCGCCAGAGCTTTACAAAGAAATACCCAAAAGACATTTTAGTTTTTGACATACCATTATTGTTTGAAACAGGTTCCCAAGATCAATTCGACGCCATCGCCTGCGTATTAATTGATTATAAAACTCAGCTAGAAAGAGTCCTGGCAAGGAAAAACATGACGAAAAGTCATTTTGATTTGATTTTCAGTAAACAGCTCCCGGCAATACAAAAGGCAAATCGTGCGGATTATGTTATTGATACAAGCACACCAAGCAGCGCTAAATCATCAGTTATTAAGATTATTACGGATATTAAAAAAAGGCTCAAAGATGCGTGAAATCGTTTTGGACACCGAGACAACTGGTTTTGAACCGCGGGATGGAGACCGCATTGTTGAAATAGGCGCTGTTGAATTACTTAACCACCTACCCACTGGCCGCACCTACCACCAATACATTAATCCCCAACGAGATATGCCCAAAGGGGCTTTCGAAGTTCACGGGCTGAGTACTGAATTTTTGTCAAGCAAGCCGGTGTTCGAGGACATAGCTCAAGACTTCATCGATTTTATCGGTGACACAGTACTAATTATCCACAATGCCGCCTTTGACATGAAGTTTCTCAACGCCGAATTGGGTCGGATCAAATTTGATCCTCTTCCAATGAGTCAATCTTTGGACACGCTAACAATCGCGCGACGTAAATACCCAGGCTCTCCGGCTTCCTTAGATGCCCTTTGCCGTCGCTTTGGCATCAGCAATACTGCTAGGACACTTCATGGCGCGTTGTTAGATTCTGAAATACTTTCTGAAGTGTATCTCGAGTTAGTTGGGGGAAGGCAGCCTGACCTAGTATTGGATGGGTCTGATGCCGTTGATGAAACCCAAAGTATGGTTGATCAAACCGAGTGGAAGCCTGCGGCGCGTAAAAAGCCACTAGCACAGCGGATTTCAGATAAAGAAAAAGCGGCGCATGAAAAATTCGTTGCCGCTTTGGGTAGTGATGCATTATGGATAAAAAAACGCTAGTTTGCTTTTTCTTTTGCACCTTCAGCCACGCGTCGTTGAATCTCAGCTTTATAAAGGGCAACAAAATCTATAGTCTCTAGGTTTAATGGTGGAAAGCCGCCATCACGAGTCACGTCGCTGACAACGCGTCGCAGAAACGGGAAAACCATTCGAGGGCATTCGATCATGAGATACGGGTGCAACTGATCCTCTGGTAAGTTTTCAATCTGAAAAATCCCACCATATTCTAACTCAAGGAGGAACATGGGCTCTCCTTTTTCCTTTGTCTTTGAGGCAATATCAGTTTTGATGATAACCTCATATTGGTTGTCGAACGGGCGCTTTTTAGCATCCAAGTTAACTTGTACAGAAATTTCTGGCGCCATGTCGCCACTAATACCTTTTTGGGCTACGATGTTTTCAAAAGACATATCGCGAACATATTGAGCCAAAACCTTCATTTTTACAGGTGGCTGCGCTTGCGCCTCAAGGTTCTCTGTGTTTTTTGGCTTTTTCGCCATTTCATTAAACTCCTAAAAATATCCTCTACGTGGCATAGCAGAATGTATTAGAGCTCTCAATCCTTTGTCCACTTAGAGGGTCCATCATTTGGTGGTAATTCTTCGAATGTTCCGTTTAAAACATCACTGTCTTGAGGCTGATGCTGCCGCTCAGGTGAAAAGGTAAAGTTATTTGCCTTTAAGCGCGCCCAGGCGGCGTTCATTAAAGATTTTCGAACTGGCCGAAATAGTAGTAAAAAACCAATGGCATCCGTGAAAAAACCTGGAGTTAAGAGAAGGGCACCGGCAAATAATATCATAGCCCCATGAGCTAAGGGTTCAGTTGGATTACTCATATTTGTAAATGAATCCTGAATAGATACTAAGGTTTGCGTTCCCTGACTTCGAACTAGCCACGTACCAGCAAAAGCCGTTATTAAGACTATGAGAAGGGTGGGCCAAATACCAATGGAGCCACCAATTTGAATGAAAAGACCTATTTCAATAAGCGGGACCGCGATGAAAATAATTAATAATCGCATTTAAGAACTCCGATTCAAGCTTGGGTTGGTGGACTTGAACCACCTGGTGACATACATAGGTGGTTGTAACAAAGATTTCTATTCGTTTAGAGGCATCAGAGAAAATATGAACTCCCCATTAATCCAATTGTTGGTCTTAGCAGGTATTGCTGTATTCCTAGTTTTAAAGCTTCGCGGCGTCCTTGGGACTCGCGATGGTTATGAGGCGCCACGATCAGACGTGATGACGCCAGAAGCGAACCGGGAAAAGTTCGAAGTAATCGAGGGAGGCCCAGATCAGGATATTACCGATCATGTTGACGAAAAATCACCTGAAGCCAAGGCGCTTTCTGAAATGAAGACAGCAGAGCCGTCTTTTTCAGTGTCGGAGTTTCTACAAAGATCAAAAAGTGCATACGAATGGATATTGATGGCTTTTGAGAATGGCGACATTTCTCAAATTAAACCATATCTTGCAGATGATGTTTATGAAGCTTTTTCTGGTGTTGTTGCATCCCGCGAGGAACAGGGGCTCACAATAGATGCTGAATTTATTGGCGTCAGTGAGGTAAGCCTCGTCGGAGCAAGGTTTAACGCTGCTAAAAATAAAGCAGAAGTAGATGTTCGGTTTGTTGGAGAGTTGACATCTATTGTCCGCGATAATGCGGGTGTAGTCGTTGAGGGCAGCGAAACAGAAGTAAAGCGGCAGCGTGATATTTGGACATTTTCTCGTGTGATGGGATCAGACGATCCAAACTGGCAGCTTGTAACAACGGGCGAGTGACGTTCAAAAACTAGTAATCACCTTGGCATTAATTGCCCTAGGCACCGTTTCCGTGGCCCAAGACCGTTTAAGATTACTCTCATATTCAGATCTACAAAACTGGAATGAGGACAATCACCAAGCTGCACTAAAGCCGTTTCTGGAAACCTGCCCAAAACTCAAAGGAATAGAATGGCGTAAGGTTTGCTCCATTGCTGAAGAAATCCCAAACGCGCGGCTCTTTTTTGAAACCTTTTTTTACCCAATTCTGATAGAAAACGAAGAGCCAGCGTTATTTACTGGTTACTTCGAGCCTGAATTAAGGGGCTCGCTACAAAGGACATCCCGCTTTAAGCATCCCATATACGCTCCTCCACCCAAGTTGCCAAAGGACAAACCATGGTTAAGCCGTGCACAGATCGAGCAAACAGACGTGCTTGCAGGTCGCGGGTTAGAGTTGGCGTGGATCGATGAGCCGATAGATGCCTTTTTTCTTCACATTCAGGGGTCTGGCCGTGTGCAATTTCAAGATGGAGAAACCATTAGGCTTGGTTATAAAAGTGAAAACGGACATCCATATCGATCAATTGGCAAAGAACTAGTGCGCCAAAACATATTACAAAAACACGAGGTTTCAGTAAACCGCATTCGTAGCTGGGCGCGTAACAACCCAAAACAAGCTAAACGCCTAATGTGGCATAATCCATCGTATGTTTTTTTTCGGATAATAGAAGAACTTCCAGAAAAAAAGGGGCCCCTTGGGGCGATGAACCGCTCGATCACTGCTATGCGAAGTCTCGCTATTGACCCACGTTATGTGAAGCTGGGCGCTCCAGTTTGGATGGAAAAGGCCGGTCCAAGACCGCTGAATCGATTGATGATTGCGCAAGATACGGGCGCTGCTATTAAGGGTCCTCAACGAGCAGATATTTTCTTTGGTACGGGCGATGATGCAGGAATTGCAGCGGGCTTGACTAAGGATACTGGCCGTTTGGTGGTTCTTTTACCAATTAAGTTGGCATTGGATAAGGTTTCAGGGTTTTAAGTATGGCGCGAAAAATCAAATCAGATGAGCAGGCCTTATGGAAAAAGGTAGCAGATACCGCAATTCCAATCCATACAGCCATGGCCGACCCCAAGCCCAAAACTCCTAAAACAGTGTTTAAAAGTTCCAAGCCCATTGTTGCTAAACCAACCTTTCCGTTATTTAAGGTCGGCTCTAAATCTAATTTGAATGGCAATCCGAGCCGCAAGGAAGCACCACCTCCAAAAATAAGGATGGACTCTAAGTCGTTTGGAAAACTGACGCGCGGAAAACTTCGACCAGAAGCGAGGCTTGACCTTCATGGGATGAGCCTTTCGGAAGCGCACCCAGCGCTTCAAGGCTTCATTTTGGGGTCAGCCCAATTACAACGGAGGTTAGTTTTAGTTATTACTGGAAAGGGTAAACCGAAAAGTGATTTTAGCCTCACACCTGGGACTCAAGGAATTTTACAAAGAAATGTGCCGATTTGGCTAGCTCAAGCGCCACTCTCAAGCGTTATTCTTGAGGCCACACCTGCCCATCAACGGCATGGCGGTGATGGTGCAATTTATGTTTATCTACGAAAGCGTCGTTAAGATTTAAAAGGCACATGAAATTTAGAAATACCTAACCACATCATCAACGACGAGACGGCAAAAAACGCTGATATCGCAACGTACTGAATTTCTAATGAAATACTGAGATCAAGTAATACACCTGTTAAAGCGGGACCAATAGCTGAGCCTAAAACCATTGCCGCTGCTGCGGCCGCTTTAATCGAACCAAGATGCTTGGTTCCAAAAAACTCAGCCCAGAATGCGTTTGGTAGCGTCGCATTTGCGCCTGAAGTTAGGCCAAGAAAAATAAAACCAACTAAGGCCATTTTTAAAGAATTTCCATAGGCAAAAATTAGAAATGCAAAAATCATAGGTAATTGAAAATAGGGGATAAGACGGGCTGTGCCAAACCTATCAAGCAGAATGCCTGATAAAATCATCGTACCAATTGCGACCCCTGTATAGATGGGAAACATTGCTACTAGTTGAAAGTGCTCCCAACCCTTAACTTCTGCAAAATGCACTTGGAGAAAAAAGAAAGCCGTATTGAAGGCCGACAGCCCCACAAAAGCGGGAACCATAAACCAAAAGAGGGGGTGGGCCAAAGTTTGGTTGCGGGTCCAGTGTCGACCCTGCATACCTACCGATTGACCCTCTTTGGCCATAGATTGTGGACTTCGTTCTTGGTGTAAAAGAGACATTAGGGCGGGGATCGATAAGAGAGCAATTATAGCTGCGATAATCCAGATCCCATTCCAGGCTACATAACCCATCAAGATAACGATAATAATTGGTAGGGTGGACTCACCAAGAGAATAGCCAAGACTAGCAACAGAAAGCGCCTTACCTCGGTTTGAAGCAAACCATCGTGACATGGAAACAACTGCGATATGGGTTGTCATACCTTGTCCTGAAAAGCGTAAGCAAAAAATAACAACAGGTAGTAAAGCCGCAATTGGATTAAAGGCCATGAATAAGCAAGATGCTGCTAAGATTACTAAAACAATTGGTCCTATTCGTCTGACCCGCATAATATCGGTCAAGCCACCCGCCCAAACCATTACAATCGCTGATGCAAAAGTCCCAAAACCATAAATAGCACCCCAATCCCCATACGATAGGGAGAAGGCACTACGGATTTCACCAGCAAAAATAGAGATAAAAAAAGTTTGCCCAAAACTTGACATTAGCGTGAGTAGGGCGCCCGCAGCTAACCAACGACTGTTGTTGATAAGAAAATTAAACATTGATCATGTTGTCGGGTGAAATCTCCCAACTGGCAAGCCTTATAAAACGTAACGCGACAGATCACTTGATTTCAGCAAAACATCCAGGTTCTTATTCACGTAGTTTTCGTCAATAACAATTTCAGTTCCGGGCTGGTCTGGAGCTACAAATGACAGTTCTTCAAAAACACGCTCGATCACGGTATAAAGTCTACGTGCCCCAATATTCTCAACGGTGCGATTCACTTCTGCCGCCGCATGAGCCAGGGCGGCTATCCCATCGTCACTAAAGCTTACAGTTACATCTTCCGTTTTCATAAGGGCTGAGTACTGAAGGGTTAAAGCATTTTCTGTTTCTGACAAAATACGGATAAAATCCTCTTCGGTTAAATCTTGTAACTCCACTCTGATTGGCAGGCGACCCTGCAGTTCTGGCAAAAGATCAGAGGGTTTCGCAACATGGAAAGCCCCAGATGCAATAAACAGAATATGATCTGTTTTTACAGCGCCATGCTTGGTGGAGACAGTAGTTCCCTCAATCAAGGGCAACAGATCGCGCTGTACACCCTCGCGACTGACATCCGCCCCACGCGCGTCAGACCGAGCACACACTTTATCGATTTCGTCGAGAAAAACGATGCCACCTTCTTCCACTGCAATGATAGCAGCTTTGGTGACCGTTTCATCATCCAGCAATTTATCGGCCTCCTCACTAAGTAGGACATCATAACTGGCGGCGACGGTTAGCCGTTTACGAACCTTTCGCCCACTAAATGCCTTTCCAAACATATCGCCTAAGTTCATCATACCCATCTGACTTCCAGGTTGCCCTGGCATATCTAGCATCGACATAGGATTGGATGAATCTGCAACTTCCAGCTCGATAATAGTGTCATCAAGCGTACCACTTCGTAACTTTTTTCGGAACATCTCGCGGGTTGCGTCACGAGCGTCTTCTCCAGCGATCGCCTCGATGACCCGCTCTTCTGCAGCCTCTTTAGCTTTGGTAAGAACATCCTCACGCATGAAGTCTCGGGTCATTGCTATACTGGCATCGACCAGGTCTCTTACTATTTGCTCAACATCACGGCCGACGTAACCAACTTCTGTGAATTTGGTGGCCTCAACCTTTAAGAAGGGGGCCCGAGCAAGTTTTGCCAAACGACGACTAATTTCGGTTTTTCCAACACCAGTGGGACCAATCATCAATATATTTTTTGGATAAACTTCGTCACGTAGATCATCTGTCAGCTGTTTGCGCCGCCATCGATTTCGTAAAGCTACTGCAACAGCGCGCTTGGCGTCATTCTGGCCAACAATATGGCGGTCCAATTCAGAAACAATTTCGCGGGGAGTGAGATCTGTCATGAGAGCACCTTTATCAAGTTTTTGGACATTGAGTGGTTTTAGTAAACGTCGATCTGAAGCGATATCACAAAAGTAGTGATCATTTAGAAATCACCTCGACGGTAAGGTGCCCATTTGTGTAAACACAAATATCTGATGCAATAGCCATAGCTTTACGTGCGATACCCTCCGCATCAAGCGCCGTTTCTTGCAAGCCGCGCGCGGCCGCCAAAGCAAAGTTTCCACCTGATCCGATTGCGGCAATTCCATGCTCAGGCTCAAGAACGTCTCCAGCGCCTGTTATAATTAAAAGCTCTGACCCATCAGTAACTATCAATAGGGCTTCCAGTTTTTGCAAATATTTATCTGTTCGCCAATCTTTTGCGAGCTCAACGGAAGCGCGAGCTAACTGTCCAGGCATTGCCTCTAACTTTACTTCAAGGCGCTCCAACAGGGTGAAGGCATCTGCCGTAGATCCGGCAAACCCAACAACAACATCATTTCCACCAGGTGATAAACGCCTGACTTTTTGAGCTGTCCCTTTAATAACTGTTGGTCCGAGACTAACTTGCCCATCGCCTGCGATGACAACTTTATTGTCCTTGCGAACACCTATTATTGTTGTGCCATGCCATCCTGGAAATTGAGTGTCTGCCATAAGGGCCTCCTGAATACTTAAGATTATGTGGCTATTATTTTTACTTGATACAAGTGCATGAAAAAAGCGCCCTAAAGAGCGCTGATTCTGTTAAATTAAATAACCAATTATATGGAATCGTTGATCCAGCTTTGAAGGGCGGCTTTTGGAGCAGCGCCGGTCTTATTTGAAACCACTTCGCCATCTTTGAACAAGAACAATGCCGGGATACCCCTCACTCCAAGTGCAGCTGCGGCGCCGGGATTGCTATCAACGTCAACTTTAACGACCTTAATACGACCCTCCATTTCTGCTGAAATTTCCTCAAGAGAGGGCCCAATTTGTTTGCAAGGACCACACCATTCAGCCCAGAAATCTACTACTACAGGAAGATCAGAGTTTTTGACTTCAGCGTCAAAGGTTGCGTCGGTAGCGGCTACAGTTGCCATGAGGTACACTCCAAATAAAGTCAGTTTCTTTGAAAGAAATAGGGCTGCTGACGCTTAGCGTCAAGAAGTGGATGTAGTTTGCAACGAAGTTGTAACAAGGTGATGTGGTAATTGCATCAGCTTTTGGTTTTTTGTCCATAAAACCGCTGTTTCAATTTCATGTTCTGGAAAAATCTGAGCAAGCGAAAGCGCGTATGCCCCCATTTGTTTCAAAATCCCAACAGGCGTTTCTTCTACTAACCTTGGTACAATTTGATTGGTTTTGAAGTCTACGGCAGTCACCTTTTGAGCTGAAACAATCAACCGATCTACAGAGCCCTGAATGGCGTCGCCATTTAGCTCTGCTAAATGTGCTGTAAGGCTTACTTCAGCTAAGGTTTCAGGTGCAAACACATGTGCGAGACCTGGATCAGTCAACACCTTTGTTGCCTCCTGAAGGGCAGTCTCAAATAGCTCCTCGTCAAGGATGTGCCGGGCGAGCTGTTCCCAGCATGAAGGATTTGTAGTGGGAAGGGTTTCTAGCAATAGATGCACAGCACTGCCGTGTTCAAGCGCACTGTTGCTTATAATAGTTTCAGTGCTGGCAATAGTTTTGTCTCCTCCAAGCTGAGAGGGAGCCCGAATTGGGTTAGGAGGTTTTGGAGTAATTGCATCTTGTGAGACCCAGTTTGGGACTTTTATTTTTGGCGTGACCTTAGTCGCATTATTTTTATTAATGCCTGAAACCCAATCCAGGTGTTCATATCGCAGGCCAAGACCCGCACTCGTGTTAAGGGGCTTTGCATTTTTAGCCATAACGGCCGCACGGACAGTGTTGTACCAACAGTCCTGGCTCTCTTTGATCTCACCGGACCCAAGCACAATTAGCCAACTTTCGGCCCTAGTAAGAGCCACATACAAAAGTCTATCCCGCTCTTCAACCTGGCGGTCTTGTAAGCCGCTTAGGGTCGACGCAAGCCCTTCGGGCACTTGGTCTGTATTTGGCTTCCAAACGGCCAGGCCGTTATAATCCACAACGTCACGTGCTGCCGGTGCGCGCCTCACAGCGGTATCGGGCAATATAACAATAGGGGCTTCGAGACCCTTAGCGCCGTGTACGGTCATCACCCGTATTTTATCACTCTCGCCATCCATTTGACGCTTAATTTCAAGATCATCAGCATCAAGCCAAATCAAAAAGCCTGTAAGGTTCGGAATATTACTGCGTTCATATGCCAGTGATTGATTGACTAGTGCATCAAGCCCTTCTCCTGCTTCATTTCCGAGCTTGCTCAACAAGGATTTTCGACCGGACAGGCGGTTTAAAACATGTTCAATAAGTTCAAAGGGACGTTTAAAATCAGCCATATTACGCAAGTCTATTAGCTTTTGGACTGTGTCTGGGAAATCGTCACTTCGGTTCTGAAGACTCCGCCATAAAAATTTAGAATCTCTATCCTGAGCAAGATCAAACATATCCTGCTCAGACCATCCAAATAGCGGTGAACGTAAAGCTTCTGCAAGAGAAAGATTGTCTTCAGGAAACGCCAAAAACGCCAGCAATGAGCGCAGGTCGCGTACCGCAAGCTCTTTGGCAACCCTTAGCCGATCGGCGCCAGCGATTGGAAGATTAGCATCTCTGCAGGCGCGGTGAATCTCCTGAAACAATAGCTTTTGTCTGCCTTGAACCAAAATTAAAAAATCACCTGCTGTAATTTTACGATGAAATAAAACCCCATTTTCATCTATCTGCGTTAATGTCTCAGTTTTGATCAATTCCATGATGTGTGCCGCAAGCGCCTTTGCCAGCTTTTCATCTTGATGATCAGACGAGACCTCATCAACTGGATCGGTCCAATGCCGCGATTCAGCTACAAGTGGTTTTTCAAAAACTGGCCAAACATCAACACGGCCGGGCAGGGTCTCTTTAAAAGCAAGGTGTGTTGACTTCGAGCTGATTTTTTTCTGGTCAGAGAAAATTTGGTCAACGAGGCTTAGAATGGCGTGCGAAGAACGGAAAGAGTGATCTAGAGTGGTAGATTGAAATGGCTGGGAAATCTCATGCAGCTGGGCTTCAAATCTATCGCGCATGCGATCAAAGCCTTCGGGATCGGCACCCTGAAATGAGTAAATGGATTGCTTTTTGTCACCAACTACAAAAATGGTGCGAGGTACGTCAGCACGCGCACCCTGACCGGAGGTGAACTCTTGTGCTAATTGTTTAATGACATCCCATTGCATGGGGCTGGTATCTTGAGCCTCATCTACTAAAATGTGATCGATTCCACCATCCAGGCGGAACAGAACCCAGGCCGCCACGTTTTCGTTAGATAATAAGTTCCGTGTGCGTGAAATGAGATCATTAAAGTCTAAAAAACCTTTTGCTTGTTTGTGGTCTGAATAAACCTGTAAAAACTCTGTCGCAAAAGTGTGTAATGCTGCAGTGCGTTTCGCAATTTGCAGGGTCAGCCTCTTTTGCCGGCTTATGGAAACCCGCAGCATTAAGGCCTCCAACTGAGGCATAAATAAAAACTCAGCCTTGGTTACCTTTGTAGGGAATGTACTTTTTGGTGTGAAGGGCGCTGCGCCAGATTTTGTTAGGAAAACTGATTCTAAAAGCGGCAAATCAAAGACTGTTAAAGCATCATCCTTCAAACCACTTAATTTTATTCCAGCGTTCAGGTCGTTTCCAGCTTTGGTCAAAAGTTGATCACGCAGCTTTTGTATTAGTGCTAAATCTCCAGG
>TARA_B110001450_G_scaffold84178_1_pt1 | contig 11441 bp, 13 predicted proteins | sample TARA_B110001450 | Tara Oceans TARA_B110001450 (sample SAMEA4396538) | marine metagenome | biome: Polar Biome; feature: [SRF] surface water layer (ENVO:00010504); material: water (ENVO:00002006), including particulate matter (ENVO:01000060) such as... | depth 5 m | reverse complement strand
TTACCATTCGAAGAAACCTTGACCAGATTTCTGACCAAGATTGCCTTTTGCAACCATTTCTTCCAACAGCGGATGTGGAGCGTATCGGTCGTCGTTAAACGAGCGTTGCAAGTTGAGAAGAATGTCTCGACGCACATCAAGGCCAACAAGATCCGTCAACTTGAGTGGTCCCATTGGATGCTTGTAGCCAAGCACCATCGCGGTATCGATGTCTTCTGCGCTCGCCACGCCGTCAGCAAGCATGCGAATCGCTTCATTGCCAAGCACAACACCGAGCCGGCTTGTCGCAAACCCAGGCACGTCCTTGACCAAAATGGTGGTTTTGCCCATCGCTGTACCTGCCGCTTCGGCAGCAGCCACAGTAGCGTCGCTGGTTGAATCGTGGCGCACCAGTTCGAGCAATTTCATGATTGGAACCGGATTGAAAAAGTGCATGCCAATGACCTGTTCGGGCCTGCTTGTTGCTCCAGCGATTCCCGCAATAGAGAGTGAGGAGGTGTTGGTGCCAAGAATGGCATGAGCAGGAGCCAAGCGATCGAGGTCGGCAAAGATGCTCTGCTTCAAATCAGGGATTTCTGGCACGGCTTCAATCACCATGTCAGCGTTGCCAACGGCTGCTGCCATATCGCTAACAGCGTGGAGGTTTTTTCCCCATTCGGCCTTTTGCTCTGGCGTCGTCTTGCCGCGAGCGATGCCTTTGTCCCAAAATGCATCAATACGAGCCATGCCCCGTTCCAAGCCTTCAGGGAAAGCGTCGAACAGGTTGGTTTTCCAGCCACTCTGAGCGCAGATTTGTGCGATGCCAGCGCCCATGGTTCCAGCGCCGATGACAGCGACTTCTCGAATCTCCATGCTTGATGCGAAGGGGGCGAACTTCATGATGCTTCCTCGCCCTTTGCCTGTTGACTTTGAGCGAGTGCAACACCACCGACAATGAGCACGAATGAGATGAGCAGCGGCACACCGAGTTTCTCATCGAGCAACAGCCAGCCGCTGAAGATACCGAACGGGGGGACCAAGTAAACGTAGAGGGCGCTCTTTCCTGCACCTATCGTCTTGATGCCATCGGCAAACCACACGTACGAAATAACGGTCGAAAAAACCGCTAAGAACACCAGAGAAATCCAACCGTTGAGGTTCGGATCAGGCCACCCAACGTACATGGTTTCGACGGCAACAACGGGGGTGAGCAAGAGAAAGCCGACCACAGAAGACCAGACTGTCAATTGCAGCGGTGAGAGTGATTCGGTTGCGTCTGGAGCGGGTGTGGTCATTGCTTTCTTCATCAGGATGCTGTTGCACGCCCAAGACAAGGCTGCAGCGGCAATCAGAAGATCGCCCAAAGCACGCTCATTGAATGGAATATCGACGTTCGGAGAATACAGGAAAAGAATCGTTACGCCCGTGATGCCAAGCGCCAACCCGCTGCCGAGTCGCCAATTCATGCGCTCATTGAGAAACACAATGGCTAACAGAGCGGTGAAAAACGGATTGAAGGTGATCATCAATGAAGCGTCACCAGCAGCTGTGTACTGCATTCCGAACATGAAAAACGCTTGATACACAACCGTTGAAAAGAAACCAATCAAGGCGATTCGTTTCCATTCGCCTCGAGTTGGAAACACCCAATTATTCGTGAAGAAAAGGAGCGCTGCAAAGCACGCCAAAGCAACGACATAGCGAGTCCAAGCCGCAGCAAATGGAGCCATTTCCTCAGCCAGAACACGCCCTGCAGGCCAGCCAAAACCCCAGACTGCGGCTACAAAAAGGAGTTTGAGATGAACCAACAGATGTTTCATTCAAATCGCTCCAAACCAAGTTGGAGCATGCGGGATCGTGGTAGGCCAATTTCTGGTAAACCTGCGGCTGGAGCGTACATCTTCAACGCCTCTAAGCGAGCAACATAGAGCCCATAGGAGGCTATGTCGTCTGGCAAGTAAGGGGTTGGAACGCCCATTCGGGTGAGGGTTGCGCACGCTGCTTCAGAGTAAATGGGGAAGAGGTTGGTGCTAAAATGCATCCATTCCGAAACACGCTGCGCATCGATGTTGTCGAGCGTCAACAGGTGTTCAAGCATGGAAACATCGGGGTAAGTTGTGGTTCGAAGCGTCATTTCGACCTCGTTGGTGATGTCTTCAGGCCAAGCAAACGGTTGGTGGTTCGACCATTGGTCAGCGATTCGGATGTGCTCAAGCGATGCTTCAGTTTCGATCGAGAACAACGCTTGTGCGTAACTTTCGTCGTCCACGCTGTCAGCAACCAGAGCCGGTAATGCTTCGTAAAAAGCATCACACAACTCAATGTTTACACCGTACAGTGCCACAGGAATCATAGAAAATCCTCCGGTGAAATCAGGCCTTTGCACCGATGCCGGACGCAATTTGGCGTGCGGACATTGGCTTGTTTGCAACCCAATCTTGCTTGAACAATTCCTTGAGGTCTTCTTCGTCTTGAGCAGATGGCATGTTGGTGGCAAGGTAGGCTTGGTAGTCTTCTTCGGACCCTTCAAACACATCGCCATCTGTTGTGCAGTTCAACTTCTTGAACGCTCCAATGTCACGGTGGAAGTTCTCGTGGGGCACGTAGAGTTGTTGTGCGCCTTCCGGAAGGTAGCCGTTGAGCTTCTGCACTTCAGCCACGATTTCAGTGTGGTAGTGACCGCGTGCTTCTTCGTTGAGGGTTTCCTTGTCGACTTCGAGGCCAGCTTCGAGCTTCTTTCGCTCGTCCCATCGGCCTTTTACGCCCCAAACATAGGACCAGTGAGCCGAGGAAGAGGCGTCGACGCCGAACAGATCGTGAGCGGTTGAAACCCACTTGTTGATGTAGCGCTGAAGCATATCCAAAGGAATGATACCGGCCTTGATGACACGGCGCAGACCGTTTGAACCCGTGCCCAGGTGGAAGGATTCTTCCTTGAGCATTGGACCCATGGATGCAGCGAGGGGCTTGAACGCAGAGGTTGAAAGCATACCAAGTTGGAACTTTCCATCTCGGTCAACGAACATGGTGTAGCAGAAGAAGTCGAGCCAGTGTGGCATTGGGCGATTGAAGGCGCCGAGCAAACGATCGCCGTCTTGGGCGTTGCGTTCGAGGAGCTTCTGGGCTTCACGGCGACCTTGCTGGCCGAAGTAAGTCATCAGGAGGTGAGCCATTTGCCAGCCGTGGCGTTGTTCTTCTGCCATGATGCGGGCTGCTGCATAGCGGTCATAGTCGGTAGGAGCGCTTGCGAGCAGGTGGCGTTGTTGTTCGACGGAGGCGAACTCGGTGTCGCCTTGAACGGTGATCATGGCAACAAGTGCGTCGCGCATGCTTTGGTGAGGAACTTGGAGGGAACGTTCCCACTTTGGTCGCCCTGCGTAGTCGCCGAATTCGATGACATCGCCTGCTCGGTCCCAATCGTACTGGACGGAGAGGTCGAAATCGCCCATCCATTCTCGATTAAATCCAACTCGGTCTTGCCATTCGCTGAAGTTCGCGATCCATTCGTCCCATGTGTTCGGTAGGTTGTCCATGCGTCATGGTACAGGCCGGCCCCCTTATGGGCTTTGCGAACATGTTCGTGCGAACATGTTAGGGGGAGCGTTTTCTGACTTCATCGGCAAAGGCATGCATGACCGTTGATTCAATTCGTTGCAGTTGGGCGGAAAGCGTCGATTTAGCGACATCGAGTTTGGTCGCTAATGCGGTGAGTGAGATTCGGCGAGGCACGTCATAGAATCCTTCTTGCGTGGCTGCATCGAACACAAGGCGTTGCCTTGGCGTCAGCATCCGCGAAGAAACACCGCGCGTTGACACCAACCGATAAGGGATGTTCTCTTCATCGAACCCGGCAATCAAGGCTCGAACTTTCCCTTGGGCGCATGCAATGGTCCAATCGACCCACCCGTCGCGGACTTCAAACGGGGTATGGGGGATCACACCAACGCGGAGCAGTGGCTTGAGAAAACCGCCACCTCCAGCGATGATGTCCACCGCAAATTGTCGTTTTCCAAACGCACGAACCTCTTCGATTCCCGAATGAGTTCCAACCGTCGACGCAATGTCTTCACTGCAGGATGCTTTGGCCGTACCGCGACCCTTCTGGAGCGGCATGTGCTCTTCGATTCGTAACACTGCTGACGGGTGGCTGCGCGTCACATCGCCTGCCCAATGCCCTTCGGGCAATCGAACTTCAATGCGAACTTGCTGCACGCTCATGGGGTGAGGTTGCTGAGGTTCCTCTTGAAGGTACTCGCAAGGGTTCAGATGTTCCGAGTGGTTTCGATTTTTCGAACCGTACCCGATGCAACATCGATGATTTCGCTAAAGGTGGTGGTCGTGGTTTCACCGAGGATTGCTCCTGGCAGGTAACCGTCACAAACGCCGGAAGCGGCAAAGATCGCATCTTCGCTCTTGCACAAATCATGAGCTTCCCATAATCGAGTCAAATCGTCCCCGACCATCCGCTCTGCGCGTGCTTCTTCTTCTTCGGAACGGAACACAAGTCGGCCCTCGAAAACGCCACCAAGACCACGGATGGCCGTTGCGGAAATGACGCCTTCCGGAGCGGCGCCAATGCCCATCAACAAATCAAACGGTCCATCGGGGCGAGCGGCCCAAATTGCCCCTGAAACATCGCCATCGCCCATCAGTTCCAGTTGAGCGCCGGTGGCTCGAATTTCTTTGAATAAGTCAGCGTGGCGATCTCGATCCAGAGCCACAACACGAACGTCGCTGACTGCTTTGTCCAAAGCGGCTGCGGTTTGTTCCAAGTTGTACGCAACACCACCGTCGAGGCTGATGTGGCCCACAAGTTCTGGTCCACCGGCAATCTTGTCCATGTAACAATCAGGAGCGTGAAGGAGTGTTCCGCGAGGTGCTGCAGCAAGCACAGCAATCGAGTTTGGAGAATTGTCAGCGCAGTTGTTCGTGCATTCAAGCGGATCAACAGCGATGTCAATCTTTGGTGCTCCTGCCACGCCGACCATGTTTCCTATTTCTTCCCCGATGTAGAGCATTGGTGCCTCGTCTCGCTCGCCCTCACCGATTGCGACACGCCCATCAAAGGGAACGGTGTCAAAGGTTCGACGCATGGCCTCAACAGCGGCTTCATCAGCCTTATCTTTCTCCCCGAGTCCACGCCATGCAGCGCTTGAAATCGCTGCTTGGTCAACGGCTTCTAGGAAGTGGTGGTAGAGGTTGCCGACGCCGCCCATGGAGGAAGACGAGCGCGCCCCATCCATGAATGAAACGGTTGAACACCAAGACCAAAAAGTCGGCGCCCATTATCTGTAAATCTGAAAAAAACCCGGATGGATGTCGTTGTGGACTGGGCTGGCCAATGCCATTCGTTTCATTGCCGCAGGTTGGTGGTTTCCGTTGGTAGCGCTTTACTGAGCAGGTGGGGTGTACTTCCACAGCTTAGAAGTCACCAAGCACATGATGATAATTTTCCCAAAATCCCATGCCAAAAAAGGCTCTGTGCCCCATGCATAGGCTTGAGAGAGGGATACGCCGTACGCTTCAGCGAGCCAAAGTGTGCCAACCGCATAGACCGGAACCATGGCGAGGGACCAACACATGAGTTGAGCCGGAAGATCTGCAATCCCTGCCTTGTAGGACCGGTCAAGACCTTCGGCGACAATGGCTGATGCAAATGGGAAGGCCAGCAAGTAACCACCACTGGCAATCAACGCACCACCGCTGAACAGTTCGTGCCCACCATCGGCGAACACGGGTGCGCCAAGAGCGCCGATTCCAAGATAGAGTGCTCCAGACATAAAGGCGTCATTTCGACGCAGGTAAACACCTGTGCCAAGCACTGCAAATGTTTGCAGGGTAAATGGGACCGGACTGATCGGGGTCAGGAAGGAAATTTGAGCGCACAATGCAGTGAGGCCAGCAAACAAAACCACGCCTACAGCGCGTTCGTTAATGTTGGTGTTTTGATCGCGAAAAGCAAGGTGCCAATGCATTGGATTCACTAACAACTGTGGGTTCAGCATGCTCATTCCATTCTTGGAGAGTTTTTAGTGCTTGACAAAAGAGACACCCTCGGCGCTTCGGTCTTGGATGAAATCAAGGGGACCGAATGAACCCGAAACGCTTACTTTTCGGCTTTGAACTTCTCGAGCACCATGATGTCAGAAATAGACGTGCCAGGGTATTGACCGTCCTCATCTTTTTCGATGGATTTCACCATGTCAAGGGCGCAAAGTAGCCCTGCGCTGACACCAGTTAGGGCTTCCATTTCGATTCCAGTTTTGTAATGAGCTGAAACGCTCACAGTGCATCGCAGCGAGGAACCTTCCCATGACCAAGTGACGTTGCAGCCTTCCAACGGAATTGGGTGGCAATGCGGCACGATGCGCGGCGTGTCCTTGACGGCCTGAATGGCAGCGATGGTCGACGCTTCGAGCACGTCACCTTTCTTGATGGTCTTCGACTGGATTGCAGCCGCAGATTGCGCGCTGATGTTGAGCAGACCTGTAGCGGTAGCGCGCCGTTCAACCACTGGTTTAGCACCAATCTCAACAATCCCTTCAATCGATTTGTCCATGACGTTCACTTAACCTAAACCAGCCTTCCAAGTTTCCCCTTCGCTGGTCACTTCTTTTTTCCACAGGGGGGCCTGCTTCTTGAGTTCGTCGATGAGCCATTCACAAGCGCGAAAGGCTTCTTTCCGATGTGCGCTTCCAACATGAATCGAGACGATCGCTTCTTCTGGACCAACTGAACCAGTTCGATGGGCCATTGCCACACATCGAACACCGTGAATTTCAATGGCTTGTTCGGCAAGATGGTGGAGGACGGGCGTAAGTTGGGCTTGCCAAGCGTCAAATTCCAACCTCAGCACTTCAGCATCGCCTTCTGTACCGCGAGTGATCCCCAAAAAAGACACCACTGCGCCGCATCCATCAAGTGGCAACTTGGCCTTGAGCTGATTTTCATCGAGCGCTGTGAGCGCTTCTTCGATGAGAATTGACCCCGCCATAGACACACGAAGAGAACGCATCATTCAAACCTCACGCATGCATGGACTCATCCATGGGCGGGGATGGAGCAATCCACATCATGGGGGCAGGTTTGTCCGGCCTTGCTGCCGCCACGCTTCTAGCACGAGCCGGTAAAGAAGTCCACGTTCACGATGTTCGTGAAGACTCTGGCGCCCGGTTTGACGGCGATTTTCAAGCGCTTGAAAACTGGAGCATGGATGCTGATTTCTTCGACCAGTTAGCCGAATGGGGCTTCGACGCTTCTGAATTCAAGGCCACTGAATTCGATGTTGTGGATTTGATTCACCCCGATGATGCCATCACTCAAGCCGTCACGCCAAGTGTGGCTTACCGAATTGTAGAGCGCGGCACATCTGAGCACACCATCGATCAAGGCTTCAAGCGCCAAGCGTTGGCCGCTGGAGCACAAATCCATTACAAATCCAAGGTCAAAGAAGAGGACTGCACCATCATTGCCTGTGGGCCCAAAGGTACCTCTGCCGTGGCTTATGGGGAAATCTTCCACACCGACCACCCCAACCACATTGGGTTTCAACTCAACGACAAACTTGCACCAGGCTCGTACTCTTACCTCATCATCATCGACGGCGTTGGTTTGATCTGCACCTGCCTGTGGCGAAAGCAACGAAAGAGCGAGCGATTCCTCAATGAAACAATTGCGTGGTATGAAGCGCATTACCCGAACCTCAACCGGAAGCCAATCAAGCGAGTTGGAGGAAAAGGCGACTTCACCATCAATCGCAATTACAAGCAAGACGGTCGATACTACGTTGGTGAATCCGGCGGCCTTCAAGACTTCATGTGGGGCTTTGGCATGAGAATGGCGGTATGGTCAGGCGTTCTTGCGGCAAACGACATCCTTGGAAAAGGCGATTATGAGGCTGATGTTCGAAAGCACCTGATGCCCTATGTTCGCACAAGTGTGGCCAACCGCTGGCTCATGAACCGAGTTGGTGACCGTACCTTCAAGCGAATGTGCAAGGCATGGATGAAGGACCAATCCAAGAGCGGGGACGGGTTGGTTTGGATTGGGAAATTGTTCAGGCCAACATGGTACAAATCCATCCTCTACCGAATCGTGAGCCCATTCATGCTCAAGAAAGATCCGAAGGCAATGGGCCGTGGTGTCAAACGAATGCCATTTCGCAAAGCACTGAGCAGGGACGTCTGGGAGCAATCCGAAGCAGCAAAGGCAATCGGCGAACAGTGGGATGCAGCGCGCCGCAAGGGTGGACAAACTTCCTTTGCCAATGACGCTGAAACCGCCAAAGATGAGCAATCCACACATGCGATTTCTTCTTAATACGAGTCCGAGTGGCTTGACGCATGGACGACCTCTACGGATTGACCCTTGAACCAATGCCTAACCGACTTGTCAACTACGGTGTCACAACCAACGGCATCGCTGTGATTGAACTCACCTCCGACTCGGCTGGTGCTCCAATCGAAGGCGTGAACGACCGCTCACCAAACACCTACACCCACGGTATGATGTGCGACATTGACACTGCAATCGTCAAGGCTCGCTTTGATGATGATGTGACTTGCATCGTGCTCACTGGAAACGGGGCTTCCTTCTTCTCTGCTGGTGCATCCATTCAGATGCTCAACAGCGTGACACCCGGCTTCAAGTACAACTTCTGCCTTCACGCTAACGAAACTCTTTCTCGACTCGAGCAAACCTCGAAACTTGTGATCTGCGCAATCAACGGCCACGCTGTTGGTGGCGGATTGGAAATCGCCATGGCTGCAGATATCCGAATTGCCCGCAAGAACGCTGGCAAAGTTGGACTTCCTGAAATCAACCTTGGTGTACTTGCTGGAACCGGTGGTACCGCTCGATTGACTCGACTCATTGGCAAGGCTATGGCCCTCGAAATGATGGTCACAGGCGAACTCATGTCCTTCGAAGACGCACACGGCTGCAACCTCATCAACCACATTTGGGAAGGATCTGCAGAAGACTTCCGCCGAGATATCCTCGACTGGTGCAGTCAATTCACCCTTCCAAACAAGGCTGTTAAGGCCGTTGGAAACATCAAGCGCTCGTGCCAAACTGGCCCAGAGATTCCATTCGAGTACCACTTGGCCCTCGAGCGTGAACTCCAAGCGTCCCTGTTCAACAGCGCAGACGCCAAAGAAGGCATCGCAGCATACGTCGAAAAGCGTGTTGCCAACTTCACCGGTCAGTGAAGCGGCGGTCAGTTTATTGACGCACACCGGTACGCCGGTGCATGGTAGAGGTTGAGTGTTACCATTGTGGCTCCGATGAGGCCACGCCCTACGATTCAGAAAACGGCTTTCACATTGTGAAATGCTCAGGTTGTGGCATGCTTTACCTCAACCCTCGACCGGGTCAAGACGAAATTGATGCAGCGACAAAGTCCGGCATGCATCGAGGCGATGAACTTCTTGAAGTCACTGGAGCGTTCAAGGACTACCTCAAGGACATTTACTTAGATCACCTGAAGGATTTTAATTATTCAAACCTGTTTAACCAAAACAAAACCATCGCTTGGCTGGATATTGGTTGCGGTCACGGTGAATTTGTTCAGGCGTTGAATGAAATCGGCGGTGAGGCAATCGAGGTGCTCGGTCTCGAACCAAACGAAAAAAAGCGCCAAGGGGCCATCGACCGAGGTTTGAATGTGGACTTCTTCGACACGACTCAGCACGATGGCACCTATGATGTAATTTCTGCTCTCAACGTCTACAGCCATTTGCCGAACCCTCCTGAAGACATAGCACAATGGTGCGGCATGCTCAACGAAGGGGGAGAATTGTTTTTGCAAACCGGCGATTCTGCTGACCTTGAAGCAAAGCATCACCACAAACCGTATTCCCTACCAGACCATCTTAGTTTCACATCAAAACGACTGTTGGTTGAATTGCTTGAGCAACTTGGTATGGAAATCGTCCAAGTGGAAGGGTACCGCATGGGACAGTTCCCTCGGTTCACACCCATCGAGGTGGTCAAAGAATGTGTTCGCTTCTTCTTACCCGGCCATACGGCGACGTTCCAATTCTTCCAGAAGCATCCAAACCGAGACATGTACATTCGCGCTCGTAAACCAAAGGCGTGAACATTACGAGCCAGGTTTGTCAGCAAAACCTCCTCTGTTTTACTGCCTAAAACAGGAGAAAAACCGGCCGCAGTCTTGAAGTCCCCTTCACCTCTGCCTCGCACCATAGGTGAAGCCGATGGCCAAGTACAACGTCCCAGCAGATGTCCCTAACGATTTGATTGACACCTATGTTGCAAACATGGATGCTGCCACTGCGGGAACAGGAAAGATGAACCTGTTCGCATGCGACCAAAAAATCGAACACCTCAACGATGATTTCTATGACGGTGGTGCGAAAATCCCGCTGACCTCAAACGACCCAGGCCATTTGTTCGAAATTGGACAGCGCTGCCATGATGCAGGGACAATCGGCGTCCTCGCTGGTCAGCTCGGGCTCATTTCTCAATACGCTCGTGACTTCCCTGACCTGCCCTATTTGGTCAAACTCAACTCGAAATCACACATGGTCAAAACTGCACAACGCGACCCGATCTCACAGGCAATGTGGGACATGGACGATGTGATGTCGTTGGCACATAACGGCATCAACGTCGTCGGTATTGGCTACACCATTTACATCGGCAGCGAGTTTGAACACGAGATGCTTTCTGAAGCCGCTCAATTCATTCGCCAAGCTCACGAACTCGGGATGATCGCTGTTGTTTGGATGTACCCTCGAGGACAAGCTGTCGCTGATGAGAAAGATCCACAGTTGATTTCTGGTGCAGCAGGTGTTGCTGCATGCATTGGTGCAGACTTTGCCAAGGTCAACTACCCTGGTGCATTTGACGGGATGACTCGCCCGGAATCACTCGCTGTGGCCGCTGAAGCAGCAGGCCGCACTGGAATCATTTGCTCTGGCGGCGGATCGCTTCCAGCCAAGGACTTCTTGCAACGTCTTCACGACCAAATGAGCATCGGCAACTGCATGGGCGCTGCCACGGGACGAAACATTCACCAACGCACCACTGAAGAAGCGGTTCGTATGACTGAGGCTTGCCATGCTATCATCTGCAAGGGTGCATCTGTTTCTGACGCTATGGCGATTTTCGAAGGCAACTGATTCAGGGCAATAGCCGCACACAGGACTACCCATGTATACGCAGGGAAGTACAACGACCCCGTTGTAAATGTTTGACTACAAGTCGGCACCGCAGTTCATGCAGTGCTTGCCTTGTGAAGGCGTCAACTCACCGCACGTTTTGCAGGTAATGTAGGCATGAAGTTCGAGGACGGCCTTTTGCTTGATCATCAGCCAGGCGACCCAGGCATAGGCCACGGTCAGCAGCACAAACAGTCCAACGACGGCAAAGGTGCCCAGAGAGAGAAACTGAACACTTAGGGCAAAGGCGAGGAAAACCCCGGCAGTAAATGCATAGAC
>TARA_B110001450_G_scaffold95945_1_pt1 | contig 11453 bp, 6 predicted proteins | sample TARA_B110001450 | Tara Oceans TARA_B110001450 (sample SAMEA4396538) | marine metagenome | biome: Polar Biome; feature: [SRF] surface water layer (ENVO:00010504); material: water (ENVO:00002006), including particulate matter (ENVO:01000060) such as... | depth 5 m | reverse complement strand
CTTGAGTGGTGCGACCTACGCCCTCATAGGCGTATGCGTCCTCCTCTTCGTCGGCTACATCAACCTCCACTTCGGCAAATCCGCCGCGGTCAGGGAGCTGGAGCGCCATCGCCAGGACCTCGGCGACCACAGGACCAAGGTCCAGCACCTCGAGGCGCAGCACACGCTGAAGGACCGCAGCCGCGAGGAGATGCAGGCGTCCATCGACTCGCTGAGCAAGAGGCTGGAGACCGCCGAGACCGCCCTGCAGCGTGAGGCGGTCAAGGCGAAGGAGTTCGAGGAGAAGACGGCCGTCATGGAGGGCACCGTCGAGATGCACAAACAGGAAGTCGCGAAGTGCGGCGAGGAGAAGAAGGTGGTCGAGGACGAAGCCAGGCACGCGAAGATCGAGGCGGAGTACGCGAACGATGCCCTCCAGAGGTGCAAGACCGACCTCGCCACCACCGTCGACGGCGTCTCCAACGCGGCGCTCAACGCGGGCCGAGATCCGAGGACGGCGAGCCCGGCGTACAAAAAGTCTCACGCCATCGAGGTCGAGGACGAACCCGAGCCGGAGGTGGAGGAGGCCCCGGTGCCGAAGGAAACGCGTCGCGGCGGGAATAAGAACGGTGACGCGGGTGTCGTCTTCGCGGACGATGAGACGGCGAGGGCGTTCGGGTTCAGGAGCGGCAGAGATTGACTCGATCGTTCGTTTAGCTTGATTTTCACGTGATTTTGAATGCAACGTCGTTCGCTACGGACGTCTACACTGGATCCAATCTCACTTGGGCTTGAGCGTGACCATGAGCCCGAAGTGATCGGAGGGCAGCACGGGCTTGGTCTCCGATCGGCCCCTGTACTCGTTCACGTAGGTCACGACGCTGCCGTCCTTCCGCGTCACCGGCTCCGTGCCGACCATCCGAATGGACTCGACGGTGAAATCGGTGAGATTGTAGAGCACCCTGTCCAGCCTCTTCTGCAACCACCCGCCCATCATCGGGTTCCGGCGTAAGTCGTACGTGTACCCCTTGCTCCCGTCGCCGTGGGTGAGCCACGCGTCTTCCCACCCCTCGGGCAAAGGCACGTCCCCGTCCGTGGTCTCGTCCCAGTTGGTGTCTCCCATGAATATCCCGTTCCTGGTCTTAACCCCCGGGTACTCGCCAGCCCTTCGCTCCGTCACCGCGTCGATGACCCGCAGCGCGTCCTTCATCTGCCGCACGCGTTCGTCGCTCGATGTGTGCTCCTTGCTGATGAAACTCTCGAGGTGCGAGGTGAAAACCGTGAGCTCCTTGCCGTCGCCGCAGTTCATCCCGCAAAAACCAACCGCGTATCGGCCCATCTCCGAAGTCATGAAATCCCGTCTGCTCACCCGGGTGGAGTTATCCGGCTTGTTCATCGATCGCTTGAACAAGATGAGGGTGTAGTACTGCTGCTGCGGGGGCGGGCTGCCCTTGTAGTCCTCGAACCACGGCTGCGCGTGGAGCAGCATGAGGATGTTGTGGGTCACCTCCTGGAGGCAAATCACGTGAGGGTCCTCGCGCATGATGATGTCCGTCAGCCCGTCCATCCTATCCACCAGCGCCACGTGCTCCGCGAACCACACGTTGTAGGTCAGCAGCCTGACCTCCGCGAGGGGCGTCTTGATGGGCTCGTTGCCCGCCAGTAGAGCGTCCAGGATCCCGAGCCCGCCGACGACGCCGCCGCCTTGGGAACTTGGAGCCAACCCGGCGACCCGCTTAGCCGCGCCGGTGAGGTTACCCGCCGGGCCCTTATCCGTGGACGGGACGTACCGTTCCTTCGCGGTGGACCGAGGTTTGGCCGCGTAAGGGCCATCGGGTGCGGGGGCTCCGCCGCGGTTACGCTCTCGCTCCATGCGCTCCCTCGCGAGCTCAGCCATGAGCGAAGACGCTCCACCGCCGCCGGCGCCGAGGCTCGAGGACGCGGGCATGGTCCCGGGTGACCCCGCATCCCCCTCGTCCTCCTCCTCGTCGTCGTCGATGGTCACCACGTCGTTCCTACCTTCGCTGCGTCTGCGTTTGGCGCCCTCCGTCCGCGGCGGCGAGTCGTCGGTGAGGTCGATGGGTCCGTCGGGCGCCGCGGCCGCCGCCCTCGCCTCCGCGCGTTCCGCCCCCGCGGCGTACGCCTCCGGCATCTGCGCGGGCATGGGGAAGGCCCTCGCGCCGCCACCGGCACCCATCAGGAGCTGTTCCACGACGAGCTCGGTGACGTCCCCGCGGCCGGGGTATTGGATGATCAGTTCCTTCGCCGCCTGCGTGGCGAGGTCGGGATCGAAGCCCATCTCCACGGCGGCGCTCACCGCGGGCGCGATCTTGTCGTCGTTACCCGCCATGACCTTCTCCTCGTCGATGGGGTAGTCCTCCATCTCGTTACCCGCGGCTCCGAGCGTCATGGCGCGTATCGTGGGTCCGTGAACGCGACTACTTGTACGACGATCGGGGGGTGCCCAGGTGGGCTTCGCTGGGTGCCAACGAACGACGGGTGGTCCCGATCGGAACCGCGGGGTGCCGACGTGGCGTTGAAGGCTCGACGCGATGTGACGGATGGGTAGTGCACGCAACGCCGCCGCTCGCATCCACGGGTCGCGGCCGGGGCGCTCTCCACTCTGTGCCTGTCTGATGAGCAGACATTCAAACCAGATCTGAGACTCGGAACATCGTCATCCTTCACAAATGCTGCGCGCGGTGCTGCTCCTCTCGCTCCTCGGGTTCGCCCGGGGATGCAGGCCATCGGTGACGTGCGACGAAGGTACCGTCGGGGCACCCACCGTGTGTCACGCCACGTGGACGTGCACCTTCCAACCCACCGTCCCGGGCGCCTCCACCCCGCTCAAGTTCTACCTCGACCAAGGCGTCGACGACGCGACGGGGCTCCTCTACAACTTCAGCCACGACCCGGGTTCGCTCATCGGCGGGACGTACGGAGGGAGCCCGTCGTGCACCCCCGCGGGCTGCGACGTGAACGACATCTCGCTCACGTTTCAGAGCGTAGACCTGCAGGCGTCGTACACGACCGGCGAGTGCGAGGTGGGCGACACACCGTCCAAGTGCAACATCGAATCGAGCAGGAAAAATCCAATCCCGAGCACGCCGCCGCTTCCATTCGTCTCCGTACGGGTACGATGCGCCAACCAGGTTCTTCCCTGCATCGGGATGAAAGCGAAGGTTACCGTCGATTTCAAGGCGGACGTGGCGTGGCCGACGCCCCCGCCATCGCCGCCTTCGCCGCCGCCGCCGCCGGCCCCGCCGCCGAGCCCGCCATCACCGCCGCCGAGCCCTTCGCCGCCCCCAGCAGCGCCGCCCGCGCCCGCCGCGTTCGCACCCGGTGGCTCGGGCACCAAAGCGCTCGGGAACGTCTTCACCGCGCTCGTGGTCTTTTGCATGGCGTACGGTGTCGTCGGATACACATACGTCCGGTACTTTGTACGTGACGAGCTCCCGGGCTGGAGCTGGTTAGATCGATTGAGAATGACGTGTCAGCCGTGGCGGTGCGACGAGGAGCTCGCGAACGGCGGTGGGGAGGGTACGTTTAAGGAGTGCGAGCTGCTGTGGTGCTGGTGCGTGCCGTGGTACTGGAGGCACAGCGAGGCGGACGCGGAGGCGGCGTTCTTGGCCTACCATCCCGTCGACGGGGACGACGACTAGCGTTACGAGTATCTTTGAATTAGGCACCCGAGCTTTGTCTTCTCACACTTACACACGCACGACTGGCAGCGATGGCTACCCGTCCACCGGGTTCGCTCCCCGTGAACCTCAAATTCATCGAGGTCGCGGTGAAGTTCGCGGAGGTCATGTCGGAGTGCGACAAACTCTGCGCCGTCGAGGATCCGACGCCGGCGCCGTTCAAGTCCAAGTACGCCGCGGACAAGTCCATGGAGTCGCTCGAGTCCACTCTCCACGACGATCGGGTCGTCGAGATCGCGGGTTCCGACGATGCCATCGTCGAGGCGCTGCTGGACCTCCGCGCGAGGCTGAGGTACCGCCGCGGCGTGATCGCGGTGGACACGGAGGACCCGGTGAAGGGTGAGACGCTCCTCGACGAGGCAGTCGCGTGGCTCGGCGGCAGGCTGGACGGGCCACCCGAGTGCGTCCACGCCTTCATCGACTCGTGCAACCACCTCGCGATCATCTGGACCAACCGATCGGAACCGACGAAGGCGCTCCCGCACCTGGAGAAGGCGATGGCGGCGTACGAGGACATCGACCCGAAGGACGTACACGCCAAGACCCCGGACATCGAACAAGCGTTCACCAAGACCATCTTCTACCTCGCGCAAGTCTACGGCAACCTGGGACGGGACGAAGAATCTGCGAGTATGTGCGCGGCGTGCCTGCGACGGCAGTGCGAGACGAAGGAGAGCGAGGGCGGCATCGGGCGCGGGGGCAAGGCGTCGGTGTCACCCGAGGAGTGGGCGCAGAACGCGGCACAGCTCTCCGGGTTCTACGCCGCGCGCGCGTGCTGGGCCACGGCGAGGCATTGCGTCGCCGCCGCCGAGAAGGTGTTCACGATGGCGGTTCCCGATTGGAGAAAAGCCCACGGCCCGTTCGACTTCAAGTCCTCAAGCCAGAAGCCGGACCTATCCGTCGCGAAAACTATCGACGAATCGCCCGCGGACATAGGCGCGAACGTGCAGCTCGCGTGGGGCAAGCTGCACCTCATGAGGCTCACCGCCGCCAAGGAACTGTTTTTAAGCAAGGGCGAGTGCGAGAGCGGGATCGGCGGCGAGGCGAAGAAGACGGCGGCGAGCGGCGACGATAACAAACTCATCGTGGAGTTCCCGAAGCTCCGCCTGGACGACGGCACTTCCACGTCCGCGTCCAAGGCGGCGAAGAGCGTCGGTATCGTGTCCGAGGGTCCCGGCGAGGGATGGGTTCCGCGGGACGTCGCGGGCGTACGGATTGTTTTCAACCAGGCGGCGCCGAGGTATCGCGCGGCGCTGTCCCGGTACGTCCTCGACGGCTTCGTCACCGAGCACTGCGACGTCGTCCTGGACGTGTCGTCCCTGCACAAGTGCCTGGCGTTCTTCGAGGACGGCAACCCGCGGCGGTACAACTCGATACAGCGCCGGAGGGTTACGCGAGTGGAGTCCGTCGCTAAGGAGTTATCTTTCGATAAGTACCCCGGCCTATACAAGGCGTTGTGGTTCGAGTACGCGGAGGCGCACAGGGCCGTGCTGGAGGGTAAGATCACGCGGAACAGGCCGCCGTTGTCGCTGGGTGAGGCGGCGAGGTGCGCGACGCGCGGGTACAGCGCGTACATCGACACGTTCAAGGACCAGGTGGGCCCGAACCACGCGGCGCCGCGAAGGATCCACGATGAAGAGGAGGAGAGGACGTACGTGACGGCTCGGTTCATCCGCGCGAGGACCGCGTCGAAGCAGCACGGGCAGTTCGGGAGCGAGGCGGACGCACTGGGCGTGGCGCTGGTCGATTACGAGTTTGTTCCGGCGTACTGCGAGGCGCACGGTTTGGAGGGTATGGAGCAGGAGTCGGGGCTGTGCGCGCAGATGTGCCAGTTGCTTCCTTCGAAGATCGTGCACCTGCGGTCGATGGAGAAGCACGCGGGGACGGACCCGCTCGTCGAGGTGCAACGATAGATTCGCGTTTTTCTAAACAGCTAGCCACTAATGATGATGAGTCGACCGCGTTCATCACGCCTCAGCCTCTCCAGGCGCGGACTTGAAGCACGTCTCCAGGAAAGCCAGGAAACCCACTGAGAAAGTTTTGGCAACCGCCGGAGCCACGGGAAGACCCCTGGACTGCGCCACTTTCCCCGCCGCAGCCGCCGCGACCACGTGCACGCCCAGCAGTACCAGCGCGTAAAAACGCAGCTTCGCCTCGAGTTCGGTGGAGATGGCCCCTATGCGACTCCAGTCTCCGCTGTAGCCCGCGTCGATGAAGCCGAGGATGCCGACAAATACAGCCCCTTGGAGGTAGGTGTTGAACCACCGCGCGTCCGCCACGCTGCGCCCCGCGGCCTGATAGAAGTCCAGGCAGAAGAACTCGGGCAGATCGTCCTGATCGGAGGATCCCGGGTCCTCGTCGGCGGCCGCGACGCGGGTCAGGACCCCGCGCTGCGGGGTTGCCACGCTTATCCCCCGAGACATCCTTTTCCTCTTATCGAACACCTGGGACTCCTTGGGGATCATCGACCTCGCTGCGGGCGTCCCGACGCGGCATCTCGCGCGGGAGAGGCGCCGCGAGACGAGTTGAGGCGGCGTGGACGCCGCGCGGGCGACGGTCACGGGGCAAGTCATCCTATCGAGACGAGACGGTCCGATGAAGTGACGTGCTCTTTTGTCTCATCACAGCTGACAACAAGAAATTTTCAACGGAGGGTCCGCTTCATTTGCACGCGCGCGGAGAGCGGCGCGAAGGGATCGCGAAAAGGAAGTAAAACGCGAGCGCCGCGATGTCGACTCCGGTCCAGGTGCGTCTTGTGGCCCGGCCGGGCGCAGCCCGCGTCTTCGAGACTTCCACCCGGTGGCTAACCACGGGGCGGTGTCTTTTCCCACCTTTTCCTCGGGCGGCCACAGATCTCGGACGACGCCCTCAGCCTCGCCGGTCCACGAACACCTTCCACCCACCCCCGCGATCGTCATTCACCCCACATCCGCTGACATCATCGTCGCCACACGCCTCGTCCCTCCGTCCAGGCTCACGGGAACCCCGCCGAGAAGGTGATCACGACCGAGCTCATTCAAAAATACCTCGACGAAAATCAGACTCTCATCCTCGCCATCCTGGAGAACCAAAACGTGGGCAAGCTGGAGGCGTGCAACCAGTACCAGGCGAGGCTGCAGCAGAACCTGATGTACCTGGCGGCCATCGCGGACGCGCAGCCGCCGCCCAAACCTGGGGCGAACCAAGCCTAACCCGGCGCGGCGCAGTGATGGGTCATAGACACTCCGACATAGCCTAACATTAGACGTTTCATTGAAAATCAATCATGAATCTTTACTATACAGCGCCGCGGTACGACCTCTGGCTAATCCGAAGTCACCAGGCGCCTAACGTTGTTCATCGTGTGCGTTCATCATCAGTGATGGGCGTGGAGTCTGATGGTGCCGGTGTGGCAGTTCACCGCCCTGCACTCGTCGAGATCGGCGTCCCCAGCGAGGGTGCACCACTCCTCCACGTCATCCTTATACTTCAGCCTCAGCGTGTTCCCCACGTCGGACGGGTAGAACGACTCCGCCAGCCTCGCCCGTAAGTCCGACGTGTTCATCCCGGGCGACAGCTTCAGCCGCACGGTGTCGCTGCCCATCGTGACTTTAACCACAAAGTTAACCGCGTGAGCGTTGACGGCGTACGCGGCGCTGGTCATCGTGGAAATCTCCTGTCGCATGATCCCGGGCCGTATGGAGTGCAGCATCTTACCGTCGGGGGCGTTGGGTGAGACCATGTACAGCTTGATGTGCCTGCCGCTGTCCATCCCGGTCTGACCCATGAAGCCGTAGGCATCCTTCAGGTCCGCATCCGTCGCCAACACGCACCAGTCGTCCTCGTCATCCTTGTACTTGAGCCGCACCTGGTGCTCGGGGATGTCCATCACCTCGGCGACGCGCTTGATGAGGGCGCGGTGGGAGACCTCGTTGAGGAGCCGCATGCGGATCATGTCGTCCTTGAGCATGAGCTTGAACACCTGGCCGGGGCCCGGCTCGGCGCCGCCGCCGACGGCAATCGTCCCGCCGGACCAACCACCCCCAGAGGACGCCCCCGCGCCGGTATCCATCGAGTGGATGTCAACGCGCTGGAAGGAATCCGATCTCTGCAAGGCGTTCATGGCGCTGTTACCGCCGTGCATGTGACCGTTGTGGCCGCTGCCGCCCCGCTGCTGGGACCCGCCGGCGAAATTCCCCTCGTACCCACCGTTGTTCCACACTTCCTGGTTCGAGCGCATCTGCTGCTGGTTACCCGCGAACCGGTCGCCGCCGCTGAACTTACCCGGCCCCGCCTGCCCGTTGTTGTTCGAAAACTGCTGCATGTTGTTGTTCGAGAACTGCTGCTGCTGGTGCCCTCCGCCGCCGTGCCAGGTGGCCCCGCGCTGCGTCATCATGGCGGCGTCGTCCCGGAACCGAGTCGCGCCGTGCTGCGAGCCCCACGGGTTGTCCCGCTCATCCTGCGGCGCGCGTTTCATCCCGGTGAACGCGTTCCCGCCGTTCACGCTCCCGCGTTCGTGGCCGCCGTTCATGGCAAAGCCGCCGTGCGCGCTGGAGCCGCGAATCACGGGATGGCCGTTGACTCCCCCGCCGTTCATACCCCCGTTGACGCCCCCTAAATACCCCCCGTGCGCGCCCGGAGGGCCGTTCATGGAAGGATTGGCGCTGCCCGGGCCGCTCCCCGGGCCCATGAAACTGTCATCCTGCATGAGCGACCCGGCGTAGACGCTCCCGTTCCGGCCGCTGGTACCCGCGTCGTCGTTCATGAACCTTCCGCTGTGCACCGATCCCTCCTGGTTCCCCCACTGGTCCCCGGTCCCGCCCGAGAGGACGCCGCCGGTTTCGGCGCTCAGCGTCTTGAGCGCGCTCTGCAGGCGGCCTTGCTTGGACTTGAGGCTGCGTCTCGGCCACCTGGCGATGCCAAAGTGGCGGCAGATTCGTTTCAGGGTGGTGGACCCCACGCCGAGGTCCTTCGCGGCGTCCTTCAGGTGTTTGTTGAAGTGCTGCGACAGCATTGAGAGCGTGATTCCCCACGGCAGCTCCTCCGAGCCGTGCTCCTCGGCGGACCACTGGCCGGGAGCGTCGGAGGGCTGGTAAAGTCCCCCGCCGTCCCCACCGGACTGGTCCCCACCGACGCGCATGGGCTGACCGTTCTGGGATACCACGCCTTGGCCCACCTGCTCCTGGTTCGCCACCCGAAGGTGCGCCGCGTTCTGCAGATAGTTCCACAGGCTCTCGACGCTCGCCTGCTGCTGCTGCGCCGTGGTGAGGTTAGGGGGAAGGAACACCTCGAGGACAGCCTCGATGGGCGCCTTCTTCTCAGCCGCCTGGCCCGCGTGCGTGGACTTTAGCAAAATCTTGCACGCGCACGCGCCGTGAAGGCCCAGGAGCGCGGTGGTGTGCTGCAGCGGCCACTCAACCTGCGAACCCTTCTGCACGTCGTCCACCCAAATCATGGTTCCCTTCTGGAACGCCTCGCCGACCGGCCCTTGGCCCTCCTTGATCGCCACCTGCTTCGAGAGTTGCCTGTAGGGCATGCACATCTTATCCTTCACGCAGAACGGCGCCCCCGCGGTGATCAGCTGACCGTTGTGCGCCACCCAGCACTGCGCAAAAGGGCACTGCAGCAAGTCGCACATGTTCTCCAGCGCCACAGAGTTGGACTCGCACAGATTGGGCAAGACGTCGATCAAGGCGCTCTTCATCGTGAGCTCGGTGCCCAAACACTCGTGACCGCTCGTGTAGAACCCGTGCTTGTTAAGCGACGCCGAGGTGAACTCGAACACCTGCCCGAGCGAGGACGTCTGGTGGTCCATGAGCACCTCGAGCACCCCCAGCGGCATCTCCGTGTTTTCCCTCGGGTCGCTGCAAAAGATGGGCACGGCGATGGTGGAGTGCACCTGGCACTCGATCGCGCACGCCAGCCGTGGGTACTCCAGTGGCCTGTAGCAGCACACGCTCGGGGTCCACTCCGGTCGCTTCAGCAGGAAGCACCGCCCGGGTAAGCCGAGCAGGCCGTCCGGTGACATCGGCGACACGTTGAAGAAAAACTGGCACGAGGCGTCGTGATACTTCCAAAACTTCTTCTCGTGCACAGTGTTGACCCGGGATAGGTCCTTGTGCGTCACCAGCGAGATGGCGCCGGTTTTTTTGTTGATTCTTGGGATGAACAGCTGCAGGAGGCTGCCGTACTCGAGCTCGGTGGATATCGTGTCGAGCAGCTTGCCGATGCGGCGGATGAGCACCTCGGGCGGGACGTTGAGGTCGGGCAAAGCGCCCGGGTTGTGGTTGCCAGCCTCCACCTGCTGCGACCTCGCGATCGTCATGGTGGACGAGATGTCCTTGACCATCTCGAGCGCGCTGTCGCAGCTGCCGCCGCCCACCACGTCGTTCTCGGCGGCGACCTCGGCGCCGGAAAACTCGGAGCCGCCCCCGCTCCCGCTCTTTCCGCTGCCGCCGCCGTCCAGCCGGTTGCCGCTGCCGCCGGAACCCCCGCCGACGCCGCTCCCTCCGCCGCCGCCGCCGCTCCCGCCGCCGCCGCTGCCGCCGCTCGTACCGTTCTCCCGGGCGGCGTTCTCGTTGCCGCTGTTGCGGATGTTTTTACGATTGGAAGCCATCGCCAGATCCATGGCGACTACGTTGAGCTTGCCGACGTGCTGCGCCTGGTTCCGCGACTGCCACTGCTTGGCGGCCCGTTGGAGGTCCTCGGAGTTGAAGGTTTTGCCGCTTCTCGCCGCGCGCGCGACCAGGGTCTGGCCGATGGGCGCGCCCATGATGTCGTCCCCGTTCTCGAGCGCTTCCCAAACCTTGGAGAGGTCCTCCGAGAGCGTGCTCGCTCCCGGGGGGGCCATCCGCGGCGCGCCCACCCCGTCGTCCTCGCCCTCGACGAGGAACTTCAGAAAGTCTGAGAGCTCGGGATCATTGATCGCCTGCACGTCGAAGGTGTCGGAGTGGTCGTGACCCGAAGAAGGCTGGCCCCTTCCCCCCTCCGCGGTAGATGCCGGGCCCCCCGCCGAAACGACAGAGCCCCCTCCGCTCGCCCCGGTCATGGCGCCCCGCGCGGATCCCCAGAGCGCGTCCCGCGTGGCTGATCCGATCTCAGACGATCGAAATCCACCTCAGGCACTCACGCGCGGTCGCCTTGGCGCGTCTCTGCCGCGCCCGACGGTGCCTTGTCGGTCGAACACGAGCAGCTTTTTCAGCAGCGACCAAACCCGGGGCGCAGTCGCGTGTTGCTCCGTGTTGGCCCTGAAAATCAAGGAATCGGGAACGATGTAGAACACGCCCGCCTCGGCGCGATTCTAAAGCCACGTCGACCCCGCGCGCGAGTCACTGAAACGGACCTGGCACTGAAACGGACTGCCCGGACGCTCACGCGGCGATCTGGCGACCGGGCGCGCGAACCCTTTGCCCGCGAGCCGATCAACCGACAAGTTCTCAAAAAGTTGTCAAAAGTCTCTTCTCGCCACAAAAGGGCGCCAGTTCCTTAGGGTTCCGACCAGTTCACGTCTAAAGACGTCTGGAAATTCCCAAGAGCCGCAGCAACCACATAAATCTGAAACAACAGTGTTATCAGTTTGCCCAAAAAACACCAACTGTGGTTAACGTGGTCCATTGTGGAATAACGAACTTTTCGCACCAGGCAAACAGTTGGAACAGTTAAAACTTTCTCGGAATGCAAGGAGTCGAATCGGCTGCCGGGCGTTTTCCTGTCGCGGGACCCCGAGTTCACCCACGCGGCGCGACGGGAGGACCCCGCCACTGGACCGATACGCGCCATGACCATCGACCCGAA
>TARA_B110001450_G_scaffold144091_1_pt1 | contig 11460 bp, 13 predicted proteins | sample TARA_B110001450 | Tara Oceans TARA_B110001450 (sample SAMEA4396538) | marine metagenome | biome: Polar Biome; feature: [SRF] surface water layer (ENVO:00010504); material: water (ENVO:00002006), including particulate matter (ENVO:01000060) such as... | depth 5 m | reverse complement strand
GGTGGAACTAGCACTTTATTCTTCTTGGGCACATTGATAATGGCCGGTGTTATGTATAAGTGGTGGGCAACGGTTATCGATGAGAACATGCGTGGTATGGCCAACGCACAGCTCAAGCATTCCTATGTGCTTGGAATGCTGTGGTTTATTTTTTCAGAACTGATGTTTTTCGCCTGCTTCTTTGGCGCTCTGTTCTATGTGCGCGTCTTAGCCAATGCCTGGATTGGTGGTGAAGCCGCGATCGGTATTTTTGATGACACTCCGACTACCGCCGCAGCGGCTAACGCCGTTCACTTATGGCCTGGTTATGTTACTGCATGGCCACCCATGATTACGCCAGACGAGGCTGTCAATGGCGACGCTGCTAGATTTATTGGTCCTGATCAAAACATGAGCTTTCCAGGCTGGGGACGCGTTTTACATTGGCTGCCCCTGTGGAACACCATCATTCTATTGACCTCAAGCGTCACTGTGCACATTGCGCACGTAGCATTGAAGGATGATAATCGTAAAAAGTTTGTTACCTGGCTAGGCATCACTGTTGCTCTGGGTTTTATCTTCTTGGTTCTTCAAGCGGAAGAGTACATCGAAGCATACCAGCACATGGGCCTTACTCTTGAGTCGGGTATTTACGGCACAACGTTCTTTATGCTGACCGGATTTCACGGTATGCATGTAACGCTAGGTACGGTGATGTTATTGATACAGTGGCTGCGATCCCTCAAGGGTCACTTCAACCATGATGATCAATTTGGATTTGAAGCCGCATCTTGGTACTGGCACTTTGTCGACGTGGTTTGGGTAGGGCTGTTTCTGTTTGTTTATATCCTGGCGTAAGTGCTAACACAGCACTAACCCCTTGGTGACAATAAAACGGCTAGGATGATTCCTGGCCGTTTTACGCTCCGGGACCTACCCTTGTTTCAATGGGTCTTCTGTCTCATTAGTCGCTTCAGGCCTGGGCACGGTGGTGGTGGCATCAGGGTGTAGTTGACGATCCCAGGGCGCTTTACTACTTAGTTGGCCTGTGTAGACGCCATACACAATCGCTGTCAGCAACATAGCGGCTAGGCTAACGCGGATCCCAAGGCTTGTGAGCAAACGCCTCTTAGAGTTACCTAGGTCGGATACAAGAAACCTTAGTCCACTAAACAGACTAATAACTACGGCAATAAATAACACAACAATAATAGTCTTTAACAGCATTGGCTTTAGCACTCTCTTGAAAGGATAGAATTTAAACACAAATGAGCAAAGACGCCCATCCATCTAAACAAAAATTTAAGTGGCAGCCCAACGGCAAGCTTCTCCTTCTGGTGCTATGTCTATTCCCATCATTAGTGTTTTTGGGTTTTTGGCAGTTGGATCGCGCGGTTGAGAAGCAGGGCATTGTCGATAAGTTTACCGTCAATCAACAGGCGGCGCCGGCCGGTATCGAGGCCCTAGATGGCGACGATAATTTACAGTATCGGACGGCGTTGCTCGTCGGAGTGTTGGACGCCGATAGGCGCGTCATCCTAGATAATAGGGTTAAGCTGGGTCGTCCAGGTTATGAGATCCTGGAAGTGTTGAGTGTTGAAGGATTTGAGCCAAAGATACTGGTCAATCGTGGTTGGGTGCCCGCTGCACTGGATCGCGATGTACTGCCTGATGTGCCGTCAGTGCTGGGTCAGGTGGAGTTGCGCGGCGCCATGTACCGCACGCTAGGCGGCTATCGCCTCGATGACGGTATTGGTGTGATTACAAAGTGGCCAGCCAGAGTGGGATGGATCTCGTCAGACCGAGCTGCGGTGCTATTTGCCGAAGAGTTTTACCCCTACCAGTTGCGCCTAGACGCTGCGTCACCGGGTGCGTTGACTACAGGCTGGGTAACTGTTGCCGTGCAGCCAGCAAAACATACAGGTTACGCAGTACAATGGTTCGCCATGGCCGCGGTGCTCCTCCTGATGACAGTGATCGCCAACTCCAATTTAACGGAATGGTTAAAAAGTAAAAGAGAGAATTGATATGACAGAACAAACGCCCATTACGCGACAGCAGCGAGGATTTCAGTACCAGATCTGGTTGATGTTAGTCATCGTCATAGGTGTCATTTTAGCCGGCTTCTTGATGGTGCCTGACACCGAAGAAGAGCGGAAAAAAATGATCGAGCTGTTTGGCACGACAAATCAGGGAGAGATTGTTTCACCGTTGGTCGATGTCAGTCAGATATTGGATTTAGTCGGCACACAGCCCACCGCGGAGGCGCCCAAATGGAAGGTGTTGATTGTTGGCGGGATGGGTTGTGACTCAGGCTGCCAAGAGGTCCTTTCTAATAGCCGCAACGTACATATGCTACTGGGTAAGATGACTCGTCGTCTCGAACGCATCTATCTGCCCAATATCGCTGCGATTGACCGTATCAATCTTGAAGATCTACAGGCCAAGAATCCGCTGTTATTGATTCACCCCATCGAGACTGCGCGGATGAGTGCGTTATTGCAGGGCAGTTCAGCTGCCTGGAGTATGGATGATGTGCGCTATTTCATCGTCACCCCAGATCAAAAAGCGATCCTGTATTACACGCAGGCCCATGATGGCGGCGGTTTGCTAGAAGACCTCAAACATCTGCTAAAATACTCTCCAGATCGATGATAATAAACCAACCTAACTGGCAGCCAGTGCCTAGAGAGAACATCAATGTCCCAAGTTGAATCCGCGCCTACAAGAGCAGGATGGCGCGACTACCTAGAGTTGTGTAAGCCTAATGTAGTTGCTTTAATGATTCTTACCTCAGTAATTGGCATGTTGCTAGCCACCGACCAGGCAGTTCCAGTGGATATTTTAATATTCGGCAACCTCGGTATTGCCCTGTGTGCGGGTTCTGCGGCAGCGGTTAATCACATTGTCGATCGTCAGGTTGACGAGAAGATGGCTCGCACTGCAAACCGCCCTATTGCCACTGGACGTCTCGCTCCTAATCAAGCGATAGCATTCGCGTTGACCACCGGCCTCACAGGCATGGCCATTCTACTGTTGTTCACCAATGTTCTGACAGCCTGGTTAACCTTGGCGTCGCTGGTGGGCTATGCCTTTGTCTACACCATGTTTTTGAAGCGAGCAACACCACAGAATATTGTGATCGGTGGACTTGCCGGTGCAGCGCCGCCGCTACTGGGTTGGGTTGCGGTAACGGGTGAAATTCACCATAACGCCCTGCTGCTTGTGCTGATTATCTTTGCCTGGACGCCACCGCATTTTTGGGCGTTGGCTATTCACCGCAAGGAAGAGTATGCCAAGGCCAAGATTCCGATGCTACCAGTCACGCATGGCGAGAAATATACCAAGATCAATATCCTGCTTTACACGCTGCTCCTGATGGTGGTCACCACAATGCCCTATTTAACCGGCATGTTTGGTGGCTGGTATCTTATTGGTTCATTGCTGCTGGGTGGCGGGTTTCTCTACTGGGGGCTGGCTATGTGGTTTGATAAAGACACGGGCATGAAGACCTTTAGGTATTCGATTATTTATTTGATGGCCCTGTTTGCGCTGATGCTACTCGACCATATGTTAATTGAAAAAGTACGCTATATCTCTTAGTGTCCCAACGGCTAAAGTGAGGAAAAAAAGATGTCGACCCAAGCGAAAGGCATTCGCAATACGATTGCGGCCATACTAGTATTCATACTAATGGTGATCCTTGGTTTTATCTGGCGTATGGATCAGCCAGTCATTATGGATGCTGCTAAGCTGCGCGCCAACAATGCAGTCTTGCTCAATAAACCACGCATATTCAGTGATTTCGATCTCGTTGACCACAACGGCGAAGCCTTTACTAAAGACCGCCTAAAGGGTCAGTGGAGTATCGTATTTTTTGCCTTTACCAACTGCCCCGACATCTGCCCCACGACTCTGTCAACGTTAAACGACATGTACCGCAAGTTAAAAGACGATGAAAAAGAAACCCTGCAGATCATAATGATTACGTTGGATGCCGAGCGAGACACCGTCGAGAAACTAGCCGAGTATGTACCGTACTTTAATCCTGAATTTATCGGTGTCACTGGCAATCGGCATCTCATTAGGCGTCTCACTGCAGAGGTTAATGTGGCTCACAATAAGGTACCTCTAGAGGGCGATGACTACACCATTGATCACAGTACTCAGCTGGTATTGATCAATCCTGAAGGGGATTACCATGGGTTCTTCATAGCCCCCCATTCAGAAATTACGTTGCGCTCAACCTGGCGCTCAATGTACGGAATCTTTTAATCTCTCCGTCGGGCCCCGAGTGATAGCGTAAACAGTAGCGCTGCACTCATTACGATCGCCGGACCAGCCGGCGCATCGGTATACCAAGACATCGCTAGTCCCATTACCACCGTACACATTGCAATGATACTGGCCGCCACGGCCATTTTTTCGGGCGTCTGGCTAATGTTGCGAGCCGTTGCAGCGGGAATAATCAGCAACGCTGTAATCAGCAGCACCCCAACAATTTTCATGGCAATGGCAATAACTAGAGCCGTGATAAGCATCAGGGCCGTGCGCACCAGCGCAACATTGGTCCCCTCCACCGCCGCTAATTCATGATCCACCGTGATATTGATCAGCTTGGTCCAAAGTATTCCCAGCATAAACAGAACCACGGCGGCGACGCCATAGATCACCCACAGATCAGCCATCGTCACCGACAGCAGATCGCCAAACAGCAGTGACATCAGGTCTACGCGAACGTCAGGCAGCAGCGCGATAACCAGCAGGCCTGCGGCAAGCGCGGAATGAGACAGAATGCCGAGCAGGGTATCCAGTGATAAAAAGCCCCGCTGCTCCAAAAATACTAATCCCAGCGCCATCAGCAGCGGCACAGCCGTTACCGTAATACTCAGGTTAATATCCAGCAAGACCCCAAGAGCAACCCCCAGAAGCGCACTGTGTGCCAGCGTATCGCCAAAATAGGCCATGCGCCGCCAAACCACAAAACAACCAAGCGGCCCCGCTACCAGCGCCACACCCAGTCCGCCCAACAGGGCGTAAAGTAAGAAATCAGTCATGCTGGCAGTCCTCTCCATGCTGATCGCCGTCGCCAGCAACGACCTCACCATCAAGGCTGTGATTGTGGTCATGATGGTGCGCGTAGATTGCTGTGGCCTTATCGGTGCTCTGGCCAAAGATATCTAAGTAGGCCGGATCCTGCGTTACTTGATCAGGTCGGCCCGAGCAACAAATGTGGTGATTCAGGCAGATCACTTGATCGGTTGCCGACATGACAATGTGTAAGTCGTGAGACACCATTAGTACCGCACAATTGAGGCTCTTACTCAGCCCGCCAATCATCTTATACAGAGAATTTTGACCATTAACATCAACCCCCTGTACCGGCTCATCGAGCACCAACAAATTAGGTTTGCGTAAAATAGCTCGCGCCAATAGCGCCCGTTGCAGCTCACCACCCGACAGCTTTTGAATAGGCGTAGCCACCAAATGGCTGATACCCACGGTAGCCAATGCTTCATGGCAGGCCTCATGCGAGGTATTGGCCAGCTGCAGGAATCTGCAGGTTGATATAGGAAGTGTTGGATCAATACTGATTTTCTGTGGCATATAACCAATCCGCAGATCTGCTCTTGGCACCACAGAGCCGGAGTCTGGCTCAATCAACCCCAATACAATACGTACCAATGTGGATTTACCCGCCCCATTGGGGCCAATCAAGGTCGTAATCTCTCCCTGATTGAGCTTCAAGCTGATGTTCTGTAGCACGTCCTGACCCTGAAAGGCTTTGTTAACACCGTTGAGAGTTATCAACGGGCTGGTTATCATGTCACCCTTCATATCAGTCTTCCTATCGTTCTTTGTGTACCAAATAGCCTAAACTGAACAATATTCATGGCTGCACCCCATTATTGGTATCGGAACACTGTGGGCAAAGCCCAAAAAGCTCAAGAGTCTGAGACTGTAGTGTAAAATTGGCCTTGTCACTGGCCTTCTGCAGCATATCATTGAGAGGACTGTGGGTAACTTCCGCCGCGCTGCCGCAGTGAGTACAGATCATAAATAGATTGCTGTGTTCACTGTTGGGAAAAGGGCAGCCAAGATAAGCATTCAGCGAGGCAATGCGGTGAATCAGGCCCAAAGCCGTTAAGAACTCAATGGCACGGTAAACTGTCGGTGGGGCGATCGGCTTACCCAGCAATGTCGCCAGCTGATCCTGCAGCTGATAGGCACCTAGCGGCTGGTGGCTTTGCCAAAGTAGGCGCAGCACTGACTCACGGGTCGGCGTCATCCGGGCATTGCGCTCAGAACATAGTGCAAAGGCTCGCTTGAGCGCTGCATCAATGCAGCGGCCATGGTCGTGTGGCTGGTGGGCTAGCCGCGAATTTGACAGCATGAGTAGCCGGCTTTAACAGAGTGTTATGTTATACTATAACATTTTAGCTAATAAAAGAACCTTTTCCTGCCGACACTGGCTTAAGGTTAACATTGGATTAAGATTGAATGCATTTTAAGATAAAGTATAACGTTATTCTCGGCATGTTGGCCCTGTTGGGATCAATGGCCTGGGCGCAGGACGGCCAGACGGCCAAATCAAGGGTTGTTACCACCATTAAACCTCTTGCGATCATTGCTAAATCGGCTCTAGGCGACAGCGCCGTGGTCGAACATTTGCAGTCTAATAACCAGTCTGCCCATGATCTGTCACTGCCAGTATCAGCCCTAATGAAACTCGATCGTGCCGACCTCGTGTTATGGATCGGTGCGGATTTTGAAGCCAGAGTCGCCAAAACCCTCAACCGCATACCGTCCAGTCGACGCATTACTGTACTGGACTTACCTCTGCTGGCAAGCCACGCCGAAACGGCACACCATGACTATCTTGGCGTAGACCCCCATGTCTGGCTAAACCCACACAATGCCAATATTATTGCTAAGGCCATACAGAACAAGTTAGGCCGACCCTCCAGTAATATTATTACTCACCGCCAAATAGCTGACGCAACCGCACAGCTGTCGCCCTTCGCCAAGCAATACTACCTGACCCATCACGACGTCTTTGGCCATTTTGTCAGCGCCTTTAATCTCAGTCCCGGCATGTCTATCCGCGATGCCAGCGGTGGTCAGCAGGGCGCCAAAACTCAGTATCTACTGCGCAAGACTGCTCGCAAAAACAATGCTCGCTGTATTTTCGTTGAGCCACAATACGCTGACAAAGACGCGTCTGTGTTAGCAGGGCAGTTGCAGTTACCCTTAAAGCCTTTAGACCCGCAGGGTTTTGATCAGCCATTGACGACTGTCGGCTACCCGGAATTTCTCAATGGGCTCGTGGTGCAATTTAAGGCCTGCTTTGACTAAATAATGTATCCTCTTACCCTTAATGTCACTGCTATAAATCATGGAAACTATGTCAACTAAAACCCCGGTCATTCTTGTCGACGGCTCGTCATACCTCTACCGAGCCTTTCATGCACTGCCACCGCTTACCAACAGCAAAGGCAAACCGACAGGTGCGGTAAAAGGTGTCATCAATATGATGCGCCGGCTGCAAAAAGACTATCCCGAGAGCACCTTGGTGGTGGTATTTGATGCCAAGGGCAAAACCTTCCGCGATGATATCTACCCAGAGTACAAAGCAAACCGTCCGTCGATGCCAGATGATTTGCGCTTGCAAATAGAACCGATACATCAAATTATCCAAGCTATGGGCTTACCCATGTTGGTGATTGACGGAGTTGAAGCCGATGATGTCATTGGCACACTCGCCCTAGAGGCGACAGCCGCAGAGCAGCCGGTGATTATCTCCACCGGCGACAAAGATATTGCGCAGATGGTTAACGAGCACATCACCTTGGTCAACACCATGACCAATACGCTCATGGACAGAGAAGGGGTGATTGAAAAGTTTGGTATCCCACCCGAATTAATTATCGATTACTTAGCGTTACTCGGCGACAAGTCGGACAATATTCCCGGCGTGCCGGGTGTCGGTGAAAAAACCGCATTGGGTTTGTTGCAGGGAATAGGGGGACTCGATGACATCTATGAGCGTCTCCATGAGATCGCTACCTTGGATTTTCGTGGCGCCAAAAATCTGGCACCCAAACTCGAAGAGCATCGCGAGCTGGCTTACCTCTCCTATACCCTCGCCACCATAAAAACTGACGTACCCATGCCTATGCCTTTGGCAGAGTTGCACAACAGCGAAGCTGATCACGCCGCATTACTCGCCCTGTTTAAAGAGATGGAGTTTAAAACCTGGGTCGACGAATCCACTGCACTCCTCAACAGCGCACCCAGCTTTGAACTCACCGTATCGAGTTCTGAAATCCCCAATGAGCAGATCCAGCCCGTCGTTGCAGACATGCAGCCCCAGGCCTCAGTGGAAAAAGATTATCAGATCATCCTCACCGAAGCCGAGCTTGTCCAGTGGGTTGAAAAAATCAAAACAGCAACCTTAGTTGCCGTAGACACAGAGACCACCAGCTTGGACTACATGCGCGCTGACCTAGTCGGAATCTCGGTCGCCGTCAAGGCCCATGAAGCCGCTTATATTCCTTTCGGCCATGACTATATGGGCGCGCCAGAGCAGCTGTCCAAAGAGCGAGTACTTGAAGCGCTCAAACCTTATTTAGAAGACCCAGGGATTAAAAAAGTGGGTCAAAATATTAAGTATGACCTGAGCGTTTTCGCCCAGCACGGAGTTCATCTGCAGGGCGTGGCCTTTGACACCATGCTTGAATCCTATGTACTGGACTCAGTGGGATCGCGGCACGACATGAACAGCCTCGCAGAAAATTACCTCAACGAAACCACCATCAGTTTTAATGACGTCGCAGGGAAGGGAGCTGCACAGCTGACCTTTAATCAGGTCAGTCTTGAGCTGGCTGGCCCCTACGCCGCCGAAGACGCCGACATCACCTTGCGCCTGCATGAAACACTCTGGGCGAAAGTAGAGTCTGAGGTAACGCTGGCCAAGGTATTCACCGACATCGAGCTACCCCTTATTTCAGTGCTATCACGGATCGAGCGTACCGGAGCCAAGGTCGACGACACCCTGTTGTTTCAGCAGAGCCAAGAGTTGTCCGAGCGCCTTGCCGAGCTTGAAACCCAAGCCTGGGATCTGGCCGGACAGGAATTTAATCTGGCCTCACCCAAGCAGCTAGGTGAAATTCTTTTTACCAAGCTCGAAATCCCCGTGTTGAAAAAAACCGCCAAGGGCCAGCCGTCAACCAAAGAAGAAGTGCTGCAAGAGCTTGCATTAGAGTACCCATTACCTAAGGTATTGCTAGAGCATCGTGGCCTTGCCAAATTAAAGTCGACTTACACCGACAAGCTACCGACCATGATCAACCCAACCACCAAGCGCATACACACTTCGTACCATCAGGCGGGCACCGCCACGGGCCGCCTTTCGTCCTCTGATCCCAACTTACAAAACATCCCCATACGCACTGCCGAAGGCCGCCGAGTGCGGCAAGCATTTATCGCCTCGGCTGGTCACAAGCTGGTTGCCGCCGATTACTCTCAGATTGAACTGCGGATAATGGCTCACCTGTCCGAGGACCCTAGCTTGCTCAAAGCCTTCGCCGCCGGCCAAGACATTCACCGCGCCACCGCCGCCGAAGTCTTTGGTGTGCCGGCAGACGATGTCAGCATCGACCAAAGACGCAGCGCCAAAGCGATTAACTTTGGTCTTATCTACGGCATGTCAGCCTTTGGTTTGGCTCGCCAATTAACCATTAATCGCAAACAGGCTGCCGACTATATTGAACTCTACTTTGCCCGCTATCCCGGCGTGCAGAACTACATGAACAGCATCCGTCACACCGCCTCAGAAAATGGCTATGTCGAAACGGCCTACGGCCGCCGCCTCTACCTACCTGCCATAAATGCCAGCAACGGCATGCTACGACAAGCCGCAGAACGCACCGCTATTAATGCGCCCATGCAGGGAACCGCCGCCGATATTATTAAAATGGCCATGATCGATGTCGATAACTGGTTAGAAAACACCGACCTAAAAAGCCGCATGATTATGCAGGTACACGACGAACTAGTACTAGAGGTACCAGAGTCAGAATTGGACCAAGTAATAATGGGCCTCAAAGACCGCATGGAAGGTGCAGCAAAACTCAGGGTTCCGCTAGTAGTCGATATAGGGGTAGGCGACAATTGGGATGAAGCTCACTAATCAAATAAGTCAGTAAGTATTTACTACTCTTTTACAAAACTATGAGTGCCATCATATCTGAGGCAGAGACCCTTTATGGAAGCGAGCCGATACCATTGCTGGTTACTTTAAAACGCGTAATTCCACCACTAGAAACATAGACAAATATCTACTAGGGCGACCGCCTGTATTCATGAAGTTGATTTTGAAGCGTTTTCATCATCGGATACCCCTTAAGCCGCGCTGATAGTTCGACATAATCCAGTAGCCTTGACCACCTGCGTTAAATTATATCGACAAGAGACGACTGAAATGGATTCTCGTTACCCATCTATTGAGATGTTAGCTGAGCGCGCAAAATAGCGCATGCCTGGCTTTGCTTATGATTATCTTACCGGCGGCTGTTTTTCGGACATTAATCTAGCTCGGAATATACAGGAAATTCGAGAGCTGCAGCTGCGCCCGAATTACCTGCATGATTTTAAGGGTGCGTCGCAAGCAACGGCTCTATTTGGTAAAATCTATGATGCACCATTTGGTATAGCGCCTGTTGGCCGATACACCGACCTGTGCCTGCCGTCCTAAGGAAATGCGTAACGGTCTTTCTATCCCGCCGCAGATGACATTGCGTAATATTCTGCAAATGGCCACGCATCCTAGGTGGGCTTTGGAGCAGATGTTGGCCGGCTCACCTGAATTTAAAACCATGAAGGGGTATAAACCCGACGGACTGAATATGCAGCGTCTCGGCCTTTTTATGGAAAAGACCTTCTCGGGGCGTTTAACGGAAGACAAGATCAAAGCGATTCGCGATCAGTGGAAAGTCAATCTGGTGGTAAATGGATTGTTAATCCCGATGACGCGGATCTAGCGCTTAAGTTAGGTGCAGACGGCTTGATTGTTTCAAACCATGGCGGCCGGCAGCTGGACTCTGGGGAATCGACGATCAAATCACTGATGGCGCTAGCAAAATCCTGTGGCGATGCCGTCACATTGATGATGGTTGAGAGGATTCGATCAGGGGCGGACATTGCTTCTCGCTTGGCCTCTGGCGCGAAGTTTACGTTCCTCGGTCGAGCGCCGATGTTTGGTGCCTGCGTTATGGGGCATAAAGGCGGCAATCAGGCTCTGGAGATTCTCAAGCGCCAGATTCAGCAAGTGATGGAACAAGTTGGCTGTGAAACGGATGAGGACCTGCCCTCCCATCTGATTAATTAGTCAGACGGGACATGGTGGCGGTATGATGGGCCGCGTGGATTGGCACCAATTTTGACTTATGAGGCCCGTAACGAAGACCTTAGGTGCCATAA
>TARA_B110001450_G_scaffold6561_2_pt1 | contig 11467 bp, 10 predicted proteins | sample TARA_B110001450 | Tara Oceans TARA_B110001450 (sample SAMEA4396538) | marine metagenome | biome: Polar Biome; feature: [SRF] surface water layer (ENVO:00010504); material: water (ENVO:00002006), including particulate matter (ENVO:01000060) such as... | depth 5 m | reverse complement strand
CAGCAGGTTAAGGGAATAAGTATTAAACTAGCAAATGAAATAAAAAATATCTTCTTATAGTCTATGAGCTACCTTATCCAATCCTTGACGTACTTTAGAATCATATCAGCACCAATTATTTTTATGCTTATTGCCATTTTAGATCTCTATGGGTGGGCATTTATTTTATTTATTCTAGCCAGCTCATCAGATTATTGGGATGGTTTTTTGGCAAGAAAATATAATCTTGAGTCTACTTTGGGGGCGGTGCTTGATCCAATTGCAGATAAAATACTTGTTACCTTTCTTATCCTAGCTCTTAGTCTAGAACTCCAAAGTATTTTCATTGCCTTTTTTGGTGGAATGATACTAGTAAGAGAATTCTGGGTTGCTGCTTTAAGAGATTTGAATGCAAGAGAGGGTAGATCAGATGCTACCAAAGTAAGCTTTTTAGCTAAAATGAAAACAGTAATTCAATTTATAACTTTTGCTAGCTTTATATTGGGACTATTTTTAAATAACTCTTTACTTCTCTTTCTTTCAAATTTCCTCTTAATTATCTCGCTGATTATCACAGTACAAACAGGTTTGTCTTATAGCATCGCAACATTTCAAAAAAAATGAAATATATCATTCCAGAATTATTTTTTAAGTATATCTAAATATAGTTACGACTTAACTTAAGTCCTGAATTTTCGTTTTAGCATATTTATAGCTATATTCGAGCTTTTCTAAGTCTTCGGGGTTATCTAAATCAACGGACTGGTAATCTTTAATTTCAAGATAAGCACTATTTTCATAATCATTCTTTTGATTCTCAAGAAACCACTCTGCTTTATAGGCATAAAACTGACCTGCATCTATAAATGAATCTCCTAAATCTTGCGATCGAATATTTTGCGTCCCTGGAAAGTTCGGAATTAGATCTTTATTTCTTCTCTTAAAGGTCCACTCAACTGGCACATTCATTTTTGTCATAGATATTAAAAAACTTTTCTTTGACTCAAATAATCTCTCGATCGCATTATCTATTGTCGCTGAATCAATGCTTGCAGCATGGATGTATATTTGAAAAATCGCATCATACGAAATCAAGTCTTCATGAAAATGGCTTTTAACTAAGTCCACAACAGTAGCAAAATCATCGCAAAACTCAGATTTTCTAGAAAGAAATTTTACTTGATTGCTTGTAATAAGATTTTGCAGATCAAGATCATCTGTAGTTATATAAATATCTGAAATATATTTTGAATTTTCTAGATTCCTTATAACCTTATTAATTAAATAATCACCATCAATAGAATGATGATTTTTCTTTGGAATTCTTTTGCTGCCCTTTCGTGCAGGTATTATTGCTGCAACTTTCACAAAGATTTTTTACCAAAATGGTATCGCATAAGACTGAGTAATAACCTTGCATTTACTATAAGGGGATTCCCTAGTCTAGTTCCCTGCCTTGAATTCAGTGAAATTGGTAGATTAAGTATCTTTTTTCCACTTAGGGCAGTTAAGTTCAAAAGGTCTATTCCAAAAGCTAGTTGATTTCTAGGATTGAAGTGCTCAATTTGACCTAGTTTTAGGCCACACATAATATCCTTAATTCCAAAACGCTTGTAGCAGTAAAAATTTGTTATTTTTTCACCTATACGTTTAATTATTGGCCTTGAGCCCACTATTAGATCATATTGATCTGCATTTAATATTGACTCGTTAATAGCATTAAACGTAATTTCATTATCACCATCTACAATCAAAAATTGTGAATATAAATTTTTTTTTAAGTGTTGCAAGCCATAATTTAATGCAGATTGATACCCAACTTCTTTGCAGGATAAAACATTCACACCAAGAGCTAACGAGTTTTTTTTGGTATTATCCGTTGATTTATTGTCAACTACGAATATATTTTCTTTAGGTACTCCAGCTTTTATCAAGTTGTCTAAGACTAGGTGTATTACTTGCGCCTCATTTCTAGCAGGAACAATGACTCCTAACATAAATCATCTTTCATTATTGACTCATTGTATTTTTTACCTTGAATTAGCTTCTTGCCAATGACTAGATTTTTTTCATGCGGATGAAATGATGTGGGTGGACATGGTCTTAAGTAATCTAGATCTTTCTCAGATATTACATGACCAGACTTTAAATCTTTGTTACAAACTATAGATCTTCTCTGAACTATAAATGCATTTTCTTCATTTGGCTCAACCCGTTTCTCTCCATCACCTAGTGTCTCGAATACTTCATTTGACAGGCTCACCATTTCTTTCCATTTAGAAGGGTTAAGTGCAAATTTATGATCAGGCCCTTCTCGATTATTGTCATCAGTGAAGTGTTTTTCAATTACTCTAGCTCCCAATGGTATTGAGCCCAAAACAGATCCATGCCCCAAAGTATGATCAGAGAGCCCTAAGACGAGGTCAGGAAACCTTTCTTTATATAGGTTCAAGACATTCAGGTTGACATACTGATGTTTGTCCACTTCGACCGTATAGTTAGTATTACATTGCATAAGCACTAATTGTGTTGAATCTAGTGCAGACACCGCTCTCTCGACGTCCATCAGCGAGGATGCTCCGCTTGCAAGAATCAGTGGCTTCTTCTTAGATTTTAAATAATCCAGGAAATCTATCCAACTAATATCACCTGATCCTATTTTAAAGAAATTCACATACTGCAAAACATCATCCACAGCCGCGTAGTCATAGGGAGAGGTTGAGAATTCAATATCTGCTTTTTGACACTCTTCATAAATTTCTGCAGTCCACTCTCTGCGGAAATGATATTGATCATAAATTTGAGAGACAGATTTCTTCCATTCAGACTGATGAGTCTGGACTGACTCAATTTTCTTGAATTCCACGTCATTAACAATTTTATTTGCAAGAAAATGTTGAAATTTAGCGCAATCAGCTCCAGCATTTTTTGCAATCCATACGAGGTCTTTTGCCCTAGATAACTCTCCATCATGATTAGCAGCTATATCTGCAATAAAATATGGCGCATGAGAGAGCCCAACCGTTTTACTACCCAAGTTTATTTCATTCATATTTGCTTCCTAAATACAGGGCTAACGAGATCGCCAGCTGTTTCCTTGATAATATCAAAATTTTGACTATTAAATTTTATTACAATCCCTTCTAAAACAGAGATAAATTCTTTAATCTCCTTCTCTGTATGGTCTTCGCATATAGCAAAAAACATATTAAACAGTATCTTGTTTCTTAGAAACTCTCGTTGAATAAAAGATTTAATTTCTAGAGGTAGCTCACTATTTGCTGCAGAGAGAACGATCTTACCTGGATAGGATGTGCATTTTAATCTCAGACGCTCATCTTTTATTCTTTCAATAATATCAAGAATTAAGCAGAATAAATTAGCTGTTTTATTTTCAAGATTTTCATAGAATGAATCATCAAGGTAATCAAGCATAAAATCTGCTGCGGCTATGCCAATTGGATCTGAGCTGTGCGTGAATGAAAAAAACACTTCTTTGAAACCTTCCATCACTGAAGAGTTGCCGACTATTGCAGAAACTGGGACTCCATTGCCAAGTGCTTTTGCATAACATGATAAATCTGGCTTAATTCCTGTAAGGCCTATAGCACCTTTTCTTGCGCATCTAAATCCAGTCCAGCATTCATCAAAGATTAGCAAAGCACCATGAAGATCACATAATTCTCTTGCTCTTTTAAGAAACTGAATATTTGGTACCGAGCTGATCATAGGTTCGAGAATGACGCATGCAATCTCCCCTTGATTTAAATGAAAGGATTGCTCGAGCTCTTGAATTGAAAAGCTATCAATTTTAATAGATAGATTGCGGACAGCTTCTGGTACTCCACTATTCCTGGTGGTTGTTCCAATAAACCAGTCTTGCCAGCCATGATATCCATTGCATATAATTTTTTCTTTTCCAGTTGTATGTCTTGCTAATCGAATAGCAGCTGATGTCACATCAGATCCATTTCTTGCAAATCTAACTTGATCTCCAAATTTTAGAGTATTAATTAGCTTATGAGCGACCTCAAACTCATACTCTGAGGGCAAGGAATACGCAATCCCATGGTTAATTTTTTGAGTTAAGTGATCATTTAGCGCTTGGAAGTTATAGCCTTTAATTACTGGCCCCAGACCCATTGACCAATCAGTAAAGGGCCCTAAGTTAGTGTTGAGAACACATCCATGTGCGCTAGTTACATATCGTGGAGCAAATTTAACTGGGTACTGATGATGGGCCTTTGAAAAAGTATGACTTTGGTCAGGTATAACGTTAAAAAATGATTGTTCCATCCATTCATTATAGTTTAATTTGTTGGATATCAATTAATTTATTAGAGTTAGTAATTATTTTACTCCAATCAAGATTCTGCTCCCTTGCAGCGCGACAGTTCTTTGTAAAAGAATCAATTTCTTCTATAGTATTTAGCCCAATCACACATCCAAAATTTAAGTCAGTTATATAATTAATTAGGCTATATGAAAGTTTCTGAGCATTTATGGACGTGAAAGGGATACCGAACAGACTCTCAAAATTAAGACTTATTTTTGGATACTTATCTCCAAGAGCCATCTTGATCCGCTCATCTTCTAGAAAAAATAAACCTCGCGCAAAAAAACTTCTGAAGTTTATATTTGTAGGGCTTAGTTTTAGTTTTATTACCTCATCAAGAATGGTTAAATCTAAGATGTGAGCAGGCGCTTGAAGTTTATTAGACCTATTTATAAAAAACTTTATATTTTGCTTGATATCTTCCTGACCATATATTGAAAATCCAGCATTAAAACCATTTTTATTGACTGCATCTATAAAGTTTTGAATTGCTTGAGCAGAGAAGTTATTAAATATTTCTGGGTCATGGAAATATAAAGATTCTATAGGAAGATCTATTTTTTTATCAAGAAGAGCTTGAAATTCCTTAAAACTAGAAAATGTTGATAATTTTGTGTCAATTTTAAAGTTAGGATAAATTGTACTAAAAATAATTTTTTCCACATCTCCGTATGCAGAGGCTGTATCAATACAATTTATATTTTTTGAGGCTAGGTACTCTATTAATTTAGAAATTTCTTCAGTACTTAAAATTTTATGAGAATTCCCATATTTCATTCTCCAGCCCGCACTTCCTATAATGATTCTTTTCATTCCCATATAATATAATACTTAAGCATATGAAAATTATTATTCTTGGATCCAGTGGCATGTTGGGGGGTTATCTCATTAACTCACCTTTTTTTAAGGATGATGAAATTATAGCGATTGACCGATCTAAATATCCTAGTTTTGATTTCAGTGATCCAGTTACAACAATTCAACTCATTCGATCCTTTGATCCAGATGTTGTTATCAATTGTGTTGCAATAACCTCTATTGAGATATGCGAGAAAAATCATAATTTAGCAGATCAGGTGAATACAGTTACCCCAAACTTAATTGCCCAATTTTGTTTAAAAGAAAATATTTTCTTTGTCCACATCTCAACTGACCATTTTTATTCAGGAGATGAAAGATTTGCGCACTCAGAGACTGACCAAATCAAGCTACTCAATTATTACGCTGTATCAAAATTTGAAGCTGAAAAAAAAATCTTACAGCACAATCCAGGTGCTTTAGTCATAAGAACTTCAATCATTGGAATAACCTTAGAGGGCAGAACCTTTCTTGATTGGGCAATCAGGTCTATTAAAGAAAATCAAAAAGTTACTCTCTTTTCAGACTCATATGTTTCCTTTATTCACTGTAAGCAACTAGCTTTAATTATGAGGCTTTTAATATCAAAAAAAATAATTGGCTTGTTAAATGTACCTTGCTCTCAAGTTTTCTCTAAGGCTGAATTTGTTTTATCACTCGCCGATGCCTTTAGCCTCTCAATAGACTATCAGCTTGGTAATGTATCTACATTAAGTCCTCCTAGACCAGATTCATGCGGTCTTTCATCAATAAAGCTTACCAAGGAAATGGGAATTCTTGCTCCATCAATGCAAGAGGTCGTTCAGTCCGTTGTTGATGAATGCTCACCCTATATGACTTTTTGATGATAAAAAGCTTTAATCACAGAATCAGATATTATTAATCAATACTATCAGTATAATAACGTCTAAGAAATTTCGATGATCTGATCACGGCTGGATGGCAGAGTGGTTATGCAGCGGCCTGCAAAGCCGTTTACGCCGGTTCGATTCCGGCTTCAGCCTCCATTGAAAAGGTCGCACATTAGTTCAAAGTGCGCTCAATGAGGCAATATTAGATTATTAATACTGATTTATCTTGACCTGCGTCTAAGTCCCAATCAAAAGATTGCACTAGTTTCTATATCAAAAAACCTTCGAAAAAAGCCACCCATCTCATAATATAAATATTCGCATAACATTAATTACTATGATTGATTAATACACAAGAATAAATCTTTTTTTGAGATAAATTTTGATATACTTGCCGGATGAAAAATTTTAAATATGCACTTATCTTCTTATTACTTGCTTCAAGTTCTAATTCACTGATTTCCCAAGAATTGAATAAAGAGTTTCTAAATAGCCTCCCCAAGTCAGTGCAGGAGGAATTTATGAACCAAGATTCCGATGATGATCTTACTGAAAATTTTAATATGAGACCCGATACGCGTCTTTCAAAGATTGAAAGTGGGGTTGAAACTATAAAAGCTCAAGTAGAAACCATTGAAAATGAGCTGAATAAAGAAGAGACTGAAGGAGAGTTAAAAATTTTTGGTGAAAATTTCTTTGATTCGTATCAGACATCGTTTGCTCCATTAAATGAACAAAATTTTTCTGCAGATTATGTATTAGATGTTGGAGATGTCCTTAACATTCAATCACTTGGAAGTATTAATGCTAAAAATAAGGTAATTATTGCTCGAGATGGCTCTGTGAATATTCCTAAAGTAGGTCAAATTACTGTGGCGGGGATGCCATATGAGGATGCAATTAAAAGCATCAGGGAGTATGTGAAGTCTAAGTTTTTAGATGTTGATTTATATGTTAATCTCGAGAAATCAAGAGATATGACTATTTTGCTAATTGGTAATGCTGCTAATCCAGGGGTTTATACTATGCCTGGTGGGTCAAGTATTCTTTCAGTGCTCCATGCTGCTGGTGGCATAGGCGAAACAGGAAGCTACCGAAAAATTCTGCACAAAAGAAATAATAATGTTATTCAAGAGATTGATTTGTATGATGTTCTGATAAGTGGAAATCTTTTATTTAAAACACCTTTAAGAAGCGGAGATGCAATTATTGTTGGGGCGCCTAAAAAAATGGTTTCAATTTCAGGTGGGGTTAACACACCCGCATTATACGAGTTAAAAGAGAATGAAAACCTTCGGGAGCTCATTAACCTTGCTCAGGGGTTTTCAGCTAATGCATATAATTCAATTCAAATCCATAGAGCATCAGGGTCTGTTGATCAGCTTGAACGCCAAGCAGTAGATTCAAAGCAGCTTCAACATGGCGATAGTGTCAAAGTACCACTTTTTTCACCAGCCAACGTAAAAACCTATACTGTTAAGCTTAATGGTGCTGTTAAGAGACCTGGGGTGTACTCCTTTACATATGGCAAAACATTACACCAACTGATTGAGGACGCTGGCGGATACTTGGATTCTGCCTATCCAGAAGGAGGCGCTATTTATAGAACAAAAGTTGCTGAAATTCAAAAAGAGTATTTTGATAAAACATACAAAGAACTGATTTCCTTTCTTGCGACATCGGGAGCGAGGCAGAGTCCGGGCTCACAACAAAACTTACAATTGATCTTAGTTGAACTAAAGAATGCTAATTACCCTGGAAGACTTGTTGCTGAATTTAACCCCCTTAAAGTATCAAAAAATCCAGCTCAAGATACTATTCTTGCTGATGATGATGAAATAACTATTCCTTATTTTTCTTCTGATGTGTTTGTTGCAGGCGACATTCTTAATCCTGGTGGAAGGCAATATATTTCGGGCACCACTTTTAATGAATACATTAATCAATCTGGTGGACTAGGAAGATTTGCTGACGATAAGAGAATTATTATCATCAAGCCCAATGGTGATGCACAGGTTGTAAAATCAAGACTTTTTTCTCAATCAGGAGTTGACATATTTCCAGGATCTACTATCTATGTCCCTAGAGAGATTGGTAAGTTAGATGGAATTGCTCTGTCAGCAACATTGGCTCCAATTGCCTCTAGTCTTGCTTTATCTTTAGCGTCTCTCAATAGCATTAATTAAAAGATTTTATTGGTATTTATCGTGCATAAGCTTACGCATTTCAAGCTTAAGTCTCTTGCTCTTATCGCGATGCTATTATCAAATAGTATTTATGGTGGCTTAGACGAATACAGATACCCGTTCAAGGGTCCAACCTTCTCTAATTATGGAACCCTAGGCCTAATGCAAAATCCAAATGCTAGATTTCTTCAAAATGGATCATTGGGATTCTCATGGACTCATAATGATCCTTACCTAAGGGGATCTCTAGTAGCGTATCCATTTGACTGGATGGAAGCATCATATCAATATGTTGATTTAAATAATGCGCTATATAGTAATGTAGAAGCATTTAGTGGATCTCAGTCGCTTAAAGATAAAAGTTTTGATGCAAAGTTTAGGTTACTTCGAGAGTCTAACCTCTTACCACAAATCGCTGTTGGATTTCGAGATCTTGCAGGAACTGGTTTATTTAGCTCGGAATATTTGACTGCTAGTAAGTTCGTCTCTAAAGGTTTAGATTTTACAATAGGAGTAGGTTGGGGCACTATGAGTGGCCAATCAATAGAGAATCCATTTGCACGCTTATCTGATAGATTTCTTTTAAGGGACTCTAATACTGGCGTTGGAGGTAAGCTCAACTTAGATAATTACTTTTCAGGAAAGGCAGGTTATTTTGCTGGCTTTGAGTACTCTGTCCCAAATTTCCGCAGCTTGGTTATAAAAGTTGAATATGATGCTACTAACTATAAAAAAGAAGGCACCAAACCTATTTCTCAGGAAAGTAATATTAATTTTGGGATAGTTTTTCCTACATCAAAAAATCTATCGTATAAGCTAAGCTTTATTAGAGGTAATACTGTAAGCTTTGGTTTTGCCTACCACCTAAGTCTAGGCAAGAGAGCCAGTGATTTAAAGGTTAAGCAAGCGCCAGTAAAAAATAGTAAGGAGCTGAAGAGTGTTACAGCTAAATCTGATCGAAATCTATATAGAGCAAGTTTAAAATATCTGAGAGATGATGGATTAATTCTCCAAAATGCTACTATCAATGATGATGAGCTTAGTGTTGTTATTTCGCAATCTAAGTATAGAAATCCAGTAATTTCATCTGGTCGAGCTATCAATATACTCGATCAAATTTCACCTCCAAGCATTAAGCAGTTTAGGTTATCTGAGATAAATGGTGGAATTGGTATCTATTCATTGGAGGCCAATAGAGACTTATATGCTAGAGGGAAAAAGAACTATCTTTCCCCAAAAGCCATCGACATGCTAGAGATCAAGCCATTCGATTACACAGAAAAAGAAGATTATGCATTCAACCCTAGTGTCAAGTACCCTGTATTTTTCCAATCAATTGGTCCCGACCTTCGAACTCAAATTGGTGGTCCTGATGGCTTCTTTTTTGGTGATTTAAAGCTAAGTGCTCGCTCTGAACTATTATTTACAAGAAATCTCACTTTAATATCTGCATTTTCTTACGGTCTGTACGATAACATGGATGAATTAAAACTTGAGTCTGACAGTGTATTGCCTCATGTCAGGACTGATATTGTAAAATATCTAAAAAATAGTAGAAACTTCAGCATTGAAAGAATGCAATTAAATAAGTTTGGCCAGCTTTCCCCATCTATTTTTTACAAGCTTTCAGGTGGTATTTTTGAGGCAATGTTTAGTGGTGTAGGCGGCGAGATTTTATATAAACCATTTGATAAAAATTATGCTGTTGGCCTTGAAGCCTGGGCTGTAAATCAAAGAGAGTATGACCAGATGTTTGGTCTCAGGAAATATACTACAAATACAGGCCATTTATCCTTGTACTATAGAGAGCCACATACTAATGTCACATTTAGGTTGAAAGGTGGAAGATTTTTAGCAGAAGATTCGGGTATTTCATTTGAGTTCTGGAGGGTATTTCACTCTGGCTTCAGGCTAGGAGCTTTTTTTACATTAACAGATATCAGTGCTGAAGAATTTGGTGAAGGAAGTTTTGACAAGGGCTTCTATTTTTATATACCAATCGATTTGTTCTCTGCAGGGAGTACTAAAAGAAACTTTGGATGGGGTCTCAAGCCACTAACTAGGGATGGAGGAGCTACATTAGTCCATAGCCATCCACTCTGGGGAGTTGTAAACTCATCAAGCGGTTATAAGTTCAACACACATTTGGATGAATTTTATGATTAAATTTTTACCAATTACGTTGATCTCACTACTATCCTCCTGCTCATCTCTTGATTATTCTTATTTTTCAGATTTCAAGAATGCATTTGAAAGAAATACAATTGAAGTATCTGATGTTTACATCGAGAATGCTCCATATTCATTCATTAAAGTATCATACTCCCGTAACGAGGCTATCTTTGTATTATCCAAGATATCTTCTTCTGGTATCGAAGAGTGGATAGGATCAAATTACGAGGTTATCAAAACAAAAAATGGCCTTATTGTTGAGACCCAGGGACTGGATTCTGATATTAAATTCTACTCAACAGATTTTAATAACCTAATGGAGCTAGCTCAATTTAGCTCCTATGTTAATTTATATAATCCTGACATTATCTATGAAAAGATTGACTTTAAGTCTAAGGACACTGACTTGGTTCAGTCTGGAGAGAGCGATCTTAACTCTAATATTCAGGTAATTAAATTTCAGCGAAAATCATCTAAAATAGGCTGGAGTTCAAAGGATACTTATTTTTATAAAAACGGTGTTGTGGTCAAATCTATTCAAAAAATCAATCCCTTGAGAGAACCATTAACGATTGATTTCTATTATAAATTTTAAATGGTACTTAAAATTTTCCAAAAAAAACCGTGCTATTAAGCACGGTTTTTGATTTCTAGCTTCTTAGTTACTGAACTCTTGTAGCTGTATTTGTTATCACATTGACTTCTTGAACGTCTACTTCAGTAGGGACCACTACCGTTTCTTCGGTAACTAGTTCAATTTCTTGCTCAATCTCGTTAACAACTTCATTGACAACTTCATTGACAACTTCTACCTCAACTACACTTTCTATTATAGTCTCTATCACACTACCCCCACCACCAATTGTAGTAGTTGCAGTAGATGTTTCTGTTGCTGTAGATGTAGCTGTCTCTGTTGATGTATTAGTACCAGTAGTAGTACCAGTAGTAGTAGCAGTACTTGTACCAGTGGTAGTAGCAGTACTTGTACCAGTGGATGTTGAAGTTGACCCAACAGTAGAGGTTCCAGTGACATACTCTTCAATTACAGTTGGAGCTGGCGTTGGAGCTGGTGTTGGCGCTGGTGT
>TARA_B110001450_G_scaffold124433_1_pt1 | contig 11494 bp, 10 predicted proteins | sample TARA_B110001450 | Tara Oceans TARA_B110001450 (sample SAMEA4396538) | marine metagenome | biome: Polar Biome; feature: [SRF] surface water layer (ENVO:00010504); material: water (ENVO:00002006), including particulate matter (ENVO:01000060) such as... | depth 5 m | reverse complement strand
GTGATCGCTGAATTGGACAACAGTCAGACCGTGCCTTCCTATGCCACACGAAGCGGGGAAAACTGGTCGATGGAAGTCCGTGCCAGCGATGGTGAATCGGTCACTGCCTGGCAGACTTCTCAAACCGTACAAATTGGTGGTGAAATCGAAAACACCGCCCCGGTAGCTTCCATGCCTGCAATCAATCCTGCAAACCCTCTTACCGCTGAAGATTTGTCTTTCACCTACGCCTTCTCAGACGCTGATGGTGACGCAGAGACTCGCTATGAGATTGAATGGTACCTCAACGGGGTTCTTGACGCAGTGTTCAAGGGTGCAGGCATCCCATCATCCTCGACTTCGAAGGGCCACTCTTGGACGGCTAAAGTGAGGGTCAGCGACGGTGCAGCGTGGTCGCCATGGGCCACGTCGAACACCGTTGTCATCGGCAACACAGCCCCGATTACAACCGCCCTCACGATCAGCCAGGCAACCCTCACGACGTTGGAAAGTGCAACGGTCGAGTTGACGCATTCCGACGTCGACGGGGACGCAATGGCCAACTCTCAAATTATTTGGCTCAAAGACGGCGTGCGCGAATCAAGCCTCGATGGAAGCACCACTTTGTCCTCCGAACAAACGCTGAAGGGCGAGGTTTGGACGGTTCAAGTCAAAGCCGGCGATGGCTCGTTGCTCAGTGAAAACACCCTTACAAAAAGCATTGAAATTGTCAATACCGCTCCATCAATCGCAGTGGAACTGAGCGCAGACCCATCCATTCTCAATCCACTCAGTGCTGACATAAGCACGACCGATGTAGACGGCGACGCCCTTACATCAACACTCAACTGGTACAGAAACGGTTTCCTTGAAGCGTCTCTGACCAATCAAACGAGTGTACCGGCGCTTTTGCTTGGCCCCGGCCAAGTCTGGTCTGTTGAAGCGACCGTGAGCGACGGCACGGCCATTGGCCCGACTGCCTACCAATCCACAACAGTGCTCAACCTTGCACCAACCGCCCAATTCGAACAGCGTTCGGTTGTAGCATGGATTGGTGAAACCGTCACCTTCGACGGTTCGGCTTCGTCGGATCTTGACGGCCGAGTTGCCAGTTTTAGTTGGGCATGGGCTGACGTCAACGGCGCATCTGGAGCAGGGGTTGGAGCAACCTTCTCTTTCATTCCAAGCGGTGTCGCTTCAGTGACGCTCATTGTGATGGATGATCTTGGTGCAACGGCGACTGAAAACCAAACGCTCACCCCTACAGCAGGTCCTAAAGTGACGGAACTTGAAGCCTCAGCAGAAAGCCAAACAGTGGCCCTTAGATGGTCCTATGAAGGGCCAAATGCGACCTTCCAAATTCAACGAAACGGAATCACCATCGACACGGTGAGCGTTCAGGAGTTTTCCGACATGCCCCTGACGGCGGGGCAAACCACGTACACCGTCCGCCCAGTTTTGGAAGGCCTGGCCTTGCAAGACGGAGCTTCCGCTACGGTGGCAATCGAAGTGACCGCTGAAGTCGAAGCAACATCCAGTTCGACATCCCTTACCGGTTCAATCGTCGGTTTCTTTTTGCTCCTCATCGGCGTTGCAGCGGTTGGGTTTATCGTGCTTGAGAGGAGGGATTGAATGTTCCAACGCCAAGTAAAAGTTCTTCTTTTACTCCTTGTTCTCGTTGCATCAACCACGCTCGGGGCAGCAGAGCCAGGTGGTAATGGTGACGGGCTTCGCGACATGCAATGCGGTGGAGCGTGCCACGGGGATGCCGGACAAAACGCGACCTCAAGCCTCTCCCTTTCCATCGAGTTCGCTGAACATGTTTGGATGGGCCAGCCAACTGAAGTGACCATTGTCGTCCAAGGCGTCGATGTCAATCACGACGAAGGTTTGGTCGGGCTCTTCCTGCTCTCAAGCACCAACGCAAACGCAGATACCCCACTTTCCGACGGCTGGGATATCCTCTCGGACGGCAACGGCGGTATGGGGAATTACGTCGAACGGTTGACAAACGGCTCTGGCGTTTCCCTCGAACACACATGGGTGCTGCGACCCGATGCTGTTGGCATGCGAACTTTGTACGCATCAGTGCACCACGGTGATGCCGGTGGTTCTTCCGAAGGCCGTCCATTCTTTGGCGTCTCCGAAGCCTTTGAAATTGAAGTCGAAGTTGTTCCAGAAGATTTGCCTCGCCTTGATGACGCGTTCACCCCCACGAGCATGCGAGAGGTCGGTTCCGAGACCATAATTGAACTGCATACCGCATTCACCGAAGCGGTCAGCGTGGAATGGAAAACGGAAGATGGAGCGGTATTGCAGGCGGCAGTGAACGCTACAACACTCGATCATTGGGAATTTACCCTCCCTGCTGCACTGGCTCCCTCGGTGCTGCAGTGGCGCGCAACGCTCGCCGGCGAAGGGCCAACTCAGACGACGCCCTGGTTCGCAGTCGGCGCCCAAATTACCCCCGAAGAAGTCGAAAATGGACCGATTTATCTTCAAGGGTTCGCCATGGGACTGCTGTTGTTCGGTGCCGTTGTTGCACTTCAAAAACCACGAGCATCAACCGAACAACCTACCAAAATCTACGATGGCACCGATGAAATCACGGCGAGCATGGCTGAATCCAATCCAGCCGAACCTTCCAGCCAAATTGCACCGTTGCCAGAGGGCGGTTTACCTCCCGGGTGGACGGCTGAACAATGGGAGTGGTACGGCCATGAATACCTCGCCGGCACCTATGGAGATGGGCCATCATGATCTCCTCCAACACCTTCCACGTTGTCGCTACCGAATTGGTTGTTGGTGCATACTCCTTGGCTGGCCTGGCCTTCTTATTCTGTTGGCTTAGCCCTCGTTTACCGTTCTCTCTTCATGACAAACAAGCCTCAGGCGATGCGGTTGCTCACGCAGCACTGATGTTCGGACTGCTCGCCACCCCCTTCGCAATCTGGAGTGGACTTTCTTCGGCCCCAGGCGGGGAGATGGGGAGCGCCTTGTTGGCGAACAAGATGCTGTTTTCGTTGAGCGGGCTTGGCCTTGCATCAGCCACGGTTGTTGTCCGCTTGCGCACCGGAATCAGCGTATGGGATTCGACCCGTTCAAGCACCATTCAGGCGCTTTCTGGCGTTGGAGCTACGGGACTTATGTTGCTCACTGCCTCAGCAGGTGGCACCTTTGCACGTGGGGAATCGCTGCTGGATTGGCTTCATTTACCTTACAACGAGACCTTGCTGATGCCGACGTTCCTCAGTGTCCTTTTGCTTCTCTTGGGCATAACTTGTGCCACAATCGGTCTTCGATCTTCGGCTTAACCGTACATCGAGTTGTCTTGGGAAGGTTCTGGTAGAGCAGCCCCGTCCATCATCGACTTGATTTGGGCTTCAAGGAATTCAGCTTCTTCAATCAGAGGTTGATGTGGCAAATCAATTGCAGGGAGGTAAGCGTTGAGGTGCTCAATGAGCGTGGCCGCTGCACGAGCGTCGGGGAAGCGAGGGTCCGCTTCAACCATGATCGACATGAGATCTAACCCACGCCGTCGTGCCTCACTGAGGATTGCTGCATTGATGCCTTTGATGACGCCTTGATTCAAGAGTGGGATGCCGAGTTCCTTCAGCATTTCTCGGACCTTTGCGTTGGCGCCAATTCCTACAACATCAACGCCTTCTGTGTCTTCATATTCAACAGAAGGTTCCGAACCGTTTAGGCTGCCTTTCATGCCTTCTTTGGCAAAAGCATCAATCACGACGCCCGCAACAATGTTGTTCTCCTTGGACCATTCAAACATAGCCCAAACGATTTCGTTGATGAGGGGTTCAGGAACCACAAGTTCGCTCATCAACAAGATGACCTGCTCGCATCCTTCAATGGTGCATTGTGGCTTTCCAGCATAGGCGCGGATGACCGGCATTGGTTCGCCTTCGCTGACAAGCGTGATCACTGGAAGTCGGTTGTCGACAACGGCGCCGACGAATTCGAGCTCCAGGTGGTCGATGAGAAAATGTGCGACGACGCTCGAGACCATGCCAATGCTCGGAAAGCACGCTACGACGAGCGCGTTTTCCATGTTGACATCCTTTGTAATGCGGACTTGAGGACCTTCCATGCCGCTCACACAGCCCCCCTTCTGTATCAACACTTTGCCTCCATTAGATGGCGCCGGTGGCTTCATGTTCGTTAAGGTGAAGCACGACTTATGGCCGATGAAGCACGACCACACATGCTTTCACCATCGGCTTGGAATCGCTATGAAACATGCCCTCGTATGTATTGGCTAAGCCGGCAAGGCCTTCCAAGAAAAGCAGGCATGGCGGCCTCCGTCGGAACAGCAGTCCACGCATCAGTTGAAGATTTACTCAACCTCGACATCACCGCCAAGCCCGACAGCGAGAGCGGTTGGATGGTCGAAGAAGCAGAACGGGTGCTAAAACGTCGCTGGGAAGAAGAGAAAGCCTCGTTCATGGCCACACCCCGCCGGCCAAAATGGAAGGAAGAAAAATGGAAAGACGCCCTTCAGCACCAGCGCGGGGGCATCATCATGCTGCTCGACCACGTCGGCGTGCGTGGCCTTGATCATCAGCGAATCACAGCAGCGTTATGGCGGAAAATTCAGTCGACGGCGATCGCAGTTGAAGGGGAGCTCAAAACATCAGATGGGCGCCTCATGGGTCGCCTTGACTTGCTGATGGCAGATCTTGACGAAGATGGTAAACCCAGTGGATGGCTTGTTGCGGACCTCAAAACCGGTCGCATCCCTGAAGGGGAACTCAAAGTTGACGTAAACCGTCAATTGAGGATGTACAGGGATATTCTTCTGGCCAACAATCCAGATGCCCCTCCCGTTCGAACTGAAGGATGGTACACGCACGATGCCTCGAAATGGGCTGCTGTTGGGGAGAGCGTGCTCGAAGATGCTTATGCTGCATGGCAGGCCACAGTGCCAACGCCAATGCCAATGGAGCCGACGGTTGGTGACGCTTCATGCGGTGGATTTTGCGATTGGAAAGCATGGTGTCCACATTGGTGGAATTGGCGCCATGAAAACGGAACGCTCCACAAGAGCGACTTCTCTGATGCAGTTGTGTTGTTGCATCATTTCGACCCCTCCTCCGGCGCTGCGGTGTTGGAGTTGTGCGAGCCAATCAACGCCGAGGGCCGCGCCGTACCCACTGGAGTTCAACAATCTGCAAAATTCTCAGATCGTGGTAAAGAGGCGTTGCAAGAAACGCTTGCTGCAGGCCACCAAGGGGCTTTATTCCTCGGATCAGTCATGACAGCGCAACGCGTCTGGCGAGTCGGCCACTGGTGCGATGTGCTGCCTTGGGCGCCGATGCCTGATGGCGTTGAACACCACAGATGACACCCTTTCAATCAGATGAAAACCCACCATAATGGAATGTCCATCAGAACAAACAAGAGGATGGCCGTCAACCAGAGTATGGCATTTCCAAACCACCCAGAGTTTGCTTCGTCTTGACCAACCTTTCCCCATTGTATCGGCCGAATTGGACCGATTATGCGATGAAGGATTTCCCGGTTAGGGGCTAAATCCTGCTTAGAGGGCGGCAAGGTACGCTTTTACCCGTTCTCTGGCTTCTTCATCTTCGATGCCCTTTGGCGAAAGCAACCACTGAATGTACCGCGGATCTTCGAATTGAACTTCACTTAGGTGCCGCCCCTTGTTGCGTCCGAAAGCCAGAACCATGTGACCATCATCGATTCTAATTTTGCCCAATTTGTCGACTGGTTCGAGGTCGGTGAGGCCCCGCCCCAAGTCGGAAGAATCCGAACTCACGTTTCCGTGAACCGCCCAGCGCTCAATTTCCTCAACCGATTTACGGAAGGAGGGCGCATGATCGATGGACAACTTCCAGAACAACAACAACGATGCAGCCGCATCAGCCGCGGCAGTGTGGGCGTCTTTCAAGGCAATCCCGTGGCGAGTGCATTGCGCACCAAGGTTGTGAGGCCGGCCTATTTTTAGCCGGCGCACCAGTTCGTATGTGTCCATGATTGCCTTTGGTTTCGGCGCTCGTTTTCCAAGACGAAGGTACTCGCTTTCCAACATGGCCATGTCGAACTTCCGAACGTTATGCCCAACAATAATTGCTCCTTCAATCAGTTCGGCAACGGCATCTGCAACGGTCGAAAAACCTCCCTTTGAACGAACATCGTGATCATAAATACCGTGGACTCGACTTGCTCCAGCTGGAATCGGGCGGCGCGGGTTGACCAGTTCCTCATAGTGAATCGCTTCACCCTCAGCATTGGCGCCAACGAGGGCGAGCTGTACAATCCGATCGTATTGGGTTGAGACCCCAGTCGTCTCCAAATCGAAAGCGAGCACGCGCTCACCATCAAAGACATCGGGGGCCATGTTCAGCCAAGTACGCCGTCCCTCTTTCAACATCTCCTACAAGCAAGCCGGAGCCAAGCGTATGCAAACGCCCTCTTTTTGTTCTCAAACTCACCAATGCGCCTCCTTGGTCGGCTGAATCTTTAATGCCTCGTCAACCGACAAATCGCTATGACAGGTTCCGAGTTGGTGAATCCACCCGCGCCTGGCCCAGTGGTTGGATTCAATCGAATTGAGTCGTTGGATGTGCTGAGGGGCGTCGCACTTCTTGGTGTTCTTTTGCTCAACATTCTTGGATTCGGGATGGCTTCAGTGGGCTATTACAATCCGTTCGTAGGCTTAGGCGATCATCCCGAGGTGAATTACGCTCTTTGGGGCTTTGTCAACCTCTTCTTCGAGGGTTCGATGAGGGGTCTTTTCTCCCTTCTCTTCGGCGCTGGCGTGGTGATGTTTACCACGGGGCTCGGCAGTAAATCCGGCCAAGAAAAAGGGGCCAAGTTGCATTATCGCCGTACGTTTTTCCTTCTTCTTTTTGGCCTCTTTGACGCCTATATTTTGCTGTGGACTGGAGACATCCTGCTCGTGTATGCGATTGCAGGAGCGTTGCTCTATCCGCTTCGGCATGCCAAACCAAAGACGCTCGTTTTGTTATCCGTCGGCGTTTTGTTCTGCTCCACAATGGTGTTCATTGTCTCGGGTTCAATCATGATCGAAGCGAGGGATTCGGCCGAGACGGTTGAATCGGACCCAACAGGGAATCACTCACAGGCAACACTCGACGAGGCCGCCTTATGGCATGAATCAGAAAACGCCTTCGAGTACAATGAGACTGCTGTTGAAGAAGAGATCGATGTCCGCCGAGGGAGTTACTTGGAAGTGGCTGGTTATGCTGCCAAAAACGTCAATGAAAAACTTCTGTTCTTTGTTCCAGTGTTCATGCTTTGGGACGCGATGGGCATGATGCTCTTGGGCATGGCCTTGTATCGATGGGGCGTGCTCTCAGGGCAAGGGGCCAAGAGCTTCTATCTCCGCATGACAGCAATTGGTTTTGCAGTTGGGTTGCTCTTCAATGGCTACGAGCTTTACCGGGCCATCCTCACCGATTTTGATGCCATCGTCATCACAGGCTACTTCCAGGGCACCTACCAATTTGGGAGAATCGGCATGGCCATGGGGTGGCTCGGGCTTGTCATGCTGTTGTGCCAAGGCAGCCTTTGGCAAGGGCTGCGTCATCGTTTGGCAGCAGTTGGGCGAAGCGCGCTGAGCAATTACCTTCTGCATTCGCTGATTTGCCTCATGGTGTTTACCGGGGCTGGGTTTGGTTTGGTCGGTGCGTTTGAGCGCTGGGTGTTGTATTGCATTGTGCTCTTGATTTGGATGTTCCAACTTTTGATCAGCCCGTGGTGGCTTGATCGATACGCCTTTGGCCCTGCCGAATGGCTTTGGCGGACCTTAACGTATGGGAAAAAGCAACGATGGCGATTATGATTCGATGCAATGAACCCGTCCCCGATAACAGCGGGTTGAGTGCGGTATGAACCCCCAACGATTAGAAAGGGAGGCCGGGTCGAAAGGCATGATGTGGAGCCCTCATGAAGCCCGGCGGGTTTGCTTTGTGCTCCTCGCTGCTTTGGTTATGGCCACAACATCGCTTGCCGGTTGCACTGGAGTCTTGGACACAACGGTTGAACCAAGAGCAACACTGAACGCATATCCATTGGAAATTCAAGAAGGCGAAACAGTGACCTTCGATGCTCGTGATTCCGAAGCGGTTGAAGGTGTCATCACCTCATACACATGGTCGTTTGGCGACGGTCGACAATCCGAAACCGTGTCGGGTTTTACCTCACATACATACTCGACGTTTGGCATCTTTACCGCCCAACTGACCATCACGAACGATCAGGGCGGAACCGATGACATCACGGCGACCGTCATTGTCAACGGCGCACCCCAGCTGAACTTGACCTTTCCAGAAGTGATTCGATCGGGCGATTCAGCGTTGCTTGATGCCAGCGGCAGTTACGACCCCGAAGGCAGAACCCTCGAATATGCCTGGGATTTGGATTGGAGCGAGGATTCGAATAAAGACGGAGACACCCGAAACGACGTTGATGCCACAACAGACACCGTCCTTCTCCCAACCAACAAATCCGGTACCATCACGGGGAGCCTGTTCCTCGATGATGGCGATGGAGCGACAGCCCAACAAGTGTTCACCCTCGATGTTCTGACTCGGCGGTATGATGTAAAATGGAAGACCATGGAACTTGAATTCTCTTGGGATGAATACCTCGCCCAAGGCGAGGAATGGCAAGGCAACATCACCCCTGGCATGCAGGGCCGAATTTTGGATTTCGAAGGCGTTTTGACCCTCGATCAAGACGTGCTCCCACCACAAGATAATTTCAGCCTGAGCGTCTTTATCATCGATGACGGATTCAAACAAACCGATCAAACCGCTGGCGATAACGTAACTTCGAACGAATCTGCGACCGCTGTGGTTTCAGCGGAAGGGTTGAACCCATTCGGCGAGGATGGCATTTTTGATTCTGATTCCGAAGAAGCGTTGCTTGAACGGCTGCTCATGGATTCAAACGCCCGCGCCGGACAAGGCAACTGGACGTGGAGCGTCGTGGCCCAGCAAGCCGACCCAGACCCAATTTTGGAAGGCACCCTTGACCCAGACCCGGGCAACGACTGGTCGTTGACGGTGATCATCAAAGTCCACGTCCCGGAATTGATTGAAATTGCTTACGAGTGACCACTTTGGTCAATGGAAAGGCGTATCAACCACCTGCCCTTCGTATGGTTTGATTGCCATGGTCGAGAGCGTCGAAATCAGCCGCATCAACATTCGAGATGCCTTGTCCGTTGATGTTTCCGTCTGGATGAACCACCCCAACGACATGGACTTCAGACCCGCTCTTTCGGTGTCGGGAAACACCTTCACGATCTCAAGCCTCACCGATGGAGCGTCGCTTGCATCGATCGACCTTGACGAGGATCAAATGGAAGCGGTTGTCCGAGATCAGGCAGCGGAACTTCGTGTGAAATTTCATGTCAAAGGCATGCATGGGAAGTTGAAAACAATCCATCCAATTATTGCAGATGGAAAAGCAAAGAAACTTGCTACTGCAAACTGGAAAACCACCCAAAAAGTCACTTTTGAGTGAAATTGACCGTCTTTCAAGCGTGGGAGTGCCACCGTTTCTTTCATAGCGGTTCAATTTGATTTTCAGTTCATGCCACCGAGAAGGGAAGGAAAGGGTTCACAAAAAAAAGCCCGCTTTGAACGATTGAAAATAGAAATTTTAAGGTTTGTCGGGGCCAATCCCGGCTGCTCAGCTCAATCGATTGTGGCTTGCCTCTCAAACGACCGGGCCATGCGCAATCACGGGCTCACGCCGCGCAAAGTCGGTTTCTTCATTCCGCGACACCTCGGCGACTGCCTTGAGTGGTGGCAAGATCACACCGCCGGACGAAGAGTCTACGGGGAACTTGGTTGCACTCAATCGCCTCGCAAATCGTGAATCTTAGCCACACAATGAGGGACGCACTCATGTATGGCGTTGCCCACCCGTGAATTATGACTGGTACCGTTGCTGCCTATTTCGACCTCGACGGAACCCTGTTGGATGCTTCGAGCGAGAAAACGTTGGCCATGGATCTTGCTAAGCGCCGGCCATGGCGCATACCCGTTGGTACAGTCAGTTGGACCCTTGGCTTCGTAGGCAACCTGCTTCGCGGGCGCGCTCTCTACGACGCTGCGCGCAACAGGGGCCATTTTTCACTTGCCTCTTGGGACGTGCTGGAAGCGTATTCTCAACGGCTGGCTGTTGAAAAGCTTGCACCCCGTGTGACGGATGAAGCCAAAGCAAAACTGGCTTGGCATCGAGAACAAGGCCATCGACTCGTGTTGGTCACAGCAACGATTGCGCCAATGGCTGAAGCGATGGCGAAGGCACTCGGTATGGACGCAGTGTACGGGTGTGGTCCACCCCAACGCACGGGTATTATGAGCGGTTCAGAACGCGGTTGGTCGGTGCCTCGTCGAAAAGGAAAGGTCCCAGTTGTCGAAGCGGATGCGCTTGAGAACGGTCATGATTTGGCTTTGTGCTACGGTTACGGAAACACACTTGCCGATTCATGGTTCATGCGCGTAACAGGCCACCCAGTTGCGATCAATCCAGAAGGGTCATTGCGCCGACTTTCTGAAGAAAAAGGATGGCCAATGCATCAATGGCGCATTTGAACACGAACGCTTTCGCAGCACTCGTAAAAGAGCGGCCCCACCGCGATTCGAACACGGGTTGCTGGCTCCGCAAGCCGGCGTGATATCCAAGCTACACTATAGGGCCTTGGTGTTCGGTCCACCGACCGCTTGGATATAAGCGCAACGGGTTGCGTTTTGTTCATGAAAGCAAGAGCCAAGCAAGCCTTCTTCACGGCTCACCGTTTCGCAGGTTCATGGCCGTTGAACTTGCGCGTAGGGTCGACTATGCAATGTTGGATGGAGCCAACATCGCTTACTACCCGCGAATCTTCGATCTTGCGCACCGTTTTTTTGAAGAAGCTTGGGAGCCAATGTGCGGCGTTTCCTATCCTGAACTGATCAACGAGCGAAAAGTAGGCTTCCCCGTTGTCAATGTGGAAACTGACTTTATCGCTCCGTTGAAGTACGGTGATATGATTCACGCAACGCTTTCAATTGTGAACGTAGGTACGTCCTCTTGCACCTGGAAGTACGTGTTGCGCAATCAACATGGGGTCATGTTGTGGCGCTCGAATCAAGTGACGGTTTGCGTCGACATGGACACCCTCAAGCCCCAACCCATTCCTGACGACTTGCGAGCAGGCTTGCTTGCCCATCTTGTGGAGGGTGACCAATGAGCGACATGGACCTTGGATTCTCAATGCGGATGGAAGACGAAGCATCCGTACCAACACCTCCTCTCGATATGTTCGCCGTACGACCCGACACAAAAGGCCCGAAATCCGTAGCAGTGTTGATTTTCTTTGGGGCAATTCTGCTGGCCGGGCAAGGCTACGGCGACTATCAACTTCATACCGCAGAGGATTTGTCAGATTCGGAGGTTGAAACACTGTTGACCACCCCAAACAGTCAGGCGGATGATGCCGATGACATTACGGTCGAGC
>TARA_B110001450_G_scaffold16748_2_pt1 | contig 11515 bp, 7 predicted proteins | sample TARA_B110001450 | Tara Oceans TARA_B110001450 (sample SAMEA4396538) | marine metagenome | biome: Polar Biome; feature: [SRF] surface water layer (ENVO:00010504); material: water (ENVO:00002006), including particulate matter (ENVO:01000060) such as... | depth 5 m | reverse complement strand
TTACACGAACAATTTGAGTGTTTTCAGAAGGGTTTTTAATATGAATCCAAGCATTATCCGCATCAATATTAGAAGCACTCGTATTCACTTTAAAGTCCCAAGAAACAATTTGTGTCGTTCCCAATTCGATAGGATTGTCTGATGACAATACCAACGAAGGTGGTTTAGACTTAATTCTGTCATTTTTATTAGCACTAATAAACCCTGACTCTCCTCCACCTAAATAATCACTTTTGGTAAAGTTAAATTTCCAAATTAAATCTTCATAAGTATCTATCGGCACATCGCAATTCGGAGCCAAGTCCATAGTTAAGCGTCCTTTAAAACCATCGTCAGAAAGGTTTAAACTTCCACCATTTATTGCATAGTGCTGCTCTAAATCAAAGGTATAAACATTCCCTACGATAGAAGAAGGGGTTAGATTACTTACGGTTTCGACGGTACTAGAATTGGTCTTTCTAGTTCTCCAAATTCTCAAAACTACATTTGACATATCGTAGTTGTCTGGTATCTCTACACTAGCTGATTTGATATTTGCCCAATTTCTATATTCAGAAGGAAACAAGTTTCCTCCATCATAGTTAGAACAACAATCGCCTATAGTTAAATAAAAATATTGATTGACATTTCTGGTACAACTCGTGGCTGTAAAATTATTTTTTGTGGCATTTAAAAAGTAATAACCTATAAGTGTAAAATTGTCATTGTAATATCCACACTGAAATTTATTTTCTGCGGCTGGATACTGTACATTACTGGTATAAAATTCATTGCTAGATCGCAGTTGTTCAATACGAGCACCTATGTTTGAAGTAACTTGATAGTTGGTATTGACCGTAACGGTATCACCTGAACCGTATTCAAAATTATTAAAAGCTGCACAGTTCGTTGCTAATTCACAAGGACTAAGGTTATAAGTAAAAGTTTTATCTTCACCTGAGACCACAGAACTTGTTGGTAAAACACTACAGATCAATGTAGTGGATGTACTTGCGTCAAAAACTGATATCGTAGCACTAACTCCGGTTAAAAAGGTTCCCTTTTGTATGTTTTGAGTCGCATAGGCAAACATCCATGTAGGGTTATCCAACGAAGTATGGATTGTCCCTGAAAAAATACCTTGTATGGTATCTCCTAACATCACTCGATTTTCTTTTACTTTACTCATATCTAAAGAACCACTAGCATCAGCAAGACCATCTTGGTTGTTATCTGGCAAACCAAAACTTGTTCGATTAAAAGTAAAGGCGTCAAAACTCATTCCTTCGCATGTTACACCAGAATTACAATGCAGGTCTACAGTTTCTGTAGTATTACATATAAATGGTATTTCAAAATTACAATTAGCTCCAGGAACATAAGAAATGTTCATCACAATATCAATTGGTCCAGTTTGAGCTCCAGGCATACTACAATCACCAGTAACTCCTAAATTTAAAGCAGATTTGGTAATGTTAAATCCTGAAGGAAGTGGCAACTCATAATACGCAGTAACGCGGTTTGAGCTGTTGTCATAATTGATTGATGAGGCGTTCCATTCTACATTATGGTAATAACTTAAACTATTGTAAGTTAACCCCGTAGGTAAATCAAACATAACTTTATATTTCGCACCAGTATCGGCAGGTAAATTATTTAAGAAAGACGATACGGTAAATGAAAAAACTTTGGTTTGACCGTCATCTATATCTGTTTCTGTCTCAGAAAATATGGACATATAGGTTTTGTTTTCATCTTGACCAGTTCCGTTTGAATTATAAGTATTATTAGCACAAACATCTTTGTACTCCAAATCGTAATTCCAACCTTTTATATAGTCTTCACTACAAGCACTCATATTACAGTGGTAGGTTTTAAACGAAAGAACCAATTCATCTCCAGCTGCCAAATTAGGTAAATCTAAAACCACCTGACCTATGGCACCTGACCCTAAACAAGAATAGGCTCCAGAAATATCTGTAGCAGTTGATGTACTAGGGGTAATTGGCACAGCACCTCCTCCATTTAATGAATAGGTCATGCTGCTATTGTCTATTCTGGAAAGTATATTTTGATCATAATCTGATCCTAGAGACTTAAATACATCAAGTTGAACAGCATCAGCTATTCCTTGTCCTGTATTTTTAAGGGTAATAGTATGATTACTCGCATCACCATCACCAAAACAAGTAGTCAATTCACTTGAAGTTGTAACTTTTACATTTGGGGTCTTCAGACTCAAACTAACATGTCCGAAAGAATTGGAACTTTCAATTTGACTTCCAGAACATTCCCATATATTGGTTATGGTAGAACTGATAGTGGTATTGTTACATCCAGATCCTGATATAGATTGTGTAACTGTAATACTTTCATTGGTATCAAAATAATTATCATTGTTACCAACTCCTGAAAAATCAGCTCCTGCTAAAGTAATTACAGCTCCATTTACATCTAAATTACCTAAATCAACTGAAGTTACGTCTATACCCGATACATGAAAATCTTTGATTTTAAATGCAGCAACTCTTCCGTTACCTGCATTAACTACGGTGATTGCTCTTGTAAATGAATCACCTGAATTTAAATTTTTACTAGTAGGACTTATATTTAAAATACTCAATACAGGATAATATAAGTTATATGCATTTGACAAACTATTAGTTGAACCACCATCATAACTTAATGTGATGTCGTTTCTAAATACATTACCATTATTTTGATGGGTAATTGCATCCATATTTGCTTCTATATTGATTGTAAATTGTAATGTTTGACTAACGGGAAGTTCATCTGATGTTAGCGTAATAGCAGAAAGATTACTTATGTTTGTTTCTACAATATTGTAGCTACTCTGTTCACTTAAACTACTGGGAACATATTCAATACCTGAAGGTAAAACTATTGATATAGAATTATTAGTCAATGTTGCAGTATCAATATTTAATATTTCTATTCCAACCTGTTGGCTTGCATCACATACATTAACTCCTGCTGGATTTGTTATTAATATTTGAGCTTCTTGAGCAATTACATTCGTTTGTAAACCTAAACAAATTAAAATGGTCAATTTAATTTTTAACAAGGTATTATTATAACTCAATTTAATAAATGACCTTTTACTTAAACATGGTTTTTCTTTTTTCATAAGTCAAAGAGTTTTATATTTTGTAAACTAATTACAAATTACATACCATAAATATAAGTTGCTTTATTTCAGTGAATTACATAGTATTAAGGTTTGAGAAATTCCAGATATTGGAGAAAAATTTATTCTAAGGAAAGTAATCACAAGATTTCTAATAAATCAGGTCTTCTTTTAAAAAGAAAAACTCTTTGTGATGGTGTAATTATAGGAGATTGTTTAAATGAGATGTAAACAATAATAAGTTGATAAAATAAGATACCAAAATTAGACTCTCCAAAAATACCAAATTCTGTAAATGAATTAATTATAATAGGAATAAGCATACTATAAAGCATTAATTTTTTTTCATTATTTTCATTAGCTATTCCTGTAAATGTAAATATCAATTGAAAAATAACAATCGTTAATCCTATAAACCCTAAATTCATAAGTACTTGTATAAAAGTATTGTGAGTCATTTTTCCGGCATAAGTATGCCTACTTTGAAAGTACTCTTTATAATCAATTCGCATGAATCCAAAACCAAGCAGTGGTTCTCTTGGTAATCCCTCGGTAATGAGTGCTTTCCAGAATGGCAATCTACCTGTCATGCTCATTACTTCTTCCAAACGATCGCTATTCCCATCTTTTAATATAATTTTGTTTACTGCTACTGGCATAATTAAAAGCATTCCAATAACTACAATCAATTTTAACTTGATATTTGACGATTGTTTTATATGAAAACAAATAATTAAAAAAGCCCCTATCAATGACGATCTAGATCCAGTAGCATATAATGCGTAAAACAATATTAAAAGTTTTATGACGGTCCATACGCTATGGTGTTTCCTATACATATCAAAAATAAAACCTGAGATTCCTACTGCTGTTAGCATGCCAAGTTCATTAGGATTCATTAAATAGCCTCCTAACCTAGATTCTTCCCCACCATGAGTAGTTCTAAAGAACAGCTCTGGAGCTAACCACATTCCAATTACAAAAATTAAAATTAGACCAAATATTGCATTTCCTAACAAATTGTATAATCGTATGCTATGATTTTTAAAATATTCATCTAGTAAGTAAAGACTTTTAACAACGAAAAAACAAAAAACTAAGGTTTGTGTTGTCATAAACCACTGCAAAGCACTTACCATAATATTAGTAGTCCATAAAAATGATGCAAAACCTAGTGCTAAATATCCTAAATAAAGTATTAGAGACAATGGGTTTTTTCTTTTTAAAGAATCTATAGCTCCATAATTTATAATATTTCTGTACACGAAATAAGAGGCAAATAATACCCCCATTCTACCAATAACTTTGATGGTTCTGGTGATAATTATATTTTCACTCCAAGTAAAAAAACAACCAATCATTAAAAAAAGAACTATTAATAAGTAAATATTAACTTTTTTTAAGAAAAGGTCGTGGTTTATATTAGATTTGATTGTTTTCATTTGTATAATTTATCAAAATTATTGACAATAGTATCCCAATTAAAACAAGTATTTACCATTTTAATGGCGTTTTTAGATACGAATTGGAGTTCATTATTTTCATGAAGTTTATACAATGTAAAAAACGCATTTGTTAAAGCTGCTACATTTTCATTTTCTACAACTTTACCTGCATTCATTTTTTGAATATATGTACCCATATTTGTAGCTTTACTCACTACGCATGGAACTCCCATATATGAAGCTTCCAGTACAGCTGATGGCAAACCTTCATTTCGTGAAGGGTGCGCAAAAACATCCATTTGAAGTAACAATGCATCTTTCTCCGTTCCGAATTTAGCTCCCCATAACACAACTTTGTCGACTATTTTTTTGGTATTAATTAATTCCTTTAAAACCTGACTTTCGTCACTATCGCCAATGATCCATAGTTTAGCGTGTGGAACTTCTTCTTGAAATTTAACAAAAGCTGCTAGCAATAAATCTAATCCTTTTGTATAAATATCTAATCTTCCAATAAAACCTACAATAAAATTTTCAGTCTTTTTTTTATCTTGAATTTGTGGTTTAAAAGTATTAAAACCATAGGGTAACAATATGGTTTTTGTATTGGGAGAAATTTCTTTAAGTCCCTCAATTTCGCTTTCCCCAATACAATGAATTTTAGAAACACGTTTTAATAAAGAAGCTTCAAAGAATTGAAAATAAATCTTTTTTATAAAACTACTTCGTTGCATAGCAATAGTATTATAAGCACCATGAGGTGTCAATACAAACGGTATATTATTTTTGAATAAATACTTTGAAAGACTTGAGTAAATAGGAATCCAACCTCCATGTAAATGAAACACAACATCTCCTCTTTTGGCTAAGAGACTTTCTTTTAAAGATTTAGCAATAATAAAAGGGTTTTTCATCTCTGGAAATAGAATGGTTTTAAAATTTCTTTCTCCATAATTGTGATTGAGTGATTTTGTAATCCCCCAAACAGCAACTTCACGTTGTTTTCTCGCTTGATTTGAAGCCAATTGATAAACAACTTTATTAACTCCGTTCAAACGATTAGGGTTTGCTTTTCCTAGTATCAAATGAATTATTTCCATAGTAAAAACTTATTTTTAATTAAAATTAAATGCCAATAACCAAGTACTATTATTTGTGAAAAAATAAGACCAGTTATTGCGCCTATAAGTCCCCATTTTTCAAGAAGATAATTGAATGAAATTAAACTAAAGCCTAAGGATAAAACGTAGCCCATAAAAAAGTTTTTATTTAATATTAATGCTCTAATAGCCATTCTTATTGGATAACCTAAAAATATAAAACAATACAATATTGCCATCCCTTTAACCACATAAGCATATTCCGCATACTTATTACCTCCAGCTAAAACAATTATTTGTTCAGAAAATAGAAAAACTAGTGTCAAAACAATACCAAAAGGGATGGCTGTTTTTAAGCAAATTTGTTTTAAATATCCCTTAGCTTCTTCTTTAGATTTTGTTAATAGCTCAGCTGTTTGCGGCAGCACATAATTTTCAAAAGTTTGTAATATTATATTTAATATTCCAAACAGCGACTGCACTAGGCGAAATGCCCCAAGCGCTTTAATTCCAATAAAAATACCGGATGCTACTACAAACAGGTTACTAGACCACCATTGCACAATTGCGGTCAATAACAACCATTTTGATTGATGGTAATGTTTTAGAATATAGGGTTTCCATGAGTTTAATTTATAAATTTTTGGCTTTATACACCAAAGGCTAAAAAGAATAACAGGAATATAACCTAAACCTAAAAGCAATAAAAGTTGATTCAATAAAATACTTTCTGAAAGATACAGAAATACTAATACTCCTAAATGACAAGCGGTGGTCAATGCATCAATAACAAATGCATTTTTCACTTCTTTTTTTGCTAAAAATAACTTTCTTAAATAATCGTGGAACAAAAAACCAATTGAAATGATACAAATTTCAAAGCCCATTGCATTGTACAAACTAAAAAAAGCTAAATTCAATTTAAAAACCCCCAGCATAATTAGCACAATTAAAAGGATCAATAATAATTGCATGAAATAAGTAAACGATATATAGTTTTTCTTGTGAGAAATTGTGGCTAAGCTTACTTGTAAAGGCTGAATAATCAAGGCATTCGATACACTTACAATCAAATAAATTAGAAGAATCACCGAGGTATATACTCCGAAATTTGAAGGATCTAACAATCGAGATAATACTATTGTAGTTATAAAGCTATTTCCACTAAAAATAGCTTGATCCATAAGCACAATTGATTTGTTGTTAGTTACAATATGTTTTAATTTTTTAATCACTTAGCTGTCCGTTTTTTTAATATGCTTTTATACTTATTTACAAATTTTATAGTTTCTTTCACCAAGCTTGGATTGTACCTATACCTATTCAATACAAATTGTATCGAATCAAATTTATATTCCTCTTGTATTAAATCAGCTTTCATAATATTTGAGCGTGGAGTTAGGCGAGAATCTAACACAATTAAATTCGTCGTAACAACACTCATAAGCAGCATTGATTTCTGAGCTCCAATATTTTGGTTTAAAACAAGTACTAAGTCGTATTGTTTTTCAAATCCTTGAATAAAAGACTGCATCATAGCTTTGGTATAATGATTATAGTAATTCGATTTGAGTGATATTGCATCAATATTTTTTCTTACGCAAACTGGTGTTGACTCATTTCCTTTAACAAAGCCTAAGCTATTATCTGCATCTATAAAAAATATTTTTCTTTCTTGCTTTACGAAAGCATTAATTAAATATTTTGTATTAAATATGGCACCATCTCTTAATTTAAAAGAACTCATACACAAACTAGTGTTGTTTTTTAAGAGTCCTTTTATTTCTAGTTGAACTGCTTGTTGAAGAAAATGATTTTCAATCTCTAAAGCTGTCCATAACTTAGGAGTAAGCATTGCTATAGGATTACTTGAGTTTGACTCTATTCCGTATACATCATTGACTTTTGCTTTTATCATATGAACAAAATAAATTAATATGATAGTTATAAACATTCCCAAAATAATAGACACTATTTGAATAATTGGTCTATTTGGAGATACTGGTACTTTTGAAACTTTACCAGGGGTTATAATTCTATGAAAAGCAATTTTTGCAGCTTGTGCAATTTCTGCTTCTATTTTTTTTTCATTTAAGAAATTATATGATTGTTGGTAAATATGAAACTCCCTATTTAGGATATTCATTACTCTTTCTTTTTCAGGAACACTTATAAAGCTTCTGTCAACAAGAATTATTTTATCGTTAAGCTTTTTGTATTTAGTTTCTAAATTTTTACGGGTATTAGTTATACTTTCCTCTAAATAACTGGTTAAATCGTATAATTTTCCATCAAGAGCTGTAATTTTTTCATTTGCTTCGGTGTAGGTTAATAATAAATCTCTACGTTCAGCTTGAAATGCCTTTATTTTTTTGATTATTTCTGTAGAAAGTAAATCAGTAAAGGCTTCAAAATTTGGGGCTAATTCTAAGGGGTTAAGCCGGTCGTTTTTAATATATTTTTCTAAGTCCTTTATGGCCTCAAGACTCATTTTTAAATTTGTTTGTTGAATTTCAAGTTGAGCCAATTGGCGTAAATTTGTTTCTGTTTCTTGCCTGATGTTAGTGATTTTTTTAGTATCCCTATAATTTTGAATATCTAATTCAGAATTAGATAATTTTTTTAAAACAACATCTATCTGATCTCGTAAAAAATTTACTGTAGTATTAGCTGCTTTATATTTGTTTTCTATGTAGTCTTCAATATATTTTTCCGCTATTTTATTTACAATAATTTGAGCTTTTTTTGGACTAGATGATTTGTAAACAATAGATAAAACAGCTACATCTTTATCTACAGAGATAATATCTAAATTTTCTTTAATATTATTTAATAATTCTTCTCTATTTAAAATTACAAATTGATAATTTCCTTTAATAGAGTTTTCTTTTGTTTTATCAATTAACTTATCATTTAAAGACACTTTAATCGTTAAATTTGGAGTTATTAGTGTTTCTCCAATCTTTCCTTTATAAATTTCTCCACTTATTGGGTCTTCAATAGTAAGGGCTGTTTCATTGATAAACTTTAAATCAATACGTTTATCATAAACATATTTATGTACATTTTTATAGGAGATTTTAATAGGAGATATCCCATATAAATCAAACATCCTAAAAGGGCCTTCTTTAAAAATTTCTACATCAAAATCTAAATCTTCCAACACTTTATTTAATAACTGGTCTGATTTAAACATCTCAATTTCTGCAGTAATTTTGTTGGATAGGGTAAAAACATCAAAGTTTTTAAATAAATTACTATTTGGCACCCCTTCATTTATGTCTGCTAATCTCATTTTTGCAGTACTTTCATACAAAGGAGTTACTGTATTTAAATACCTTCTAGATATTAATAATGATAGAAACATTACTAAAATTATAATGGGTAAGCCTCTAAAAAAGGGATTTAAGATTCTAAAGTTTTTCTCCATATTAATTTTTTTTTAAAACATACCAAATAAAAGAGCAACAGCGGTTACTGTTGAGGTAAAAGGTATAATTATTGAAATACGCCTATCAAATTCTTTATAATTTTTAGCAGGTACTATTACGATATCTCCAGAACGCAACATAATATTCTTACTCGTATAATTTCCTGATTTACTCAAATCAATGTTTGCTATTCTTACATGCTCCCCTTCTTGTCTAATAATTTTCAAATGTTTAAGATTCGCATAAAATTCAAACCCATTACAGTGTGCTATCATTTCAAGAAGAGAATTATAATCTTTGTCTATTTTGACCACTTGAGGATTCCTTACTTCTCCTAAAACAGTAATTTCTTTATTGAGCACTTTAATATCAACCACTGGATTAACTAACCATTTACTTAAAGTATTTTTTATTACTTCCTTTAGTTCAATTACTGTCATATTTAACACATAATAGGAGCCTATTTTAGGAATTTCAATGTTACCCTTAGCATCGACCATTAGCCATTTCCCATAAACTTCATTTGAATTATAAATTCCATATGTTGAACCAACACTCAGATTATCTTCTCCCCAAACACTAATACTTATTTTATCATCTTTTTTAATCTGATATTCATAGTTTGCATCATATGCAAATACACTATCTAAAATTGCTTCATCTGTATCTCTATCAGACTTAGGTTCTACCAATATATTGGAAGTTTTACAAGCTGAAAAAAGAATGGCTATACACACAAAAATTATTATATTTCTCATATTAAAAAAGTTGAAAAAGTTGTTTAAAAAAACTATTGTTTGATTTTTTTAAAAGGTTTCTAACTGTCACTATTTTTTGTAAGATTTGTTTAACATTTTTTTCATTTAATTCACTTTTTTGGATATAATCAAATGCTCCATGTTTTAGTGTATCTACTGCTGTTTTAATTTCTTCCTGACTAGAAACCATTACTACATGAATATTAGGATTAAATCTTTTTATTTTTTTTAATACCTCATAACCTGTTAGCGTTTCCATAATACAATCTAGAAAAACCACATCAGGGTTTTCATTAATACATTCAAGGGTACTTACCCCATCATTAAACTTTTTTACATCTGTATATCCTAAACCATTTATATAATGTTCGATAATATTTTGGTAAAAAAGATCGTCATCAACTATAAAAATTTTCAATTGTTCTATCTGGTCCATAATTTTTAATGTTTTAATTAATTTACATTTAAATTAATACTAAAACTATACCCTACAACTCATTGTGTTGTTTTTCAACTGTTTGCAAATCGTTAAACTATTGAAATATTCCAAAAAACAGCTATATTTCCATTAAATGGAATATGATTGTCAACTAATTTTTACTGTTTTAATGTAGCACTCATATCATTTTGAACTTAAATTTAACTTTAGGCTAAGCTATTTTAAAGATAATAACAAAAAAACCTTATAATATCTTTTAATAAAATGTGTCGCAAGGCATTTTATTATTAGTAAATCAAGTTAATTAATTAAATTATGATAATTCCTTTTTTCTAATCTGTAACACGACCTCTGTAAGGATACTAATTGTGTTTTCTACCAATGATTTCAAATTTTCTAAAGCATATTTGTCATCACTTAAGTGCTCTAAATCTCTTATAATTTGTTTTAAAGAGTTAATCCCCATATAATCAATACTTGGTTTCATTTTATGTATTAGTTTTTTTAAACCACTAATATTTCTTTGATGATAAAAATCATTTATTTGTGTTAAATAATCAGGAGTGATTTTTACAAAAAGCTTGCACATTTTTTTCACAAAGTCGATATTACCTTTACTAAGTTCTTCTAGCTTTTCTAGATTGTAAAGCAATTTACTTTTAGCAGTTTCTTTGGTTAAAATCAATTTTGTATTTACTTTTTCTGGAATATGATTATAATGTTTTGTTATGAGGTTTATTAACTCTATTTCTTTAAAGGGTTTAGTTAAAAAACCATTCATACCTACTTGCATTACCTCATCTTTTTGATATCCCAAAGTATTTGAGGTTAATGCTATAATTGGTATTTGCATTTTTAATTCATTACGAATAATATACGTGGCTTCTATACCATTCATTTTTGGCATTTGTATATCCATTAATATTAAATCAAAACTTTCAGTTTTTAAAACAGCTACAGCTTCAAGTCCGTTTTTAACTGTAGTTAGCTCTATATTTTGTCGTTTTAAAATATTGTCTACTATAAATCTATTTAATTCATCGTCTTCAGCAAGTAAAATTTTTGTTTTATTTAATGAAGCTTTCTTAGCACTAATTTCATTATGATCGTCAGCTAAGAAGTTATTCGTGTGTTTTTTTTGAATCATATGAAAGGATCATTTCTTTTTTAAAATATTCAAATGGAAAAATCGATGATGGAGTAACTTTTTATTAA
>TARA_B110001450_G_scaffold11658_1_pt1 | contig 11520 bp, 9 predicted proteins | sample TARA_B110001450 | Tara Oceans TARA_B110001450 (sample SAMEA4396538) | marine metagenome | biome: Polar Biome; feature: [SRF] surface water layer (ENVO:00010504); material: water (ENVO:00002006), including particulate matter (ENVO:01000060) such as... | depth 5 m | reverse complement strand
GTCCAGTCGAGCATCGGCGCAACACAGAATTGCCTGTTAATTTTCAATGACTTGTCTTCAATCATGCAATTTTAGTACTTTTTCAAACATCTTTTAACTCTTTAATTTATAACGATTAATCACTTTAAGGCATTTTCATGCTTTTTTGTACTGTGCCAAATTTGTGCCCAATGGATTTGCCCAACGTCACTGTTAGCACTGCGTTTACGGTTATATCATCAACCCTTAATAAACGGGATTGTGCCAAATGGGGAGTATACAGAAAAGATCACGTAAGTTGGGTGCCAGCTACAGGGTACAAATACGCAATCCAGGCGACAAAGATACTTAACAGCGGCTGCACTCGCTCTGTAGTCATGGAAATCACAAAACCAGATAGCCATTCAAAGTTAAGGTAGATAAGGGCACTATTTTACTGATCTAGTTAATAGAGGCAGTTGATTCTCGAATCATGAGTTTAAACGGAAGTTGTTTAGCTTTTGTTGTATTTTCTTCTTATCCCCGCAACTTTGCTATAACACTGCTTACAGCGGTAGCAGCCATTTCTTTGATTGGCTGGTGTGCCGTGGTAAGGGGAGGCCAGACAACGGTAGCCAAAACGCTGTCATCAAACCCTGCAATGGAAAGATCCACGGAAACAGAAAGGCCAAATTTATGAGCGGCCGCAATCAATCCGGCGGCTATTCCATCATTGCTGGCGAAAATGGCTGTGGGTCGCTTAGCTCGACTGAGTAATACCTCACCCGCATCTAGGCCGGAACGATACTCTAAATTTTCTTCTGCTGTTAAGTCGTCGGGCACGGGTAAATTAGCATCTTTCATTGCGGCTAAAAATCCTTCAAGTCTGCGCGTTGTGGTTGCCGTGCCGCTGCGGCCAGTGACAAAACCAATCATTGTGTGCCCCAGTTCGATAAGTTTTTCGGTCATCTGCCGCAAAGCAAAATTATGCGGTGCATGACATGGCGGCCAATATCGATATTGCACCTACCATCTTGGAAATTGCGTGTATTAAGCAGCAACCCTCGCAACTTGCAGGAGCCAGTCTACTGCCCTTGGCCAAGGGTGAAAAAGTAGATGGCTGGCGCTCTAGCTTACACTACGAATATTATTGGGAATTTAACTTTCCTCATACATCGACAACATTTGCAATACGCTCAGATAATTTTAAGTTGATCCAATACCATGGTATATGGGATACGGGTGAACTGTATTATTTAAAAAATGATCCTCTAGAAAATCACAACCTTATTGATGATCCTAACTATCTTAGTGGTAAGATGAGGGTGAGAGAAGCCTTGTACAGTCATCGGGAAGACGATGGCGAGCATTCGGTTCCTTATACAAAAAAATTCAGTGCCGGGGCGGTGTTTCGGCAAAAAGACAGATCTGAAGCTGCCGAGTTCCCAGATGATTGGTTACGTAATGGGTCTGAAAAAGATCTGACAAAGTTTTTTGTTCCTGAGGATAAGTGGATGAGACGTCGCAATAACTAGCCTGTGGCAAAGTGAAGATAGCCTGGTTAATTGATCAGCCCAACAAGGCAATGCGAAAAATTTTTATTGGCTAGATACTTAATAAGAGCAATTAATTAGAGAGGGAAGTCGCAAGTATGAATGTTTATCTAAAAAACCTCAGTTGGTCATCAGGTGGGTTTGATGCAGTTATTTAATAGAATTCCTCTAGTCGCGGTGTTAGCTGTTTTTCTGGTTGCTTGTGGAGATAGAACGGAGCCTCTGATATGTTTAGCTGAAGCCGACACTGGCAATACTATGGATATTGTCGGGGGGCAATTCACGTTTGGTGATAACCGTTACTATGCCGATGAAAGACCCGCTGGAATCAGGATTGTCGCAGACTTTAATATTGATCGTACTGAGGTCACCAATCGGCATTTTAGCGCTTTTGTTGAGGCCACGGGGTATGTCACTGCTGCAGAGCGGGGTCTGTCCGAAAAAGAATTCCCTAATGTTCCCCCAGCGCTCCGGGTTCCCGGCTCCATGGTGTTTGTATCGCCAGATCCAGATAAAGTAACTGCGACTGCTAGCTGGTGGCAATTTGTACCCGGTGCAAATTGGCAGCATCCCTTTGGGCCAGAGAGCTCTATCGAAGGAAAAGGCTCTTTTCCTGTTGTGCATCTTATTCATGCGGATGCAGAGGCCTATGCTACATGGATGGGTCGACGCTTACCCACCGAGGCGGAGTGGGAATATGCATCCAGAGGAGGTTTAGAAGGAGCGACCTACTCCTGGGGTCAGGAGGCTCCTGACCGGGGTGAGGCCAAAGCCAACACCTGGCAAGGGCTTTTCCCCTATACAAATTTTAAAAATGATGGATTTGTAGGCAGTTCGCCAGTTGGGTGTTTTGCTAAAAACGGCTACGGACTTTATGACATGACCGGCAATGTCTGGGAATGGACTGATACATCTTACGGACCCGATCATAGAAGAATTTACGGAGATAAGGGATATGACCCGCAGCAGCCAGGCATCGAAGTAAAAACACTAAAAGGTGGTTCATTTTTGTGTTCAGACAACTATTGTCAACGTTTTCGCCCAGCCGCTAGGCAGGCTCAAGACGTTACGCTGAGTTCGTCACACATTGGCTTTCGAACAGTCAAATAACAAGCTAATATTTATAAGGTAGTTACTTCCATCAGGGATAGGGCAGATCACAATGATGACGGGTCAACGCCCGCATCCTTCAACGCCTGGAGGGCTGTGTCGATGTCGTGCGTCGCACCAATGTCCGCGTGTATATTAGCATCTACTTTGGTCTTATCGCGCCATCCTGCTCGGTTCCTCAGAAAGAATATCTGGGCTGAAGTGCCAGGCCTGTCGCCAGTCGCGCCCTCGAACAGGGCATTCGTCACCTTGTCGATGCCGCGTTGCTTCCCCGCCTTTAATGTACGGTCAAACTGATCATCGTCACGCTTACGCCTGGTGATCGTCGATGGTGATATGCCAAGGCTCACATATGGCTCGATCAGCATTTAAAATCACAAAACTGTCCTTTTTGCTGCTGATGATTGCAGCCCAAGTGGGCGATTTTTTCTGTTTAAGGATTCAGTCGTTATCAGTCAATGGCTGGTTCAGTCGAGCCGAGAGTTCACTATGTTTATTTGGAGAGATTTTTATCGGAAAATAGATGTAAATCGTATTTGATTTAGATGCTCTTTTTAGATTTTTATAAGGCTAAGCGTCAGGGGCGTCTTTCCTGCTGCGATGACGCTGTCTTAACTGGTTGGTAAACCATGTCCATTGATTTAGTTTTGACTGAGCTGGGGTGAATGTCGCGCTATGGTTTGATTGAGGATGATAGTGGATTCGATATTCTCGACCTGCTCGACATTAGCCAGTTTATCCTTTAAGAACGACTCGAACGTCTGTAGGTTTTTGGTGACGATTCGCAGCGCATAATCATGGACTCCTGCCAGCACGCAGCACTCCAGAATTTCAGGAAATTGATTAATCGCGGCCTCAAATTCTGCTGCTTTAGCAGAGGTGTTCTTGTTGAGCTTAATAAAGACAAAGGCGGAGACATTTATGCCCAGCATGCTGTGGTCTAGGCACGTCGTATAATGCTGAATAAGGCCGCTTTTCTCCAGTTTACGCAATCGCCGCAGGCAGGGCGTCTGCGACAGATTCACTAACTCAGCCAGCTCGGCATTACTGATGCGTGCATTGGCCTGCAATGCATTAAGTATTTTAACGTCAGTACTGTCGACCACTGAGATGTCTTTATCTTTTTTTTGCGATCTATTAATAAAATCTGGCATAATCAGTCAATAAAATCAAGAAAAGGAGTGTAATTATACTATATAAACCTATTTATGACTATTAATTGGCTGAAACTGCTACAGTATTTTTGCTATTATTTGTCGCTTGGTAGGGTAATAAATCAGGTGTAAAAATAGATGACTGCAAGATCTAGGGCCATGGATACATGGATTCGTACTGAATTCAAAGATATTAATAGCAAGCTTGAAGAGCTTTATTTCTCTAGTCCCGAAGGGACTCCTTTGGGCAGCGTTGGTGCGGCACTTAAGCAGCAGTTGATGGAGCAAGGAACAGCGTTGATAGCGGGCCTTTTAACCGAGGGAAATACCGACGAAGGCTTTGATAGCGGCTTTGAACTGCTGGGCAATGTGGGCTTTTATATGGCCGCCTGTCGACGCCATGAGATCACTGAACCCTCTCGAGAAACTCGGTCACCACTGCATGAAGCGTCGGCCTTAGCCATGCAGTTAGGTGCGTCCCTTGGGGTGGTGCCGCGGTTTGCCTCATGTCATCTTGAAACGCATAATCAGGCGGTGAACGGGGTTTATAAAACCTTTACCGGTCTTGAAGACGAACGAATATTTCTTGATTACAATACTCGCAGCGTCTTCGCCTTTATCCGTGCGTCTGAAGCATTGCGGCAATGTCTGCCGCTGGGTGTGTCTCATTCAGTCACATATGATTTGCTGTTATCGGCTAAAGCGGCTCTTGAAGCCGTACTCAGCTATAATCAGACACTGTTTGAAAAGCTGGATATAGACCGTTTCTTCTATTGTGTAAGACCGTATTATCGCCCGCATCGAGTTGGCTTGCATGAATACCGAGGTGCCAATGCAGGTGACTTTGCGGGTATTAATGTGATCGATTTGTTGCTGGGTCTCTGTCAAGCAGACGATCCATACTATTCGCAACTGCTAGTGGATAAGTTTCTCTTTATGCGTCCAGAAGATCAGCTGGTGCTGCGTGACTGTATGCGGCGGACCAGTTTGATGGACAGCTTTGTAGCCGAGGCGACTGCCCATAGCCACGAGCCCTGGTTCCAAAGAAACCTCGATATGTTTCTACAGGTCTGCCATGCCCATGGTCAGACCGCTCTGCAGCACCATGAGCAGTTGGTGAATAAGTTTATCGAGAAGCCAGCAGATGATGCTGCGCTCAGCAATACAGAGGGATTGACTGCCAGTGGCCCACCATTGCCCGTGTTGTTAAAAAGCTTGCGCAAACTCTGCGACATGCGCAGAGCCGCTGATGTTCAGGGCGCGTTTAGAACTCGTCATCAGGATGTCGAAATGCTAAGAGGCTGTCTGTTGTGAGTGAGACCGTGAATGGCCTCACAGAGCGTCAGGGGACCTATCTTCTCAGTCATTCGGTCGGTCTTCCCCTGCCTAACGCCGAGCGGGCAGCAGCGACAGCATTCTGGACACCATGGGAAACGGGAAACGGCGATATTTGGCAGCATTGGCTGGGGACTATTGAGGTCTTTCGTGCGGAGCTGGCTGTGCTGTTTAATACACACATAGGAAATATTTGCCCTCAGAGCAGCCTCTCGAGCGCAGTAGGAAAAGTCATTTATTCCTTGGACCTTGCGGCCGATAAAAAGGTGATTTTATTAAGCGAGGAAGACTTTCCCTCGATTGCCTTTGCCCTACAAAAGGGCGTCAGTTCGGGTTACAGGTTAAAGTTTATCGACGCCGGTGCAGATACCTCAGACATGACTATCTGGCGTAGTCAGATGACCGAAGACGTGGGCTTGGTACTGGTCACTCATGTGCAATCCAATAACGGACGGCAGCTGCCAGTGCAGCAGATTACTGATCTAGCTCGCCGCCGACAGATTTTATCGTTAGTGGATGTCGCGCAGTCTGTCGGAATACTGCCCATTAATCTGGCGCAGTGGCAAGCAGATTTTGTGGTAGGCTCCTGTGTTAAATGGATAGGCGGTGGGCCGGGAGCCGCATTTTTGTGGGTTGATTCACCCATGATTGAGCACTGTCAGCCTCAAAGTGTTGGGTGGTTTTCCCACCAAGATCCCTTTGAATTTGATATACATCATTTTAGGTATGCCGATGATGCGCTGCGATTTTGGGGCGGCACACCAACGGTCTATCCCTTTGCGGTTGCCGCCAATAGCGTGCAGGCCATTAATGCAATCGGCGTGAATAATATTCGGCAGAATAATCTCGAACTGAGCAACCAGATTATTCAAGCGGTCCCCTCTGAGGCACTTATTTCACCCGTGCAAGAAGATCTGCGAGGTGGGACGCTGGTGCTAGATTTTGGCCGGCGGCAGGACGCAGTCATGCGCCGTCTGATAAATCTCAACGTTCATTTTGATTGTCGCGTTAAAGGCATGCGCCTGTCTCCCCATACCTGTAATAATGAGGATCAAATAGGCGCCTTAATTAAGTGTTTTTAAACTGATATGCTGGCTTAGCGTTGAAGCCATTGTGGGTTATGCTAGGTGCTCAATCAATGTCATGATAAGAGCTAAATTACATGGACAAGCCTGCCTTAAATCGTCGTCAGTTACTTAAAGGGCTGAGCGCTAGTTTGGGTGTCGTGGCCCTGCGTGGGTTTGAAGTGCATGCGGCATCACCGCTTTATTTTACCCATGGCGTTGCCTCTGGAGACCCCTTATCCGATAGGGTAATTCTATGGGCGCGTTTAATTCCTGGTAGCGGTGAACGCCGGGTCGTAGATTGCCGATGGGAGGTGGCGTCAGATCCTGAATTTAAACAGTTAGTCAGTTCTGGGGTTGCGTCAACCTCCGCAAAGCGTGATTACACGCTAAAGGTTGATGCCCAGGGCTTAGAGCCGGGTAGCGCCTATTTTTATCGATTTCTCAGTGAAGGTATTATTAGCCCTGTGGGCCAGACTCGTACTTTACCCGAGGGGGCTGTTGAGTCATTTCGTATTGGTGTGGCCTCATGCTCAAACTACCCTCAGGGCTATTTTAATGTCTACAGGCATATGGCCGATAGCGATCTGGATCTTGTGCTTCATCTGGGCGATTACATCTATGAATATGCTGAGGGTGTCTACGCTAATGCGGTGGCGACTGAAGAGCTTGGTCGACAGGTAGAGCCGGCTACGGAAATTCTAACGGTAGAAGATTATCGTATGCGCTATGGCCTCTATCGAACGGATCCGGATTTACAGGCCGTTCATGCGCGCCACCCCTTTATCTGCGTCTGGGATGATCATGAATTGGCCAACGATAGCTGGAAAGACGGAGCCGAAAATCACAATCAAGGGGAGGGTGATTTTCAGGCGCGTATGACGGCGGCTCGTCAGGCATACCACGAGTGGCTGCCCATTCGAACTGCTATCTCGGGTGATCAGGGGCCAATTTTCCGCAGCTTTAAAGTGGGCGAGTTGGCGGACTTGATTATGTTAGATACTCGACTGCATGGCCGTGATCGAGGCTTGGATTATGCGGTAGACCTGCCCCTGCGCGCCCTGTCCTATGACGTGTCAAAGGCTGGAGAGGGCACTATGGTCTCCTCAGCGGACGCTGTTGTGGCGCCCGCGCACCAGCGCAGGTCGGTTAAGTTGCCTTTTGACTTCTCCACAGGCGAGCCCATAGCGATTACAGATTATGGTCTGATCAAAGATCTAACGGCGGAGACTCTTCCGGCGAATTGGTATTATTTGCCGGACACTGAGAGCTTTAAAGAACAGATGTTGATAGACCCCGCAAGGGCATTGTTAGGAGCAGATCAGGAGCACTGGCTAGACACTGAGTTACAGGCGAGTAAACAGCGCGGTGCGACCTGGCAGTTACTGGGTCAGCAGGTGTTGATGGGCAAGTTAAAGTTGCCGGTATTAACGGATCAACAGCTTAAGCTTGACGAGGCCATGCCAGCCTATCGTGAAATACTGAAAATGATGCAACTTCTCGCCCCGGAACAATTGCCGTTTAACCTTGATGCCTGGGATGGGTATGCCGTCTGTCGTGATCGAGTCTATGCCAGTTTAGCTGAGCATGGCGTCAACCCCGTGATACTGGCGGGTGATACGCACAATGCCTGGGCATTTAATTTGGCCAATAATATGGGCGAAGCTGTAGGCGTTGAAATCGGCACGCCAAGTGTTAGTAGCCCGGGGCTAGAGACCTATCTGCCCACTGACCCGCTCGTGCTAGGTAATGCGATGGTCGAGGCCAGTGCAGAACTCGTTGCCGTAGATACCGCTCATCGTGGCTGGTCCGAGTTGGTATTGACATCGCAGGCGATGACCAATCAGTGGCACTTTGTTGATACTGTATTGGACAGGCAGTTCACTGTAACGGGTGCGCAGAAACAGCACTGCAAGGTCGGTAATAGGCGCTTTTCGTAATATCTATTGTGGAGCAAAACCCGCTACAATATGCAATGGCTTTTGATCCCCCTACCTTCCTTCAGTCCTTGACCCAGCGTCCTGGCATCTATCAGATGTTTGATGCTCAGGGCGATATACTCTACGTGGGTAAGGCCAAGAATCTAAAGAATCGATTGAGCAGTTATTTTCGTAAGACGGGGCTTTCCCCAAGAATTGCTGCTCTGGTTAAGCGTATTGCGCAAATTGATGTCACAGTCACGGAAACGGAAACTGAGGCACTGATTCTCGAGCATAATCTGATAAAGCAGTATCAACCGCCGTACAATATTTTGCTGCGGGATGATAAAAGCTACCCCTATATTTTCCTATCGGACAAAGACAAATGGCCACGGCTGTCCTTTCACCGCGGGCCCAAAAAAGCTAAAGGGTCCTATTTTGGACCGTTTCCCAGTGTTAATGCTGTACGAGAGAGCATGTCATTTTTGCAGAAGACGTTTAAAGTTCGCCAATGTGAAGATGTCTTTTTTAAAAATCGATCCAGACCCTGTTTGCAGTATCAGATTAAGCGCTGTACTGCCCCCTGCGTAGAGTTCGTTACACCCAATGACTATAGCGCAGATGTAGATTTGACCCGCCTCTATCTGGATGGAAAAGGGGATAAGATACTCAAACAGTTAGAGCGCGACATGGAGAAGGCGGCGGCTGATCTGGCCTTTGAAAAGGCCGCTGAAAGCCGTGATCAGATCGCTGCGCTGCGCCAAATTCAGGCTCAGCAAATGATTGAGAAGGGTAAAGGGACGGTGGATGTGGTGGCTGGAGCGGTTACTAATGGGCAAGCCTGTGTTCATATGCTTTATATACGGCAGGGTAGAATACTGGGTAGCCGCAGCTACTACCCCAAAGCACCGTTGGCAGAAAAGGTCTCAGAGCTTCTGGAGGATTTCTTGCCGCAGTTATATTTAAATGGTGGTGGACGTCCGGATTTACCGAAAGAGATCGTTGTTAATGCGCCACTTGAAAACGGTCAGCCCCTCATTGATGCTTTAAAATTGAGGGTAGGGCGCAATATTGAGATTCGAGACTCCGTCCGTGGCTTTCGCGCTAAATGGATTGAGCTTGCCCAGCGCACCGCGGAACAAAACTTGGCTGGCAAGCTAGCCTCCAAAAAGACATTACTACAGCGATTCGAATCGCTGCGCGAAACTGTTGGCTTAGACGTGACCCCAGAACGCCTAGAGTGCTTTGATATTAGTCACAGTAGCGGTGAGGCCGTAGTGGCATCCTGTGTCGTATTCGATGCCAACGGCGCGGTTAAAAGTGATTATCGGCGCTTCAACATCGAGGGTATCACGGGTGGAGATGACTATGCGGCCATGGAGCAAGCTATTCGTCGTCGCTATACGCGACTGATAAAGGGTGAGGGCAAACTTCCTGATATTCTGCTGATTGATGGAGGCAAAGGGCAGATTGGTATTGCCAAAGAGGTGTTGAGTGATTTGGGCGTGGTCGGAGTGATGATACTGGGGGTGGCCAAGGGGACTACACGTAAACCGGGTATGGAAACTTTGATCTTGGCGGAGCAGGAAAATCGTGTAATCGGACGGCCTCAGGAGGCCGCGCTTCATCTTATACAGCAAATTCGTGATGAAGCTCATCGTTTCGCTATTACCGGCCATAAACAGCGGCGAGATAAAAAACGTCGTACGTCTGCTCTAGAGGGCATTCCAGGCGTAGGCCCCACGCGTCGCCGCGACCTGTTAAAGCACTTTGGTGGTATTGTCGAGGTGAAGAAGGCCAGTGTGGCTGATTTAATGAAGGTGGAAAATATAAACAAAAAGGTTGCAGACGCTATTTACAGCGCCCTGTACAATGAGTAAGTTAGTTTCGTTTTAACCAGTCCTAATTACAGAAAGTTTTAAGTCGCCTATGTGGAACCTCCCAAATATCTTAACGCTGCTGCGTATCCTATTAATTCCAGTTTTTATAGTGGTCTATTACCTGCCGTGGGAATGGCACCATATTGCCTCAGCGGCTATCTTTGGTGCCGCGGCACTCACTGACTGGGTTGATGGATATCTGGCTCGTCGGTTTAATCAGGTCACCGCATTTGGCGCGTTTCTTGACCCTGTGGCAGACAAGTTAATTGTTGCTGCGGCGCTGTTATTGCTCCTCGAAGTCTATTCTACGCCCTGGTTCGCACTGCCAGTAATCGTGATTATCGGGCGTGAGCTGGTGATTTCGGCGCTACGAGAATGGATGGCGGGCCTGGGCTATCGCGACAGCGTGGCGGTCTCTGTAATAGGTAAAGTAAAGACCTGGGCACAAATGATAGCTGTGGCGTTATTACTGCTGGCAACACCAGAGCGTGAATGGCTTATTACGGTGGGATTTTGCGCTATTTATGTGGCTGCGCTGCTGACGCTTTGGTCAATGCTACTGTATCTTAAACAGGCCTGGCCGCAATTGAGTGCCGAAGCTGATAAGTAGTTGATTTATTGCCAACATCCCCTAGAATAGCGGCCTCTTGCACATCTGTGCTTGAATATGAATAAAGTGAAATAACGGCGCGGTAGCAAAGTGGTAATGCAGTGGACTGCAACTCCGCGATCGTCGGTTCGATTCCGACCCGCGCCTCCATTCACCCAACTGTAGATCATGCATGTCGGTTTGCACCGGGTAACCCATCAGCACAGATCCCTCAATAATGCCCGTCACGGCCAATATCGCTGCAGGTTTAATGCGCAGGTCATGTTGCGACAGTCCCCATGTTAGAGATCATCCTTTCGCGTGAATTTTATTTAGTATTTGGCATGCTTAAATCATTAATGCATGTTACTGGTAGATTAAGTGCAGGATGGTTCAGTCACTGCAAGTGCCAAATGGGCCGCAGCTTAAGTCAGTTTTCAATGTAGCCACAGGCAATAGAACGCCGGAAGAGACTTTCATTGCCATAGACTCCCTACTATTTCTGATGGTGTGTAGCGATTGACCGCAGAGGGGGCTGGTGATCGACTTTGATAATAGGACCCTATTAGGGCTTTTATGCTAAGCGTGCCCCTTAAATCTTTGGTCTATGGGGCTAAATAATTTGCTCGCGCAAGAGCGCATGATTAGCGCCTGGCGAACAGCGCTTCAGCATTTGCAGCTAACTCAATCTCATTGAGATCGATATGCAGTCCATTGACTGTAAATAGGAAAAGTACGAAAGCAACCACTATTATCATCGAACAAATGCCGACGAAGTAACCAATGTCTAAAATTTTCTCTTTCATTGAATATCATCTTTTTTTATTGTTAATATAATCGCGTTAGTAAAACCTTAACTCAGTAAGCGTCAAGCAACGTTGCGAACGACGACAATGCTACCGTTTTTTCGACGCCAATCAAGTCATCTTGCGACAAAGCATTGACATATTACGACAAA
>TARA_B110001450_G_scaffold254402_1_pt1 | contig 11525 bp, 9 predicted proteins | sample TARA_B110001450 | Tara Oceans TARA_B110001450 (sample SAMEA4396538) | marine metagenome | biome: Polar Biome; feature: [SRF] surface water layer (ENVO:00010504); material: water (ENVO:00002006), including particulate matter (ENVO:01000060) such as... | depth 5 m | reverse complement strand
GGAGGAGGAGCGCCGCGTGGAGGAGGAGCGCCGCGTGGAGGAGGAGCACCCCCTCCTCCCTTGGCGGGTGGTGTCATTGCGTAGTGTAGCGACATGTGGTACAGTCGCCGCACCGCTTGGTGACCAGTCCATGTCTTCTCCGTCTCGTATTCGTACAACGTAGGTGTACCCTTTAGCCACGCGGGTTTCTTGAAGTCGGGGCGGTTGCAGTCGACCACCTCCACCTCCCGCTCGTCTATGTTTTGCAGAAACTCGGTGCACAACGTCGACCCCGGGCACAGTTCGTCGGGACGCTTCTTGTTGCGCGACACGAAGAGCGCGAATGACATTCGGGTGTGTTGACCTGTACGGAACGGTTTTTGTGTCGCTCAATTTAGACGCGTGATCAGGAGTATCCATCAAATAGTGCAATATTGTCATCTTCCTTGTCTTGCCACGGGTCCGGGTTTCCACCCGGTGTCTTCCAGTCTAAGTGCCCGTTCATGTCATGGAGTGAAATATCATGTCGGAACATGAAGTATACATTGTGCGACGGGTTCCACTTCATCATTTGGTACTTGAACTCGTGTAGCAGTATGCAAAGTTATCTCCCTGTAACAGAAAGTTCGTTTCCATGAAACAGTTTTTCTGGTGTCGTCACAACACGTATCATGGGGGGTCGGTTTGATGCGATGCATCTAATGAGCTTGCAGTTTTTCGCCATGCTCCATTCCTGCTCCGAAAGAGAGGTGTCGTGAACTCATTAAAAAATTACACGCAACCCCAAAACACGTACATGCCCCTTTACATTCACCAAACCCAGACCACGGGGTTGCATCGTGCCGCGCGACGCCGGTTTCAACGAGACACCCACTGTTGGCAGTGTCGTTGCGATGTCACGCCCGAAACGTCCGTCGCTGCACACGTCACGCGATACCCATATCCCCGTCTATTCCCGTGCTACGCTTCCACCACCCTTGTCACCACGTGCCGTACGTGCAATCACATTGCACACACACGAGTCCACACCGCCTTTCGACACAAGGAGAGACGTCCGACCACCTCCGCACCGCACCTTGATTGGAAGCTTGCCCTCCGTCTCCGTCCCACATTCACGCGTCCTCCACGAGGGACACCGTCGTCGTCGACCAAGCTTCCACGTCGACGAGGACGCACGACCGCCCCTTCTCGCACCGCATCGCTGCCTGTGCAACGTCGTCCGACGTCGACTGCGCGACCACGTGGTACGAACATCCCTCCCCACGTGCATGCACACGTCGCGACGTCGAATGGGTCGTCGGGACGTCGAACTCAGTCGCCGTCGAAAGCGCATTCCTCACCCATTCGATGCGCTCCCGGTCAAAGGGAGTGATGAGGGGATCTGGACTGCGCTGCCGCGTGACGCACTCAAATCCGTCATCGTACGTTCGCGTCACGTATGCTAACTCGTAGAGGTTGAGAATGCCAAACTCGTCCAACTCGTCTCCTCTGTCCTCGCGAAGTGCATCGTACGCGTCGCGTAAAAGGGTGCGTAGATCGTGGGAGAGAAGCATATCCTCTGTCATGAACTTCGAATAGACAGGACGTCCCATGTATCCATGCGCACGCAGCAATGCTTCCTGGTTCCGTTCAATTACCAGTGGCTGCAGCGCCTCGTCTACGATACGGCACGCGCCCGTGGTGCGCAGCTCCGTCCACGCCAGCGCCATCGCGACGACAATGTCGCATGGTATTTGCGAATCGTCCAGAAAGGGAGACATTGGAGCGGAGACACGAGTCGTCCCCGTGCAATGTTTTGGAACGGTGACCGTGCTCCCAAACTCCTTGCGTCCACTTAGTGAGACCACTGGATCATGTTTGCGTGTCTCCGCGATCGCACGCACCGCGCGTTGCGACGTGGCAGACACCGTTTCGGGATGCCGTGCGATCGCCTGACACACCGCGGCGTGTGGTGCTTTTGGATCAATGACGATGATGAGTCGTCGAAGCGTGCGTGTGAGTGCCACGTAGAGAGGGTTGCGTGGCGTTTGTTCGGGTATTATGACCACAACCGTATCGTGCTGAAGTCCCTTTGCCGACCAGTACGTTGCGCATGTGATGGTCGCTCCTTCGGTTTGTTCTGTTTCGCGGTGCACATTCATTAGCAAACCCTCGCGTGACCAGTTATTGAGGAGCGCTCGCAGTGGACCGTTCCTCCTGCGTCTATCGACGAGCAGCAAATGGGGAATGCCCTTCAAATCCTGCAACTCATGCGCCAAACGGTACATCGACGTTGGTGTGCGTACCTCCACCAACGGAGGAGGACGTGTAGTGTCCATCACCGCGCTCCGTATCGTGACGCCAAAGATATCCGAAACGATCGACGCCACGGGAGATGGAAGACGGTGCGACGTAGAGGCGACAACGCGTTTCCATGCGACGCCCTTACGGACGTGTATGTTGGGACGCGTCAGCACGTCAAGGCACGCGGGGAAGTTGGGGTCATAATCGTAAATGAGTTGATTGCGGTCTCCAAGGACATAAATGCATTCGGCATTTTGAATGAGACCGAGTACTTTGAGAAGTCGAATGTATATGGGTCGAACATCCTGCGCCTCGTCGATAAAGAGTGCACGCGCGGGAGGGACGTCGTCATATTGAATCATGACCTCTCCCTTCTCGACCGCCTCTACTGCATGCAGCAACTGAATATCATCTCGCACGACGCGCACACAACGTGAACAGAGTGAATGAAATGTCAAACATTGAACGTAATTTGGATCCACGAGGGATTGAATTTCTGACGCCAATGCATTATTGTAAGCGAGTATTAGACTACCATTCAGCGTCTGCGCCAATTGGACGATTATGTACGTTTTCCCCGCACCGGGAACGGCTTCCACCACCACATGGTTCCCTGCATCGCGCACCAATTGCATCGTGTCACTCATGTTGTTCCTTTTTTTGGTACGCGAAAGAGACAAGAGGCAAGAGATGTCCACAAATTTTGATGCAAAGTTTGGACCCTCACCAGTCGCGCTGACTGTACCGAACTTGCGACTCGCGATGTTTCAGTTCTCAACACTAACTCTGATCACATATCTTTCTGGTGTGTGTTTTGTTGTCCCACATGGCAACACATCACCCTCGATTGTCCTTTCTGCGCTTATGGCGATGGTAGTCACGGTAATTACGTATCTTATCACCGTACGTTCAAATTACAATGTTGAAATTTCGAGTGTCTATGATTAAACATGTCCTCGTCTTCTCGTCACATTCTTTCGGCCGGTATCTTTTCCTCGGAACCCGGTCAACGTCTCCTGACGATTTGCGACACTCTCTCGCGTCGTGCATTTCATGGTTTGTACACAAAGTGCAAGGACAATGTACAGGGATCCTATTATCAGACTGGATTGAAGCGAGTGCATGTGTGGTCGGACGATATCGTGAACGAGGACATTGACTTTGTGCGCAACACATGCCCCGATATCGACGAGACTTATGAAATGTGCTTCGTGAACTACGTCGAGGAGCGCTACCGTGGAAATCAACGCCCCATAATCAATTGCCCTTCTCTTATCAAGTTCGTGCGACACTTCTTGGAGTCTGTCGCACTTCATGAACACCTTCAAACGGCCGAGTTCTTCACGACGCGTGACGTAGTTCAAAAGCGCATCACATGCATGGACGCGTGTCGTCAGGCATTTTACTCTCTGGTCAACGCGGACAGTGTGCGCGTGGAACTCGAGTCTGTGGTATCGCGTGGCACCGCTCCTCTTCCGGTGGCGCCGGTGGTGCGCGCCCCGCCTCGGTTGTCTACAAATGTTATTCTCGATAGCGAAGATTCAGAAATTCTACCAAGCGATTCCATATCTCAAATTGATGTTCCTCGTTCGGTGGTATCGCACGCCTCTTTAGAGAATGACCGACGTAGTTTTCACCCACAACGAGCACAGGAGGATGAGGAAGATAACACTCCATCCTCTCCAATGCGTAGACATGAATTTCGCGGTAAGGAGACTACGGACGAAGAGGAGGAGGAGGAACAGGAGCGCCCTCCATTGCCGCCCCCTTCCGATGAGACACATCACTCAACCAATCCATCACCTCCCATGTCGTACATTTCCACAACCTCGTCGCAACGCAAACCGTCTAATCCATCACAGGAGAACTCTCGTGTGAAAACACCTCAACCTCATTCGACGTACCAGTCTACGGCGACGTCGCATCACAAACCACATTACCCCTCACAGGAAAATCTTCGTGCCGATGCACCCCCACCTCCCTCGTCGTATATATCCACTGCATCTTCGACGTCACGTCGTCGAAGGGACGATTCGCGCGAACAACGTCGTGATGCGGACGACGCTGCGGTGCGAACATACAAACCTGAACTCCTTGAGGTCGCGCCATCCGCTGCCGCATCTAACACGAAACATCATACACGCTCCGATGCACGCTCCGATGTCAGTCGTCACGACTTCGAGTTGGCAGACAACGGTTCCGTCGCATCTCTCAGATCACGTTCTGTAGTCGGATCCAGGGATTCAAGTGTGTCCATTGGAATAAAGCGACTCAAATCGCCTCAACGCATCTAAAAATGGACATAGGTGGATTCACAAACCTCTCCACCGCCCTTACATTCCAGTTCAACCCGTGTGTTTTCACAACGCATCAGTTGAACAACATTGCGACAAGTTCGCAGGCGCGTACGCTTGGAAACAGCCATTGCAGCATTAAGGCGGAGTTTGATGACAATTTTTTTTGCCGCAGTGGGAAAAAGACAATCAACCAGTGAGTCCACATCAATGAGATGAAGAATGTTGCACAGAATGTGCGATGTACGAGGATCAAGATCGGGGAGGTACAAGAGGTTTTTGAAAATTGTTGCGACGACCGTAGTGTTGTGCACACCGCGTTGGACCATCGCCATCGCCAGGCGTGTCGCGTCCGTGCCCCGTAGTATTTGTTCCATTTCCCTTGCCTCTTTGGAAACCTTCCACGGAGACTCCTGCTCCAAAAAAACAAGTAAAAGATATGATGTATCGTCTGGCGTGACCGTTTGTATGCTGTAACCCTTGCTTAGCACATCGCGGACTTGCCGCAGTCCATACTCTCGAGTAGAACACAGTTGCATCATGTCAGAAACTATTTGTATCTCCATTGTAATGCAAATCTTCCTTCGTTTGGTACAATGTAATGATCAAGGAAGAAGTAATTTTGATGGTACACACACACGCGCACGCACACAAACACGGCGGTATGTGGTATACACAAACGTTCCCACATCTCTCCTACTCATCGACATCATCGTCCGAGGCCTGGTGCAAATCGGGCGAGGACACATACACACCATTGACACACTTTTCTCGGTAGCGGAGGTCGTCCTGCACCTGTTGAGAGTACTCCTCCAATACGTACCGATGGAACATCACATCTATATCAAGGACCTCGTGCTTGTTCGTCGCCGTTGTAGGTGATGTGAGTATCCATACACATCCAGTGTCGTCGCGAGCAAGAGTAGCTGGGAGACGGTCGTTCACGGGAGGAGGATGTACCTGTAGACGGCGTCCGATCCACCCCCCTCGTCCCTCTGTGTGGTTGTAAAAATCATGAAGTACCCCACCGGTTCGCACCATGTGCCAAATCTCGCATGAAATCACCGGATCCGTCTCGCAAATTGTGATCAACTCCGTGGGAACCGTCCACATTCTGATGTCGTCAACTGACAATTTATTTACACCGGTTCGTAACTCTAACACATTTAGCACACCTCACCCCCGTCTCGTATGAGACTCCAGACGTTCCTCTGCGTACGCGTCAAGAGGGGATTGTGTACGAGGTAAAAGAGGAAGAATGTCGTCGTCGAATACGCATTGTGCGTTGCGCCTTGTTTCATCCACGGAGAGACGCAACACGGCGTCTGCAAATGTAGAGGCATCGCGCCCATTTGAATGCGCTCCTGGGACGATACCCATGCGTTCCAATCGCTCGGTTGCCGCGGTGGAGATCATGTAACGCGGCCAAATGCAGTTCGCACGCACTCCGTCGATCCGTGCCTCTGCGAGAGTCGCGAGGGTCATCGAGTACTTGGACACAGTGTACGGAACCCCATACCTGTGGAGCCATTCCAGACGTCCCATGCGAATGGGAGGGGATACGGTGACGATAGATCCTGAACTGTAAACGAGTGCATCGCGGCACGCGGCGATGCAGACCATCGTGCCGCGCGTGTTAACTTCGTAAAGGAGGCACATGCTCTTGTCCTCCACCTGCTTTCGCGGATTCGGAACCAACACCGATGCGTTGTTGACGAGAACGTCGAGACCACCAACGGCGTTTATAAAGTTAGAAACCGACGACCGTACCGACGCAACGTCTCGCAAATCTGTTCGAAATTGTAAGGCGGTCGATCCGTAAAGGGACACGTCGTGTGCTGTGTCACGCAACGACCCCTCCAACGACGAGTGCACCGGAGAGGTACCCGACCGCGCCATCAGACCGATGATAAGATCCGATCCGTAACGCTCCGCGAATCGCCTCGCGATGGCACGACCAATGCCACGCGAGGCACCCGTTATGAGGACGCGCATCTGTGATGGTGTCGAGGGTTTGTGCACACCGTCGCATGGACAATACTGATTGGTGGTCTGGTTTGAGATGTCGGTCAACACATCAGGAAGAGGAGTGACACTGAGTGTGGCTTTGCATCGCAGTACCACTACTGGGTGGTCGGAAATCAGGAAATTTATGGCATATGGTCATATACGCACGGTTGTCGCATAGAAGAAGAAATGAATTCCTATCCGCTCCCTGTGGAAGATCCGGAAATGTCCGACGCATATCCTCAGAGTTTATGTCATGGCGTACGGGTGCGTCGTCGGGATTTTCAATGTGTATGGGAGAGGGTCGAATCATATTTTCATAGTAACGTATGTAATAACATAGTCGTCGCCGCATGCCGACCGAAGTCATGACCATGTGTTTTCACACACGCGATGCCACGGTGCGCGAGGATGGGTCCTTTACATTTCGTCTCCCTGGAAATCGTCTTCGCAACGACGCCGTGAAGGTAGCACTTGCATCGTGCGAGTTCCCTATGGTTCAGTGGACCATTGAGGAGGAATGGAATCGCTTATACATGAACGAGGGCATCGGCCTCACACCAGAAACTCAGACGGTTGAAGTGTATCGAAACAACACATCCGTGGGTCGCGTTCACCTACCACTTCGCGTGAATCCCGTTGTGAGTGTTCGTCGACGTGAAAATGGAATGGAAGTCATGTGTACCTACCCCCATGGACTGCACGGTGACGTTCTTCGTGGACACCAGGTGCGCCTACTCGGTGCTCTGGATGGCGACGTTTCTGTATCTGAACTTCACGCGTTCGGACGTGTAACAATAACAGACGATACCACTTTTGTTGTACGGTCACCCACCCTAACGTCTAGTGTGCACTCGCTCGTGGTATCAAGTATCCAGAGTCCGAGTGAACTCGCCTCGTGGCTACATACACGTCTTCGTGAGGAGGTCGCTGAAATAATCTTTGACGTGTCCTACAATGCACAGCAAGACCGCATGGTCGTCATTGCGACTTCCAGTACAGTCGATGGAGATACGGTAAAATTTGGCGCGACTCGTCTCGTACGAATGTGTGGTATATCGACAATGCCGGTCCGCTTCGCAAACTTCCGCGCGATGCTGCCCTCGGAGTCTACCTCGTTCTGGGACTATGTGCGTCTTCCTCCGGGTTTTTACGCACCGTGTCACAGACCCATGTGTACTGGACAACCGATGCGATTCGGTGCCGAGTTGGAAACGGCTCTGAATCGTCTTTACTTCCCAATAACGAAACCAGGAGAACCAAATCATCAACTCATCTTCTCCGATTCGAATGGACGCATCGTGACCTGTTATATTCCATCAGGGCGTTACACTCCTAATAGTCTCTGCTCCTTGCTCACATTTGCCATGACAGACGCGATACACAGCATAGACTCAATGATCGAGTACACAGTCGTCTACGAGAATGATCTTTTCACATTTTCATGCGAACGTCGACACAAGGACAATAACATATCTCCTGTAAACTTTTCAATTCTCTTCCATCACCCACTGTGTATTGATGCATCTCGTCTAGGATTCCCTGTACAGCCCTTGTGTGGATCCAATTCCTACACGTCCACACACCCATGCCATTGCACGCGGGGTGTCGATGGACGAGTCTGCACCAACATCGTCCGCGTGTCTGAGGTTGCGCAGCAGAAACGATTTTCTGTGCATGTGACGACACCACCACCCATGATGGCAGTTTTGAAAGGACGAGTTGGTCCAAAACAGATCACCCTCCGAACGTATGTGAATAAAATGCCATTTTCCCATGGATTTCAACCTGGAGATCTTCTGTGCATGAGTGAGTGTGGAAATATATCTGTCATCAATGATGATGGCAATACGGAAATGCGCGTGCAGGGTGTGCGCACTAAACTTCCCATTCCCATGACATGTGTCGTCACCGACAACGTTACGACAGATCCGGCGCTACTCACAATTATTGTTCCATCGCTTGATGGACTCGATGACGTTGATACTGCTGTGCAGCTAACGTGCTCTCTAGAGCCATGGAACATGTGCTTTGACGTACACCCACAATCTATTCCATCACATCTAATGGGGTACCGAGTCGGCGCGACGCAGTGGGGCATCGATGGGTCTATCAAAAACTCACACGGGGAACACCTCCCTCCCTTTCTTGCTCCTCACTCACACACACTTGATCACCCGGACTACATCCTGATGACATTCTCAGAATCGTCAGGGGCCACACTCGAGCACTCATACAACAACGAAAATAAACACGTGTTTTGCAAACTTTCCCTTTATCCACTTTTCCGCGAGGAACGCATGCTTCCACGTGATACGACTCTCATGCGCAATCAACTAACGACTTTCACAATATCCTTTTGGAATCCCGACATGAAAACTCCATACAAGTTTCACGGGTGTGATTTTTCCTTTAGTCTAAATTTTCTGTCCGCCGTGCCAGATTCGTAATGTGCTTATTGCATGCATACACACACACACACACACAATCAGACACTCACCTCGCTCACCGTATGCAAAAAAAAATACAAACTACAATAGGAAAGTAAATGACATCCACCGCACGAATGGAATATGAACGCACGCGACACATGTCATCGTCGACGCTCGTGGAAGATACAAGCGTTGGATTCCCTGCGTATTTTGTACGGTATAAGTCGAAGACAGAACAACGCACGTTCATCGCATTCCATGCCATTCAGTGGATTCGTTTTCAGTACAAGTGCAAAATGCTTGGGTGTGTAATGGTGGACATTGACGACACACTCATCGATGGAAACGAAAACGTCGTCAATGGCTTTCAGTTCATGAAGGACCTGTATCAAGAGATCCAAACTATGTTTCCCGTGCATGTCGTCACAGCGCGTCCCGACGAGGATCACGGGCGTGTCATGAAACTGTTGCTTTCACGAGGGTTCTGCATACCGCCAGACCGTTTGCATATGCTTCCGACTGAACATTACGGCAAGGATCACTCATACGTGGAAGAGTTCAAATGGAAGACATTCTTAAAAATTGCCCGCGAACACAATGGAGTCGTGGCGCGCTTTGGAGACAAGTTATGGGATGTGTCACATCGCGATAGTCTCACCACGTACCTTTCCCATATTCATGACAAGGACTGCTACGTGTTCATAGATCCCCGACAAAAGGGAACAGCATCCTTTAAACTTCCGGGGTTGTCTTGAAAATCTTGTCATTTTTTTATACACCGTTTAATACAACATCTACCATGCCTAATATTTTTCAGTTTCTCTTTGGTGGTTCGCATCAAGAACAGAGTGTTGCAATTCAGATGTACAAAGGTACGAGGGCGAAAGAGCGGATAGCGAGGGCGGAGACGGCGAGGGCGGAGACGGCGAGGGCGGAGGAGGCGGTGGCGGTGACAGCGAGGGCGGAGGAGGCGGTGGCGGTGACACCGAGGGCGGCGAGGGCGGCGGACAAGGCGGCGGCGGCGGACAAGGCGGCGGCGGCGGACAAGGCGGTGGCGGACAAGGCGGCGACGGACAAGGCGGACCACCTGTCATTTTTTTATACGTCAAAGAATACAACGTTCCCCCATGCCGAATCCTCTTCAATTTCTCTTTGGCGGGTCGCGATCGGAACAACCAATGGGCATCGCCGTGCAAATGTACAAGGGTACGGATGAGAGCGATCCCTGGTACCGTGCTACTGTGGAACAACTTAGTGAGGTAGAAAAGGCTTTTAAAGGACTTGAGACGCCGAATTTCAACATGAAGCCACAAAACTTCAAGGAACAATATATGAGGGGGTTGGGGTTGAAAAAGACCGCAGTTAACGCGTTTTTTACTTCCATGTCATACAAGGCCGGTCAGTTTACATTCTCGCAGTATGCGCCTGTAGTTCACAAACTACTCCAAAATATAGATTTCAAAGATATAAGTCTCACTGACATAAGGTCGGCGATGGAGAAATCGGAAACCTCTGCATCAGACGCTGCGAAACCTCCCGCCACAAGTACAGGGAAACCGAACGCGTCTTCATCAAGCGCTGCGATAACTCCCGCCACACGTACAGGGAAACCGAAACAGTCTTCATCACCTAGTACGCAGAAAAATCTCAATGATATACGTGGACTCTCCGATGCTCAGCTGGACAAAGTTGAAAAAGTTGATGACTTTATAAGACTGTTTGATCTGGAATCAGAGCTAAATGAGGAGCGGAAAAGGAATCTGAACAAGTTGTACGAAAAGTATACTACGGAAGGGAGTAAGAGTTTGAATGGCATGAAAGCATCGCCATCTGAAACTCTCAAAATTTACAGAGATATGATTGTGGATCTGGAAATAGAACCCCTTCATTATTTTGAAACATTCAAACCCATGATAGAAGAATTCAAGACAGGTAAATCAAGGAAAAAGGATGAAACGGCAGTATCAAAAACGACCAAAATCCTTCACCCTAAGTCAGTTGTGGGAACCAAATCCATCGCTGGGGTAAAAAGTGACGCGGAAAGAGAGCATATTGTATCAGGAGGACGGAATGTGGCGGAGAAAACAATAAGTGGACGAAAAACAAGTATCGCGAACAGGAATAACGAGGCGGCGGTGCAGGCGGCGGCGCAGGCGGCGGCGGTGAAGGCGGAGAAGGAAGCGAAGGCAGCTCGTCTGAAGGCGGAGGAGGAGGCGGATGCGAAGGCGGAGGCCGCTAGGGTGGTGAAGGCGAAGGAGGAAGCGAAGGCGGCGGCGGAGGCGGAGGCCGCTAGGGTGGTGATGGCGGTTGCGGTGGCGGCGGCGGCGGCGGATGCGAAGGCGGAGGCCGCTAGGGTGGTGAAGGCGGAGGAGGAGACGAAGGCGGCGGCGGAGGAGGAGGCGAAGGCGGCGGCGGAGGAGGAGGCGAAGGCGGCGGCGGAGGCGAAGGCGGCAGCGAAGGCGGCCGAGGAGGCGGCAGCAGCTAAGGCGGCGGAGGAGGCGGCAGCAGCTAAGGCGGCGGAGGAGGCGGC
>TARA_B110001450_G_scaffold255270_2_pt1 | contig 11540 bp, 8 predicted proteins | sample TARA_B110001450 | Tara Oceans TARA_B110001450 (sample SAMEA4396538) | marine metagenome | biome: Polar Biome; feature: [SRF] surface water layer (ENVO:00010504); material: water (ENVO:00002006), including particulate matter (ENVO:01000060) such as... | depth 5 m | reverse complement strand
GATTTTCTTTAAAACATCCAAGACAATATATACAAAGCAATATAGTTGCTTTTTTTAATACAATTGAGCTCTCAAGAATTCATAAAATAAAACATTTTATTTATGCAAGTTCGAGCAGCGTATATGGAGCTAATATAAAGTTACCATATAGTGAAAAAGAACCAGCAGATCATCCAACACAACTTTATGCAGCAACAAAGCGATCAAATGAAATAATGGCACATAGCTATAGTGCACTTTATAACCTGCCAACTTCTGGATTAAGATTTTTTACAGCTTATGGTCCTTGGGGAAGACCAGACATGGCTTTATTCCTTTTTACCAAAAATATTTTAGATAATAAAAAAATTAATGTCTTTAATTATGGAAACCATTCAAGAGATTTTACTTATATTGATGATATTGCAGACGCTATAGAAATTATTAGTAAGAATGTTCCAAGAAAAATAAGCAAAAATTTTTTTAATAAGTTACCTTGTGACTCAAGTTTCTATCCATTTCAGATATACAATATTGGAAATGGTAAAAGAGTACCTTTGATGAATTATATAAACCTTGTTGAAAAATATTTAAATTTAAAAGCCAAAATTAATTTTTTACCTCTTCAAAAAGGTGATATTGAACATGTGAAATCTAAAACTGATAAACTTTATAAAAAGTTTAATTTCGTACCCAAAACAGATGTTAAGCTTGGTATAGAAAAATTTGTAAATTGGTATTTAAAATATTATAAATAATTTTTTAAATTATATGGTTAAAAATTCATTAATTATATTTGCTATTATTGTTGCAATATTTATTTTTGTAAAAAATGAAAAATTTAACCAAAATATATTAAACGTAAATGTAGAATTAAATTCTAAATTAATTTATTTTGAAGATAAAAGAATAGAAGATATCAAAATTAATTTTGGAAAAAAAACCTTAAGGCATTTTTTAGTAATGGGTCGTTTAGTCGAACAAGTAGAAATACCAAAATATAATTCTTTAAATAAATGGAAAAAAGTAAAGATAAGGCATAAAGATAATATATTTAAAGCAAAAATGAAATTACATGGCAAAAATCCAACAAATCATTCCAATGGTTTTATATATCACTCTTATTCAATAAAATTAAAAAAGGGTGATACCATAAATGGGTATAGGGATTTTAAACTAATAGTTAATAAAAGATTTAATGGCTCTAAAAAAATATTATCATTAGCAAAACATTATGATATTTTATCCTTACCTATAAATCCTGTAAAAGTTGAATTTAATAATGAATTTTTTTCTGAATACTCTTTTGTCCCTAAAATAGATAAATTTTTTACTGAAAAAATTGGAAAAGGTACTTATCACTTTTTTAGAGAGCACGAAGAAAAAAACACAAAGAAACTTTATGCTTTAAAATCATTTTTATTTAATGGAAAATTAAAAAATAAAAACTCTAACAGAGAACAGCTAGCTCATTTGAAAAAAAAACTTAATATTACACTTCAAAAAAACTATAAATTTGAAAAAAAATTTCAAAATCAAATAGTTGCTCGAGTAGACAAATTAAACCATTCAATTTTGAGTAATAAATTTAATGAAGCATTAGAATATTTTGAAATTAATTATATTTCTGATTATCTAACTTTATTAATAATAAGTGCAGATATAGGTCATCAAAATTCTTACTTTAATCAACAAATTGCCTATGACACAGCCACAGGTTATTTTTATCCTTTTATTAATTATGATTCGCAAACAGATGTTTCGAAATTTCTTGATAATAGCTCTAAGATTATAGATCAGATTAAATTTTATACCAATGATACTAAGTTACCGTTGATCAATTATTTAATGAGCAATAGAGATTTAAGATCAAAAGTTATTTCAAAATTACGTAAATTTATCAATTTATATAAAAATAAAAAAACAAATTTAGACCAAAATTTATTAAATGAGATTAATGAAAAAAATTATATAAATTATTTGGAAAAAAATATTGGTAAAATTGACTTAAATAATGGAAATATTGTTCAAAAAAATTTTATCAATAAATTAGAATTTGAAAATTTTGGTAATTTTAGAGATAATCAATTTATTTTTAATTCTGGAAAACATTTTCTAGACAAAAGTATATTTTTCCCAAAAAATATAGATGTAACCATTAATAAAAATACAACATTGATGTTGCGGGCCGGTGTATCAATTATAATTAATGGATCATTGACGGCAAATGGCACGTTTTCTGATCAAATATTCATTCAATCAGCTGACAAAACTGATCCTTTTGGAGTTATTGCAGCAATTGGAAATTCAACTAAAAAAATAGACATAAGTTTTGTAAATATTGCAAATGCATCGGAGGACAAAATTAAAGGAAGATATTACTCTGGTGGTTTATCGCTATATAACTATGATCGAATAAATATTAATAACCTAAACATCAATAAATCTAAAGGTGAAGACGGTCTTAATATAAAATATTCAAAAAAATGTGTTCTTTCAAATATACAAATTAATAACTCAAAATTTGATGCGATTGATATAGATAATTGCAAAACATTAGGTAAAAATATCTTAATAAAAAATACTGGAAACACTGATAAAAATGGAGATGGAATAGATTTCTATCATACAGTTGCAAATTTGAAGAAAATTGAAGTTTGTGGGTTTAAAGATAAGGGTATTAGTGCTGGAGAAAACTCATATATAAAAATTTCAGACTCAAAGATTTGTTCTAATAATATTGGTATTGCCATTAAGGATAATTCCTGTATTTTTTTAATAGAAAATAATCTTTTTAAAAACAACGTAACAGATATTTCTATTTATAAAAAAAAAAGTAATTATGGATCAGGCACATTAATATTTAATGAGCATCAACAAAATTTAAAAATTTTAAAAGATGATTTGGCTAAAATACAAAGAAAAAATACTAATTTTAATTGTTATGGTTAGTTAAAAATTGATTATTATTAATATATCTAATAAATAAACACTTAACTTTATGGAATTTTTAGAATTTAATTTACCAAATTTAAATATAATAGTTTTAAAATTATTTTTTTTAAGCATTACAGGCCTTGTTATTAGACAAACTCTAGTAATCACAGGACAAAGATGGGCTAATACATTTCATCACCTTGGCAGCTACATATTACTTCCTTGCATAGCTCTGATAATTACAACAGTAATAAAAAATGATATTGCCTTATCCCTAGGAATGATTGGAGCCCTATCAATTGTTAGGTTTCGAAATCCTGTTAAAAGTCCATTTGAATTAGTTATTTTTTTTGCACTTCTTACGCTTGGCATTGTTTGTAGCGTTTCCGGAAAACTGGCAATTTTGCTTTTTATATTTATTGTTTCTATTCTTTACTTTATAAAATTTTTTCACATATTAGGAAAAAAATTCAATATGAATTTGTATCAATTTTCTTTTGGTGAAGGTAACCTTGTTTATACCTTAGAGCTTAATTCAAAAAAAAATTTCCCAGAATTTGAGACTGATAAAAACTTAATACAAATGTTTCAGGATCAAGAAAATAGTAATTATTTTTATCGATTTGCTTTTATTAATAAAGAAGAATTAAATAATTTTAAGAGAAAAATTGAGTCTCAAAAAGAAATTTTAAACATTAAAACAGATTATCAAGCTTAACCTATAAAATTTGATAATGTCTATACTTAAAAAAAATGTCATTTAGAATAGAAGAAAAAGTAATTTTACATACTTCTGATTATTTAAAATTAAAAAAAATAATTAATAAAGAGAATAAAGACTCAGCCCTTTTTCCTTCTAGAAAAATTACAAGTTTATACTTTGACAATAATTATAATGAAATGTTTCAAGACTCACAGGAAGGTAGTTTGCCTAGAAAAAAAATTCGAATTAGAACATACCCAGAGTCACTTAATAACGAATTTTTTTTAGAAGAAAAAATAAATAGCTGTGAAGGTAAATTTAAAAAAAGCTTATCAATTACAAAAAAACAATATTTCGATTATTATAATCAAGGCATTTTTGACAAAACATATAATAATTGTCAGCCTAAATTATGGGTTAAGTATGAAAGAGAATATTTATCATATTTAGGCTTCAGACTTACTATAGATAAAAATTTAGAATTTAGTATGCCCAAAATAAAACATACTTCCAAATTACAAGATAAATTGATTTTAGAAGTAAAATCAAAAAATTTAGAATGTGATATATTTGATGGAATATTTCCATTTGAAAGGTCTCGTTTTTCAAAATATTGTGAAGGCATTAAATTAATATATGAAAGAATATAAGGTGAAAAAAATAAAATTTATTGCAGAAATAGGAATGAATCATAATGGTAATTTTTCATTATGTTACGAATTAATAAAACAGGCAAAGTTAAGTGGAGCTGATATTGTTAAATTTCAACTAGGATGGAGAGATAAAAAAGGAGAAATTAACCAAATAGACAAAAATATTATTCAAAAACTTTATCAATGGTCTAATTATTTTGACATTGAACTTATGTTTTCAATTTTAACAAATGACGCATTAAAAAAAATTGAACCATTTAAACCAAAAAAAATTAAAATTGCATCTAGAACATTAAAAGAAGATTTTCCATTAGCAAAAAAAATAGTCAATAAAAATATATCTACAATCATATCTTTAGGAATGTGGAATTCTTCAAAACTTCCATTTAAAAAAAAAAATATTAATTATTTATGGTGCCTATCAAAATACCCAACAGAACCAAAAGACTTATTAAAGTTTCCTAAAAAATTTAAAGGCTCTATTTATGATGGTTATAGTGACCACTCAATTGGTATTGAGATGTGCTTATTGGCCATTTCAAGAGGAGCCAATATAATTGAAAAACATTTTACATTAGATAAATCCAATACAACAATTAGAGATCATGCACTTTCAGCTACACCAGATGAGTTTCGTCTAATGGTAAACTTGGGCCAGGATATTAAAAGAAAAATAAACATGGGCATTTAAATAATCTATGATTTATTTAGAAGTTATCAAAAAAGTTTCTTCAGTTTTAAATAAAGAAGAAAAAGTACAATCTTTTTTTTTATTAATTTCAATTTTATTTGCTATTTTACTTGAAACTTTTGGACTAGCTAGCTTTTTTCCGTTGATGAGTGCAGTAGTTGATCAAAATTATTTTTCTAATCCTTTTTATCAAAAAGTTAGTAGTTTTTTTGGCATCAAAAGTATTAATCTAAATATATTTTTCATTTTTTTTATATCTCTTTTTATATTTAAAAATATTTATTTAGTAATCATTACCTATTGGCAAAATTATTTCACAAACAAAGTTTCATTAAGAATAGGAAATGATTTATATTCATCCTATCTTAATAAAAATCTTTCATTTCATTTAAAATCAAATTCAGCTTATTTAATAAGAAATATTAATGAAAGCACAACTATTGATGCAATTCTTTTAAGAATACTAGTTCTTATTAACGAATTTTTACTTATTATTGGGATTGTAGTGTTGTTATTCTATGTTAATTTTTTAGTTACTTCTTCAATTTTATTCATAATTATACTTACATTGTTTATTTATAATTTATTTACAAAAAGTACAATTAAGTCATTCGGTGAAAAAAAATTCCTCTATACAGGATCTTACATGAAAAATTTATTTGAAGGAATAAATGGATTCAAAGAAATACTTTTATTTAATAAAAAAAATTTTTTTATTAAAAAAAATTTTGAGTACAGAAAACGTTTATTAAATTTCCAATTAATTTTTAGTATTTTTGCATATCTACCAAGAGCAATAATAGAAGTAATTTGTATAATTTCATTCATGATACTAATTCACTTATTGATGAAAAATCAAAACACTATTCAAGATATAATTCCAATAATTGCTGTTTTTTCAGCTTCTGCATTTAGACTTTTTCCATCAGCATTAAAGATTTTTACTTCACTTCAAAGCTTTTCATACTTCAAACCAATAATTGATAATTTAGAAAATGAAACTAGAAATCGTTATACTGACGTGGATGAGGATGTAAAAGAAAATTTAAACGAAGCTCAGGAAATAGCATTTGCAAAAGAGATTAATATTAGTGGTGTAAACTTTCAGTACTCAGATAATAAAAACTTATTATCCAATGTTAATCTTAAGATTAAAAAAGGTAACACTATAGGCATTATTGGAAAAAGTGGTGTTGGAAAATCTACTTTTTTAAATATTTTCACAGGCCTTCTACAACCTACAAAAGGAACAATCCTAGTTGATGGACTAGACTTAGTTAACAAAATGACCTCATGGAGGAAAAAACTTGGATATGTTTCTCAAGAGATTTTTTTATTAGATTCATCAATTGTTGAAAACATAGCTTTTGGTACTTCAAAAGAAAATATAAATTATCAAAAGATTGATAAATGCATCAACTTAGCGGAATTAGATATTTATATAGATCAATTAAAAGATGGCTTTAATACAATGGTAGGTGAAAAAGGCATAAGAATTTCTGGTGGACAAAGACAGAGACTTGGTTTAGCTAGAGCACTATATAATGAACCAGACATATTGATACTTGATGAAGCAACAAATTCTTTAGACATCAATACTGAAAACACAATATTAAATACCTTAAAGAATTTAAAAAATGAATTTACTATTTTGATGATTTCTCACCATGAAAACCCATTAAAAATAGCAGATGAAATCTATGAGTTGAAATCTAATACGTTACAAAAAAAAATAAGATAAAAATTTATATGAAAAAAGTTTCAATTGTAGGACTTGGATATGTTGGTCTACCACTTTTGTTGCAAATTGCAAAAAAAAAAAAAGTTTTTGGCTATGATACAAATAAAAAAAGAATTAATCAGCTTTTAAAAGGAATAGATGATTACAATGAGCATTCAAGTCAAGAAATTAAAAATGTAAAAAAAAATTTAATTATAACGAGTGATAGTAAAAAAATAAAAAATTCAGATCTTTTTATTATAACAGTTCCTACACCTGTAGATAATAAAAACCAACCAGATTTAAAATTTATTTTAAATGCAACTAAAAATATATCAAAACTAATAAAAAAAAATTCTATTATTGTTTATGAGTCTACTGTATTTCCAGGTTGTACTGAGGAAGTGTGTGTACCAATAATAGAAAGAATATCTAAACTTAAATTTAATAAAGATTTTTTTTGTGGGTATTCACCCGAAAGAATTAATGTTGGAGACTCAAAGCACAAACTTCAAAATATTACAAAAATTGTCTCTGGCTCAAATATTAAAACTACAAAAATATTATCAAAATTCTTTAAACAATATGTGACTAAAAAAATTTATAGTTCAGAGTCAATAAAAGTTGCAGAAGCTGCAAAAGTTATTGAAAATACACAAAGAGATATAAATATTGCTTTAATTAATGAATTTTCCCTAATATTAAATAAATTAAATATAGACACTTATTCGGTATTAAAAGCAGCAGCAACAAAATGGAATTTTGTAAAATATGAACCAGGACTTGTAGGTGGACATTGTGTTGGTGTTGACCCTTATTATTTGGCATATAAAGCTAAAAAAAAATTCTATAATCCAAAAATGATTTTAGCAGGCAGAGAAATTAATGAGTCAATGTCTTTACATATATCAAATGATTTAATTAACCAAATGAAAATAAAAAAAATTAAGATTAAAAATAGCAATGTTCTTTTACTTGGCTACTCTTTTAAGGAAAATACTTCAGATAGTAGAAATTCAAAAGTGAGAGATATATTCAAGCATCTGAGTCGTAAAGGCATAAAGGTCAAAATTTTTGATCCTATGATTAATAAGGATGATTTTGAGTCTTCTTTTAAAAAGCATTTTATTGAAAATATTAATATTAATAATTATTTTGATGCTATAATTTTATCTGTGCCTCATACTAAAATAATAAAGTTAGGTTTAAAAAAAATAATTAGTACTTTAAAAAAAAGAAGTGTTTTTTTTGATTTAAAACAGATATTTCCAAAGAAATGTTCGGATAAAAGTTTTTAATTAATGAGAAAAAATAAAATTTTAGCAGTAATATTAGCCAGAGGTGGATCAAAAGGTATAAAAAAAAAAAATATCAAGCTGATTAATAACCATCCACTTATAAGTTATTCAATAGCCGCTTCTTTAAATAGCAAATTAATTAATAAAATTATTGTCTCTTCAGATTCAAAAGAAATCATAAAAGTTGCAAAAGAATATGGTGCAGATGCACCATTTATTAGACCTAGACATCTTTCTGGAGACAAGGTTCCATCAGTGACTGCATTGAAGCACGCTGTGATTACAGCTGAAAAATTCTACAAAACAACATTTGATTTTATAATAGAATTACCTTGTGTTTCCCCGTTGCGGGATCATGAAGATATAAATGAGGCTCTCAATCTATTAATCAAAAAAAAATATGATTCTGTGATTAGTTACGTGAACACAGGAGAAAAACACCCAACACGATTAAAAAGAATAAAAAACAACACTGTTACTCCCTTTTGTAGGGATTACCCTGAGCCTGATATTGGGTCAAGAAGACAAGATTTTGAATCTTGCTATATAAGAAATGGAGCAATTTATGCAATGAATAGAAAAACTTTAATTGTAAATAACAGCAGGAATGGAATAAAAAGTTTTCCTTACATAATGGAAGATAATAAATCTATAAATATTGATGCTAATTTTGATTTTACACTTGCGGAAATGCTTATAGAAAAAGGACTATGTAAAAACTACCCAAAAAAAATTTTTATTAACAATAATTATAAGCCCTCTAATAAAAAAATAAATTTATTAGTTACTTCCCCTATGAATTTTATAAAAGATATAAAAAATAAGTTAAAAGAAAAATATAATACACATTTTGCTTATAACATTGATTATGAACAATTAAAAAAAAACATAGGTAATTTTGAAGCTTGGATTTGTCACCCTGCTCCAAAATTTAAAATTAATTATAAAATCTTATCATTAGCAAAAAAATTAAAAATAATTTCAACTCCTTCAACTGGCACTAATCACATTGATCTAGATTACTGCAAACAAAAAAATATCAATGTAACCTCAATTAGAAATAATAAAGAAATTAAAAATATAAAGGCATCATCTGAATTTACGTTTTTATTAATGATTTCTGCATTTAAAAATTTACATCATGGAATTATGAATGGCAAAGTAGGAAACTGGAGAGAAAATGAGGAATATTTAAGAGGTAATCAGCTTTACAAAAAAAAGTTAGGTATTATTGGATATGGAAGGATTGGGTCAAATGTAAGCAAATATGCTGCAGCTTTTGACATGAAAATAAATGTCTATGACCCATATAAAAAAATTAAAAGGAAGAACATAAAACAATATAATAATTTAAATGATATGCTAAAAATATGTGATGCAGTTATCATTTCAATACATCTAAATAAAAAAAATTATAAGTTTTTTGATAACCAAAAATTTAGATATTTAAAAAAAAATACTATTTTGATTAATACTTCAAGAGGAGAAATAATTGATGAAAGAGCTCTAATAAAAAGCTTTAAATCAAAAAAGATAAAATTTTATGCAGCAGATGTTGTTTGTGATGAACACAAACTTCCACAACAAAAGAGTAAAGTCTTTTCTATAGCCAGTAAAAAAAATGTAATTATAACACCTCATATGGCTGGATTAACTTATGAATCAGAGGAAATTGCTGCTAATATTGCTCTAAAAAATTTAGATAGTTTTTTTACAAAATGAAAATAAAAAATAAAGAGAACAAAGTATTTTTACCAGAGATTTCTATTATTGTTTGTATTTTTAATCATGAAAAGTGGATTGAAAGATGTATTAGAAGTTTATTTAATCAAATAAATTTTCAAAGAAAGCTTTTTGAAATTATTTTAATAGATGATAAATCTAAAGATAATTCATTAAAGATAATTAATAATTATAAGGAATTTCAAGGAGTTAAAATCATTAAGAATAAAAAAAACTTAGGATTACCAAATTCTATTAACATTGGGATTAAAAATGCAAAAGGAAGATATATTGTAAGAGTAGATTCAGATGATTATGTTGGAAGAAATTTTTTATATTTATCAAAACTTTTTTTAGACATGAATAGAGAATACCAGGCTGTGGCCACAGATTATTACTTAGTTAATAATGATGAAAAAATAATAAAAAAAGTTAATTGTTTAGATAAAGAAATTGCCTGTGGCGTAATGTTCAGAAAAGAATGTTTGTTTGATATTGGTCTCTATAACGAAAATTTTAAAATGAGAGAAGGACATGAATTAAAGAAAAGATTCGAAAAAAAATTTAAAATAGGACACCTACAATTTCCGCTTTACAAATATAGATCACATGAAAAAAATAGGACTAAAAATAAAGATAAGTTAAAAAAGTTTAACATTTTATTAAATAAAAAATGAAAATAACAAATATAAGTTTTTTATTACTTTTTATATTTGCAATCCTTCTTTCAACTTTAATTGTCAACAAGTATGACAAATATGAAATATCGTCTGATTATAAAAATAACCATACCATGATTAAAGGAGATGCCTATAAATATTGGAATGAAGCTCAAGAAATAAAGAAACAAAATAAAAATGAAGTCCCGTTTTACAAGCTAGGTTTAAGTTACTATCAATCTTTTTTACCACCTAAATTAATATCTGCTTTTTATATAGTAATCTCTGAAGATCTGTTTTTAAATGAATACACAGATGATAATAGACTAAAAGTAAAAAGTAATAACAAAAAAAACTATTTTTTTAATTTACAGATAATAACTTTTTTTATTTCATTACTGATCTTATTAAGATCTCTTAAAAAAAATTACTTTGAAATTTCAATTATATGTATTTTTTTTTTAATTATTGAACCTACAATAAATCAGTTTCACTACGCTTTTTTTACTGAATCATTTTTCTTTTCCTTAACCATGTTACTAATGGCTCAAATAATCATTAATTCAAATAGAAAAATAAATGCTTTTTTAATTGGTATCACTATTGGAGTAATGTATTTGCAGAGATCAGTAGCAATTTTATATTTTGTGCCAGTTTTATTTTTTTTTATTTTGGAAAAAAAAAGTTTTAAATTTTACTTTTCATATTTACTGGGTCTTTCATTAATTATTTCATTTATTGGATTTCATAACTATCAAAGAGCAGGATTAATCTATTTTACACCATTTCAATCAAAACAGGACTTATTTATATATTTAATACCAAATGTAGCCAAAGAGAAAAACACAAAACAAAGTGAATTAGAAGTAAACGAAATAAAAAATAAAATGTTAATTTTTAAAAAAAATAATAATTTAGATTTAAAATCAGAGAAAGATTTGATAACTTATGGAACATATCTAAGAAAACTTTCTGTCATATATATAATAAATAATCCTATCCCTACGATAAAAGTAATGATTAAAAAAAGTTTGCACGCACTAATATTAAATCCGTTTGAAATTCACTCATTTTACAAGTATGAATATAAATCAGCAAATCCTCAATTTAGGTATTATAAAAGTGAAGCACATAAAAAAAATTTAAAAATAAGGATTTTCTATTCTGCCATCTTTTAC
>TARA_B110001450_G_scaffold209406_2_pt1 | contig 11551 bp, 6 predicted proteins | sample TARA_B110001450 | Tara Oceans TARA_B110001450 (sample SAMEA4396538) | marine metagenome | biome: Polar Biome; feature: [SRF] surface water layer (ENVO:00010504); material: water (ENVO:00002006), including particulate matter (ENVO:01000060) such as... | depth 5 m | reverse complement strand
CATTTCTACCATTTCTACCATTTCTACTATTTCTACCATTTCTATCATTTCTATCATTTCTACCATTTCTACCATTTCTACCATTTCTTCTAATAGTATTTCTTATGGGAGTTTCTTCAATTACATTATCCACAAAAGTATATTCATAATTATTAGTATCATTATTAGTATTAGTATTATTAGTATTATTAGTATTTCCAAAAATAAAAACATTGTTACTTATGTCATTAGGATTTGTATTATTTGTTATAATATTATTAATATTAAACGCATTGTTTATTTTGTATATTTTTCTTCCGTATTTTGGATTTAAAGTTTTAAATTTTTTTAAGTTTTTTTTTAAGTTTTTTTTAGAAATTGTTCTTAATATATTATTAAAAGAATAGCATTCTGTTAAATAATCTATGATATAACTATTAAAGGTGTTAACAAGTGTTTTTTTTGGAAAATCTTTATCAATAACAATACCTATATAATTATATTCTTCGAACATTTGTAAAATATATTTATGTTTTTTTGTAACATTACCGTTAATAACAAAATCATCAATTACTTTTTCACGAATATAGCAGTCACAATTTTTACGAAAATCTAATAGATTAAAATTATTTAAAAAATAAAAATGAAAAATAGTAGGTAAATTATAGCTGCTACTTTTAATTTTGTAATATATTGTGTATAATTGTGCCTTTGTAAATTCTATATTTGTATATGGATTTTTAATAGTTTGAGGTTCTGAAAAAAAACTGGGTGCATATGTTAGAGCAGTAGAAATTATATTTATTAAATCTGAGATACGGAATTTATAAATCGTTCTTGTTTTATCGTCATACAAAGTTAATATAATACTTTTTGGTAAATCGTCAAAAGAGTTAAATAATAGATCATTGTCCACGTCAAACAATTTTGATTTTTTAATTTTATACATTCTTGCGATTTTTGACATAGCATAATAAACTTTTTGGGTCTTTCTAAAAATATCAATATTGTAATCACAAATATTTTTTGATAAAAATAATGGATTTATAAAATTATTTTTAATAAAATTAAACTTATTATTTATAAAATAATTATAAAAATCATCGGTAAAGATATAACTATGTGATAATGAATTAATGATATCATTATATAAAATGTGTTGGATTTGGTTTTGTATTTTTTCTTTTATCTCATTTGTATTATAAAGTTTTTCATTTAATAAAAAATATGATAAAATAAATCCAAATGAGTTCATAATATTATTTATACAATATTTATATTTATATTTATATACAGTTATTAATAATCATAATAGTATTATTATTATTATTATTATTATTATTATTATTATTATTTTTATTATTTGTGTGAATAATTATTAAACGAATGTTATAATATAATAATCTAAAAATCTGGTTCATACTCATTAACGTCTCCCGTATTAGTTGCATTTAGATTTTCTACATTATTTTCAAATGTTAAATTATTCATACTACATGGGTCATCTTTATTTTCAATGTTCATAAAACTATTCTCAATAATTTCTGAATTTGATTGTAAGTTAATTTGTTCTGCTTTTAGTTTTGTAAATTTATTAATATCAAGCATGGTTTGAAAAGCACTTGTTCCAAAGTATCCTTCCTGACCACACATAACATTTGCCGATACACCTCTCATAGTATCGAGCTCTGCGTGTCTTGCTGCCTTCAAGAACATTTCTGGCGTTTCCTCAAACGAAGCCTTCGCAATAGGACCAATATTATCATTATTAATGCCGTGACGGAAAATGGAAACCATTTTATCGTTACATGCCATTCTATCACACAATAATGCGACATGATGATAATTAATGTATGTGTCGTCGTGCTCCATTACATCGGTGATCTCATTGAATATTGCTTGCCTTGCTGCTTCTATGCCAAGAACTCTTTTGATCTCTCGTATATCATTTGTATAAGTTCTATTAACATCAATGTAATCAAGATTTAAAATCTCTAACAAATTAGTTCCCACTGTATCCAAAACCCAAATATCTTTCTTGACAAACTGGCCTTCTTCTTGTTTAACAGTATTAATTATTTTACGAGGAATAACTCTGTCAATATTTTTAATACCTCTAAGAACCATTTTATTTAACAAATGATCCTGAAATGTTTTCAACTTATAAATTTCGTCTGATTGATCTAACGATTTTTGTTTGTTTGTGTTTTTTTTAATAGCGTTAATCAATCTTATTCTGAAAACTAATTTATCATCATTGTAATCACTGTAAATACATTCAATCTCATCATTATATATGTTTTTAATTGCGAAATGAATGTCGTCCATATTGATGTCTTTGTACAACATTTCTTCTTTATCTAATTCTATTCTGATTATCCATTTAGATTTATCATTCTCATCCTCACTCTTATTATTGCATTCGTCTATCATATTTTCAAATTTATTATATTTTTGCAACAATATATTGTCCTCGTCGATTAACGACGTCTCTTTATTTGGATCAAAACAAATCTGAATTTTATTAACAATCGATGCCAATTTAGTGTGCTCTATGCGATGTCTAATAATTTCAGTATTGTCGATACTTGTTTCTTCATCCGGAAATAAATGGATAGTACAAGATGGATTTTTTGGATTTTCAGACAAGGATAAGATTTCTTCGACACGAGGAACACCTCGTGTTACATTTGACTTACTGGCAACACCAGCAAAATGAAACGTATTAAGTGTCATTTGAGTGGTTGGTTCACCGATACTTTGTGCTGCAATCATACCAACCATTTCTCCTGGTGCCACAATAGATTTTTTATATTTGTATATAATATTTTCTATTAGCAGACTAATGGATTTTCTGTTTAATTTTTTAATTAGAAGTAGATTTTTAGGAGTCAAGTAATAATAGTATACTATTTCAAATAATTGATTAGGATTAATATAATGTAAACTTTGAAGGCGTTTTAAACCATTTTCAATAAGTTCAAATGTTTCTAATGGAGTAATATCAACAAGAGAATTGATATTTATAGATTGTTGTCCTTGAATATTATTAATTAAATGTGTGAAGGCGATCGGCATATGAATAAGATCGGAATCGTTATTATTAAACACCTTCTTAATTATTTCACTTCTGGCTTCAATAAAAGTTTCTATCATACTTTTACATTTTTTATTTAACTCCGTTTTTTGTTTTTTTATACGCTTGAGCGTATCACTTGTATATAATAATACATTTTTGTCTGTTGACATGTCAAAATGTAAATAAATATCTTCCAGTGACATTGATACAAGCGGTAATTTTTGATTCTCAACTGTTATAGTATCAAAATTATCATCTCCATAAGAGAATTGTATAATTTTATTTTTACTATTTCTAACGGTCATATCATACTCTACTTTTAAATCTTCCATACCTTTGATTAATCGTCGTTGAATGTAACCAGTTTGGGATGTTTTAACTGCAGTATCGATGAGACCTACGCGGCCACCCATTGCGTGAAAGAATAATTCTTGTGGGGTTAATCCCGATATGAAAGAGCTTTCAACAAATCCACGGGCTTGAGGCGAATTGTCAAATTTATTATAATGCGGTAGAGTTCTGTTAGTAAACCCATACGGAATTCTTTTACCATCTACACTTTGTTGTCCGACACAAGATGTCATTTGTGAAATATTAAGAGCACTGCCCTTAGAACCGGCATCTACCATAATAACAAAACGATTATCGCTTTGTAAACTATTACGACCTATTTTACCGGCTTCTGTAAGCGCCTGACTCAATATATTATTAATTTGTGTTTCAATTTCTTCCTCGTCAGTTTTACCTGTTTTATTTTCAAAAATACCCAAGTGTGTCTTGTCTATTAATGTCTGAACATCTTTTTTCTTTGATATAATTACATCATTAATTTTATTAATAGTTATCTTATTTGCGATTAAGTCGCTTATACCAACACTATAAGAACTACTTTTCATATATTCGGTAACTATATTCTGCAAATTATCGACAAATTCAGAGGAAGCATCGTTACCAAAATCATTACACAATCGCTGAAGCAAACCAACAGAGCCAGCACCAAATACACCCTTGTTCATTTGACCTCGCACATAAGTGCCATTTTGTATTTCTAACACGCCATTTGATTTAGAATAATCATCAGTATCTTTAAATCCAGATGTCTTGTATTTCATAGACATTGGAGGTAAAATTTGTGAGATTATATCAAAACTGGAAATAGATTCTTTGTTTAATATTTTAGAAATATCAAGTTTTTTTATGACTGTTAATAAGTTCATTGCTTCGCGATGAGTGAAATTGATATTTTGTCTGGTAAAACGATATGAACCCAATAGGGAGTCTTGAAAAATACCAACAATAGACTTATTATCTGCCGGGCTGATTATCTGCCACTTAACCGCAGCCAAATTTCTAAGTTCTGACTCAGACTCAATATCTTGGGGCATATGCATATTCATTTCATCGCCATCAAAATCAGCATTGTATGGTTTTGTATCTGCTACATTCATGCGAAATGTATCACCAACGTTCATAATACGAACGATGTGACACATCATAGACATTCTGTGCAATGTTGGTTGTCTGTTAAATAATACAGCATCACCATTCATCATGTGGCGATGAACAACGTCGCCGAAATTTAGTTTAATAGAGTCCCTATCAACATATCGCAACGAAATACTGTTACCATTTAACCGATTTAAAATTTTTGCTCCTGGATATATATCGGGACCATTTTGAACAACTTTTGTTAAAAAGTTAATATTTAATTTATTAACCGTAACAGGACGAGTTAAGTTTAATGCAATTTTTTTAGGAACGCCCAGCTCATTGATCGAAAGATTCGGATCGGGTGTAATTACGGATCTTGCTGAAAAATCAACTCTCTTTCCCATAAGATTACCGCGAACACGCCCACCTTTTCCATTCAATCGTTCTTTAATTGATTTAAGGGGTCTGCCAGAACGTTGTGCTGCAACAGCTACACCAGGTATATTATTATCTACAAGCGTAGATATGTGATATTGTAGCAATGTGCTCCAATCTTGCAAAATTTCCCCCTTTGCATTGGTATTAATTTTCTCTTGAAGTGTTTTATTTGTTTTAATAATATTTACAATTATGTGAGTAATGTCATCTTCACTTCGCTGTTGTGAATCGTGCTTTACGGATGGTCTAACTGCGGGTGGAGCAACTGCAAGAACCTGGCATACCATCCATTCGGGGCGCGACCACAGAGGACTAAACCCCATAAAAGTAATATCTTCGTCTGATATACGTTTTAATTGAGTAAGAGCAACTTCTGGTGTCATATGAAGTATTAATTTTTCCGGATTTTCATTTTTATCTATGCCGTCAATTTCATCCCACTCGGCTATTAATGTAGCTAAACCTTCCTTTTTAATTTTGTTTGGTTGTTTACATCCACACCCATTATTAGTATCTTCACCACATCGTTTAATCTTACTTGCGAGTGCGAAAACATTATTCCATCTAACATCGGGCGGATCATTCAAGAAATGCTTATAAGTTTCTTTGCTGATGAGCAATTTACTACATTTAACACAAGTACATCTAAGAATTTTAATAATCGACGTTAAGTATTGTATGTAAAACACCGGACGTGCAAGCTCAATATGACCAAAATATCCAGGCGTTTGCATATAATTAAGTCCGTCGGTAGGACATATTAACCCTGGTTCTAAAACACCCATTCTTGGATCAAATAGTCCATTAATTACAGGTTTATTATTTATATACGTGTCACGGCTTGTAATTTGACATACCGAACCATTACGAATCTCTTCAGGTGATAAAATACTAAATTGAATTCCTAAAATTTTTGCAGAATTATATTTATTGATTGTATCATTATTTTGGGTCATCCTTCTTATAATACATAAATATATATTTAGATAGTTTCGGTTCAATTTTATAATATTATAATTTAATTAAATAAAAATTATTATAAAATTATTTTTAAAATTATTATTAAAATTATTATTAAAATTATTATTAAATTATAAAATTGAAGTTAAAATAATATATAAAAATATATTAATTAACTAAATAATATGTCGAAAGAAAAGAAAAAACATTTTTATAATACTCGCTCTAAATCTAAAAAAAATTCAAACGATTCTTATAAAAATAATGAATCGTCTTCGGATGAAGATTATGATAGCGAAGAAATAGACGAAGATTTTAATCATGATAAATATTTAAAATTAATTCAGGAAATGTTTCCATCGAAATACATGCAAAATAAAATTATTAATTCTGGTAAAGATAAAAAAACCGATAAAAAAACCGATAAAAAAACCGATAAAAAAACCGATAAAAAATCCGATAAAAATAAGAAAGTTTTAAAAAAAAGCGACAGTCTCAATAATTTAAAATATAAAAAAAATATTACTGGACCAAAGAAATTAGGAAAAAATTCTAAGCTAAAAACTAATAGAAAAAAAAAGAAACAGCAAGAGGAGAGTGAACAAGACGAGAGTGAAGATGAGGAGAGCGATGATGAAATACCCAAATTAAATGATAGCGATGATGAATCGGATGATTCGGACAGTGAATACAGTGAGGATTCGGATGATGAATATAGTGACGAGGACGAGTTAGACGATTTATTATCAAAAAGTAATAAATTTAACATAATATTTACTATCGGTGATCCTAATTTAGAATGCGACGAGGAAACTGATGAATATGAGACAGACGATGAAACGGGCGATGAAACCGAGGATGAAACCGAGGATGAAGGAGAGGATGAAGGAGAGGATGAAGGAGAAACTGATGACGATGAAGATAAAAAAGATAAAAAAGATAAAAATAAATCATCATTGTGCGATGAAGAGGTATTTAAAAAATTCGACGATATGTTGAAAGAATTGCCAGAAGAAGACAAGAACAATGATGTAATGAAATCTATTATAAAAGATATTAAATCCAAAGAGAAGGATTTTAATAAGAAAAATAAGAAAAAAAATTTGAAACAAAGAACTAAAAATGCTGCTAAATTGAAAAAGTTGTTGAGTGAAAAAAAAACATTAAATGATATTAAATTTTTCAAAGATAATATGAGTGTTGAGAAACAAGAATTGGTATTGAAACAAGTAAAAGAAATTATGGAATATGGAGAGATAGATAAACCATATAGATTGGCATTATTAGATTCGGATATTCCGATTGAAATGAAAGCTTTGGCATATAAAAAAATTAACTCTTTGAAGTATCTTGAACAGGGAGCAGGAGAGTATCATAAAATTAAAAATTGGATCGATACATTTATGCAAATTCCATTTGGTAAATATAACAATATTCCATTGACAATAGACGATGGTATAGAAAAGTGTCATAATTTTATGGGAGGTGCTAAAAAAATTCTTGATGATGCAGTGTATGGTTTAAATGATGCTAAACTACAAATAATGCAAATGATTGGGCAATGGATCTCTAATCCTAATTCGATTGGAACATCTATTGCGATTAAAGGACCAATGGGAACGGGTAAAACTACATTAGTAAAAGAAGGCATCAGTAAAATATTAAACAGGGATTTTGCTTTCATTGCTTTGGGTGGAGCAACAGACTCCAGTTTCTTGGAAGGTCATTCTTATACTTATGAGGGGTCTACTTGGGGAAAGATTGTAGAGATCTTGGTAAAAAGTAAATGTATGAATCCAATTATATATTTTGATGAGTTGGACAAGGTGAGTGATACGCCCAAAGGTGAAGAAATTATTGGGATTTTGACACATTTGACCGATACTACACAAAATAGTAAGTTTCATGACAAGTATTTTTCGGAATTAGACTTTGATTTAAGCAGATGCATGTTTATTTTCAGTTATAATGATGAATCAAAAATTAATCCGATTTTAAAAGACCGTATGTATAGAATACAAACAAAGGGTTATGATTTAAAAGAGAAGACTGTTATTGCGAAAGATTATTTGATGTCGGACATACAAGATCAAGTAAGATTTAATAAAGAGGACATCATAATACCAGATAAAATTATACAGTATATTATTGAAAAATATACCGATAAAGAGGCAGGTGTAAGAAATCTTAAAAGGTGTTTAGAAATAATTTATACAAAATTAAATCTTTGTAGATTGATGAAACCAGATGAAAATATATTTAAAAAAGACTTGGACGTAGTTATTAAATTTCCAATTACCATAGATAATGAATTAGTAGACAAATTAATTAAACAAGATGAACCAAACACATGGCAACACATGATGTACATGTAAAACGCGAATTTAACTATTAATAAATAAATTTAGTTTATAATATATTTTTTTATTTATAATATATTTTTTGTTTAGAATATATTATATTATTTACTCTTTATTGTTACTACCACGTTCACTTAAATATTTAATTTGTTCTGGAGTGGAGCACATGCAACCATCTTTATTACTGTAGTGTGACGGACAACAATCGGGACTCATTTTATTTCCGGCAAAAACGTCCATTTGACCTTCTGATAATGGTTTGGGTCTTCCAACATTAGTTTCTAAATGAGAGTAAGGATTGTAATGTTCGCTGGGTTTTTCATATGTATCTTCTACACCATTACCCATAGTGTAATCTAATTCAGAGTGTTGAATATTTCTTTGAAATGTTTCAGTATTACCCCTAAAAATTTGAGATAAAAACCGCATTACAATATTAAATAAATTTCTACTACCACCAGCACAGGTGCATATTAAATTAAGCGAAATAAAATAAGCAATAATAATAATTAATATAATAAGCTCTAAACGCATTTTAATGCCAAAAATATTAATTTTCATTTTCTATAAATATTACATAGATAATATTTACATAGATAATGTTTACATAGATAATGTTTACATAGATAATATTTACATAGATAAGTAAATTTTTTATAAAAACTTCTCAATGCTTGTATTGTAATCTCCAACGCAAACATTATTAATTTCAAAACTTTTTTTGTCTGTAACTAAATGATATAACTGTAAACAATCATCGTGTATTTCAATACCTTTTAAGTTGCTGGTATTATTAGAATTCATATTATTTTTTAAAATATTAATATTTTTTGTGCACGTTAATACGTTGATTGCATCTATACTAAAATCATACATTTTTGACATATTTTTCTTATCAATTGAAACGATTGCACAAACACGCTCTCCATTATTAAGAATATCGTTTACTTTAATGTCTTTAATTTTTACAATATTATTATTTTCAAGTTTTAATTTCATGTTGGGATGAAAACCAGCATCAAAATATTTATGTATATCTTCTGGATTAAAATCGGTTGGTAGAGAGAAATTATTTTTTAATTTACTAATATCATCATCATCAATGTCGTCCCAGTCCGCAAATGTATTGCCATTTATTTTTATTGTTTTGGTATTTGTATTAATACAATAAACAAACGGATCTTTAAAATTATTAACTAATACGCTATCAGGATGTTCTTTTGCAGTAATCCATCCTTTAATACTGTGAAAAATATTATGATTCCCAGTAACTATTATATTATCAAGTTCATGTATTTCTTGGTCGTGCGATGATGCTTTCATTTTTGCAGTGATAATTGAACCGTCAATTAATACGTCATTTAAATTTATATCAGATATTTTTTTGTATGTATTATCTTTAAGTTTCAATAAAGTGTTACCCGAAAAACAAGCCGGAGTTTTAGGCGGTCGATCTGTTTGTATTTCCAATACGTTATCAACAAAGACTTTTAGTAGTATTAAAGGAACTAAAATAAGTGTAAAAATTGCGGTTCCCGCTGCTGCTGCAATACCAGCAGGAAAAACAAACCACGCTATGGCCCAAAGAGCGACAACGATGCCAGAAATAACGTAAAGGATATGATTTATCGATTTAATAACGTATAACGCAAGTGATTGTGCAGTTAAGTATCCACCTAATAACGTGTATATAGCAGTTGCAAAAGTTCCTATTGTTTTACCAATAATTGATTTTGCTGCAATAACTATATTTATTAAAGGTATTGTAATATTAACTGCTCGCGCCATAACGTCTTTAACAAATGCTTCCATTGAAAGTCTTAAATTATTAAAAAGTTGTCTAACCATTTGAATACTTTCATTAAAAATTCTAAAAACCTCACTCAGAATCTTCATTAATTGGTAAAAAGGGGTGAACGCATTATCCGTAACATTCCTTAATATATCACGAATACATTCTGTGAAATTTTGATTTGTATAATCAGAACCACTTACACCGTCTGGTTTATTTATTAATCCAGCAAAAGGAATAACACCTGGCTTACATTTTTGATTAATCCAATCGGCTTTAATAGGGTCTATATTATTACGTATATGATAGTATGATGTTGCTAATAAAAAAAGTAGTATCAAAATAACAGATATCAATATATCAAAACCGTGTATATCGTTATAGCTGGTTTTATTGTATAATTTATTTATTTCATTTAAAATATTATCCATTATATAATAATTGGATAATATTATAGTTTATTAAATCTTTTATCTTCCCAATCGTGAAATATCCAATCACCAATTGGTATTGTATTATCGCTTGTAATTAAGCAAGAAAGTTCTTTACATTTTTTCTCTGATAAAATAGATGGTGTAATACCCCGTAAATTTTTAACTTCGACAAAATCTTTAATCTCGGGATCGTAAATAAGGTGTGACCCGGTTACATATATCGTTTTAGTATCTTCACCATTTTTTACCTCATACATATCTTCAACGTAATTTCCTTTTTCGTCTAAATTGGATATCTTCATTACCGACGAAACTCTTGTTCCATTTTTTAATATTGTTCCTAATTCTATTTCACTCATAGGTATTAATTTATTATCGTTTGTTAAAATTTTAGTTTCAGGATCAAAACATAGAGCCCTAACCATTTTTCCTGGTAATCCATTCCATCCGCTTTCCATTGTAAAAAGAACACCGGATATTGTATATACAAATGTTGCTAAAGTTCCTACCAGTTTCCCCATAATACTTTTAAGATTAATCAACATACGCTGGAATTCAATGATAATATTTAAAAATACAGAAAATATTCCTGACATAGAAGAACCCATCATATTTCTTAAGCTATTGAAAAATTCTCTTATACCTTGAATATCCTTTGTTATATTTGTACCAATTTTTCCTAAAATATCAAAATTACCAGTAAGTGGTTGCATAAGTTCACCCATATAATTACCCTGAATACGCTCAATACAAAAATTAAAATTTGTCATAACATCTTGATCGAACACATTTGCAAATGGCATTATCGCGGGGTTGCATCTAACTTTAGGGTCATGCCAATTTTCTTTTATATTTTTTACACTACCAGATGCGCTATTAAATAAAGATAATAATGAAAATAGAAATAATATAAAAATAGTTTGTGTTATATCAGATGTTTTCATATTAAATATTAATGTGAAAAAAATAAATTATTATTGTACTCTTTTTTTAGATTTAGGGTTATTGTGTTTTACATTTATTGTGTTTTACATTTATTGTGTTTTAGATTTATATTTATTCTTTTTTAAATTTATTC
>TARA_B110001450_G_scaffold104354_1_pt1 | contig 11595 bp, 11 predicted proteins | sample TARA_B110001450 | Tara Oceans TARA_B110001450 (sample SAMEA4396538) | marine metagenome | biome: Polar Biome; feature: [SRF] surface water layer (ENVO:00010504); material: water (ENVO:00002006), including particulate matter (ENVO:01000060) such as... | depth 5 m | reverse complement strand
ACTCTATATTCCATGTTTTTATAAACAATTATCTGAACTATACTTGTATCACCGGGTGTAAAAGCTCCACTTAAGCTTTGCATATTTCTTATAAACCCTTCTTTACTTTCAGTATCGCAAAAAGAAACAGTGTTGTAGCATTCAATTTGACTTTGATAAAATAATGGCATTGCCATTAATAAAATTATTGTTAAAAAATTAATTCTTTTCATTTTAGATAATTTATCTTAATTCTCTTCGGTTATTGAAGTTCTCAAATCCATTACTATACTTTTTAATTGGTCAAATTGAGAATTACTCAGAGTTGCTGAGTTTCCTCCTCCAAAAACTACTAATCCGTCTTCATTTGTTTGGTTACTAAGTTCTAAATCATTGACATCATCCTTAGAACTTTCAAGATTTTGATTGAAAATTTCTTCAATTATAATAAGATCGTTTACAATATCTACAAATTTATCATTTTCAATATTAGAGACAAATATTAAAAGATTGTCTAGTGTTAGTTTTTGATCAGCTATTTGTTGACAAATCTCTGAATTTTCGCTGTAAGGTTCTAAATTTAGAATAATATTTAAGCCTTCAATCCAACCACCAACAGCAATTATTCCAAGAATATCTTTTCTATCGTTTTGTTGCAAATAAGAAAACGCATTATAATAAGTTTCATTAGAAATTAAAAATAAAGAATCTGCATTTGCATTTTCTAAACTTTTCTTTAATCTATTAAATAATATTTGATCTATTGCATTCTTAATCTCCAAATCATTAGCCAAAGTTTTAATAGCTTCAAAAAGTGATGCAGCATCTTCAAAACTTCCCTGACTTGTAACATAAGCTAAGTCTGCACAGTAAACACCAAAATTCAATGCTTTTGAAAATTTTGTAAAATACTTGCCTGAATTAGAGACATCATTTAATATTTCTTTATTGAACGGGGCATTGGTGTTTTTTAAAACTGCAAATAATTCATTAGGAGTTGGTACTTGATAAAATACATTATCGTTAGTAGTTTCTTCTGCTAATTCTTCTGTAACTTCTTGCGATGTGTTTTCAGGAAGGTTTTCATCTGATGATGAAGAACAAGAAGATAAACCTAGAGCAATTGTTAGCGTGAGTAGGTTTGTAAATAAAATTTTCATATTGAATTTTTAACTAATAACATAATTTAGTTTGACTTTACAAAATAATTAACTATCAAATTTAAATATTTATCAGTTTTTCTAATCCTAATATATGTTCTTTAAAAGCATTTTTACCAATATTGGTTACTCTGTAGGTAGTTAAAGGCTTTTTTCCAATAAATTGTTTGTTTATTTCAATGAAATTAATTTTCTCTAATGCATGAACATGACTAGCTAAATTACCGTCTGTTAAATCTAATAGGTTTTTAATCTCTTTATAACTTACCCATTCATTAACTGACAGAATTGACATTAATCCCAATCTAACTCTTGAATCGAAAGCTTTATTTAAAAGACCGTAACCTTCCATTTACTTTTTATCATATTTAAAATGTAGAAATAGTCCAAAACCAATGTGACACAATCCAAAACCAATCATCCAAAACAAAAGCCCACTTCCAATATAAAATGATGCAATAAATCCTAGAAGTAACTCAAAATAACCTAGAAACTCCAATTCGTTATAACTATATTTACTTGAGCTAATTAAACCTAATCCGTAAAAAATTAAAGTTGCTGGCGCAACCAGACCATACATATGATGATTTAATAATATTAAACAAAAAATTCCACCTGAAAATATTGGAACAAATAAAGATTTGAGGGTTCTAGAAAAAGATGAATTTAAAAGTGGTATTCCCTCTTTGCCTGACTTTTTACGAGCTGTTAGATACATAATAATAATAGAAGAAATTAGAATTAAAGAAGCTATAAAAACTAAAAGCTTTAGTTTAATAAAAAGATCTTCAGGATCTCCTTTTTGATTAATTAATTGAGAATATGAAATATTTATTTCATTAACTGAAAATCCAATATCAAAATAAACAAAAGATCCACCAATGATGGCCAAAATCCCTGTAAGAAGTACTGAAATTCCTGATAAATTTGAAAACTTAGTTGATTTTTCCATAAGATCTTTTATAAGACCCAAATCGCTCTCTGTTTGATTATTTTTCATAAGTAATTTAACTTTGAAACTCAAAGTTAAGAAATTTATACTTATTTAAATGAAAAAGTAAAAACAGTGAAAATCAGTGAAAATATTTGCTAGTTTTTAAAATGCTTTATTAGCTGAACTAACTTAGTTTTTAGTTCTCTTCTATCAATTATAAAATCTAAAAAACCTTTCTCCAATAAAAATTCACTTGTCTGAAAACCTTCTGGTAAATCTTTTCCTATAGTTTCTTTAATAACTCTTGGACCAGCAAAACCAATTAAAGCGCCAGGCTCAGCAATATTTAAATCTCCTAACATTGCAAAAGAAGCCGTCACTCCACCAGTAGTTGGGTCAGTTAAATAGGAGATGTAAGGTAATTTAGCATTAGAGAGCTGAATAAGTTTAGCTGCAGCTTTTGCCATTTGCATTAAAGATATCCCTGCCTCCATCATTCTTGCTCCTCCAGATTTTGAAATCAACATAAATGGACATTTTTTTTCAATAGCAAGTTCAACAGATCTTGCAATTTTTTCACCCATTACATTTCCCATTGAACCTCCAATAAAAGAAAAGTCCATACAAGCAACAACGATATCTTCGCCAGATGTTTTACCATATGCACTTCGCATAGCATCATTAAGGCCGGTTTTTTTCTTTGATTCTTTTATTCTATCGCTATATTTTTTCTTGTCCTTAAATTTAAGCTTGTCATTTGGAGATAAATCATCTGCAATTAATGAAAACTTTTGGTCGTCAAAGATTATATCAAAATATTCTTTTGAACCAATTCTTACATGGTAACCTTCCTTAGGTGTAACAAAAAGGTTTTCTTTTAACTCTGTTTTTTCAATAACATCTCCAGAGGGAGTTTTATGCCAAAACCCATCTGGAGTTTCCTTTTTTTCTCTACTTGGAGTTATAATGCCTTTTAGCTTTCTTTTAAACCAAGGATTTTGTGCTTGTTCACTCATAAAGTATTTATATTATTTAAATCTTTAAAAGCTTGCTTTAATCGTTCTTTGAAAGTTAATTCTGCTTCCCTAACCCACTTTCTAGGGTCATAATGTTTTTTATTGGGAACGTCCTCGCCATCTGGATTGCCAATTTGAGTTTTCAAATATTCAGATTTATCATTAAAATAATCTCTTATTCCTTGCATGTAAGCATATTGTAAATCAGTATCGATGTTCATTTTAATAACCCCATAACTTATTCCTTCTCGTATTTCTTCAACAGATGATCCAGAACCGCCATGAAATACAAAATCTATATAATTGTTCTCTAGGTTGTACTTATTTGAAATAAATTCCTGAGAGTTTTTAAGAATTTTTGGCGTCAGTTTGACATTACCAGGTTTGTATACACCGTGGACGTTTCCAAAAGCAGCAGCGACTGTAAACTTATTACTAACTTGGATTAGTTGCTCATATGCATATGCAACTTCTTCTGGTTGAGTGTAAAGCTTAGAATCATCTACGTCTGTATTATCCACACCATCTTCTTCTCCACCAGTAATTCCTAATTCTATTTCTAAAGTCATTCCTATTTTAGACATTCTTTCTAAATATTTTTTACAAATAGCCATATTTTCTTCAATAGATTCTTCGGAAAGATCAATCATATGTGAACTAAATAAAGGATAACCTTTTTCTTTAAAATTAATTTCACTTGCTTCAATTAGTCCATCTAGCCATGGGAGAAGTTTTTTTGCACAATGGTCCGTATGTAAAATAACTGGTACGCCATAAGCATTAGACATAGTATGTACATGTTTTGCACCAGCAATAGCACCAGCAACAGCTGCAGATTGATTTTTATTATCTAAGCCTTTACCAGCATTAAATACTGCTCCGCCATTTGAAAACTGAATAATTACCGGTGCGTTTAATTCTTTTGCAGTTTCTAAAACAGCATTTATACTACTTGAACTTATTACGTTAACTGCTGGAAGCGCAAACTCTTTTTTTTTGGCTAGTTTAAAAATTTCTTGTACTTCATTTCCTGTAGCAACACCTGGCTTTATCCTACTCATTTATTATAATTTTATATTAAATTTCTATTAGTATATAATTTTCACAAACAAATCTATAAAAATTGATGGTTGAGACAAATAAAACTTATTAGAAAGGATAGCCAATTCCAAGATTTAATAATGGAGAGAAATAGTTCTCTCTATTTGTAAATGAATTTTGAAAGATCCATTGGTTTTGATAATTTGGGATTCCTGGATTTTTAAATGGTATTGCAAGATCTGCTCTTAAAATAAAAAATTCAAAATTTAACCTTAAACCAATTCCAATCCCAATTGCAATGTCGTTAATTGCATTGTCCCAATTGAACTTTCCTTCTGTTCGCAAAGAATCGTAGCCAATTAACCAAATATTTCCAAAGTCTACAAAAAAGGCACCTTCTATCCATTTAGATATTGGAAAACGTGCCTCTAGATTTCCTTCAAATTTTATATCTCCAATTTTATCATATCTAGTAGTTGAATCAAAATAACTTCCTGGACCTAAAGACCTTGCACGCCAAGCCCTAAGACTATTTGAACCACCAGCAAAAAAACTTTTCTCAAATGGAAGAGCATCACTTAAATTTTTCTTAGGAATTCCAATTCCAGAATAAATACGATATACAATTTTTGAACGCTTAGATAAACCTTGGTAATATCTTAAATCTATTGTAGCTTTTTGGAAATGTGAATACCTTATACCTAAAAAATCATAACTATTTGTTAATGGATCTTTTATCTTATTTGTTAACTCATGAAAATTAAATAATGTACCCCCTGCAGATTCAAAAGTAGTTTTAAAATAAAGAGAGTTTGAATTATAATTTAAGGTTTGACCATTGTACTCAAAAGAAAATACTCCACCTGCAACTACATGGTCTTGAAAACTAGAGAGAATGTATTGGTCATTGAAAGACTCAATTTGACTCTGAAAGTCACTATTAATTTCAATATCTACAATAGAGATTAAAAGTGGATTAATATGCCATGTAGTTGTTTTATTTTCATGGAAAACCCATCCAAAAGATAGTTCTTGATTTCTTCTGTAATAATCTGGTCTGTTTTGAATATTAAATGCTCCAGTAAATTCAGTTACAGGATTAAAATGTTTGCTTAAGTTTCCAATTTTATTAATTAATAGATATTTTGGTAAATAAAAATGGAATTCTGGACCGAATTCTGTAGTGTTGGGTTTATTAGAAATACCAGATTCTTTACTATCTGTAAGTAAAAGTTGTATTTCAAAACTACTTTTAAGAGAAATTAATAGTTTTTCACCCCCATGAAAAACATTGTTGTGAAAATAATCAAGTCCACTTTGAAAACCAAATAAACGTTCGTTATTTGTTCCGTCAAAAGACAAAGAGAGGTTTTGAGATTTAGAAGGAATTAATTCTACATTACTTATAAGTTTATTACCTAATAATGTGTCAAAACTAATATTAACATATTTAAAAAGACCAAGAGAAATTAGACTCCTGTAAGTTTGCTGAGTAATACTTTTTTTATAAAAATCATCCTCTTTAAAAAGAATAGAATTTTTAAAAACTTTGCTTTTGAAATTTATTGGCTGGTAATTAACAATTTTAAAAAAAGAATTTCCAATACTGTCCAGCTTAGAAATAGTATAAGAATTGGTCGAATCTCCTATTTGAATATTTACTTTAGAAATCTTAAACTGCTTGTGAGTTAAATCTTGAAAACTATTATTGATTTGATTAATTTTTTTGTAATTCTGAATTCCTAGGGTAATATCTACGTTGTTTAAAATATGATTGGTGTCAATATCAAAATAGATAAATTCTTTATTGAAATTGTAAAAACCGCTATTGGTTAAAAACTCATTTATTCTATTTCTTTCTTTTACTAAATTATCGGTATCAAAGACTTCTCCCTTCTTCAAAAACGAATTACTTTGAATAGAATCTAAATAATTTGAAATAAGTATTTCTGGACAATGGTATTTAACAGAGCTTAAATACATTGGATCTCTTAATTTGATGAAATAATGAATATCAATTTGGTCATCATCAATAATGTATGTAGAGTCTGTAATTTCGCTTTTAAAATAACCTTTATTAAAAAGATATTTTTTCAATTGGTCTTTTGTTCTGTTCAACTTTAAAGCGCTATAAATTATTGGGGCTTCACCAGAATTTTGAAGTCTTTCACCAAATACTAATTTTCTAACTTTTAATGGATTTTGAATATAGTTACTATCTAAAATCAAAGAACTTCTGTTTTGTTCCTTAATCTTGAGATTTATCTTCTCGGTTTTAATTTGTTTATTATTGATTTTTTGGTTGATTCTTTGCTGATTAGATAAATTGTATAATCTTAAATAAAAGCGGTAGTTTGAAAAAACTTTTCGATTTGGTTTTTGCAACAATAGATTGTAGAGCTCCTCTTTGGCTAAATCGTTGGAAGTGTTGCCGTTTAAAATTTCAATTTTTACATTTCGAAGTAAATAATTATCCTCCGGAACATACTTTGTAATAGAGCATGAGCTTAAGATAAATATAAAAAAACAAGGGTAAATTAAACTTTCAAGAAATTTATATTTCGGAATTCTTACTATATTCAACATAGAGATCACCTTACAAAAGTAACAATATGACCATCAGCAATAACGATTTAAAAAAATATAGTTCTCTAAATCGGAAAATTAAAAGAACAGAACATAAATTATTTGTAGTAGAAGGAGAGAAAATTTGTAAAGAACTTATTAAAAATAATTTTGAATACGAATCTATTTTTGTAACTGAAGAACTTCAAAGTCAATTTCCTATATCTACTTTATGTTCCTCTAAAGAAATTGGTAGAATAAGTCACTTGAAAAACCCAAGTAATGTAATTGCAATATGTAAAATACCAACTTACCAAATTAATAGTCAAGATAAAAAGCCTTTAATTTTCCTTGATAATGTCAACGATCCTGGAAACCTAGGAACTATTGTAAGGACTCTTGACTGGTTTGGTTATAAGCAAGTATTTTGTTCAAATAATACTGTAGATTGTTTCAACAATAAGTCAGTTATGGCAAGTATGGGGTCTATTTTAAGAGTTAATTGTCATTATATTGACTTTGTTGATTTTCAACAAATTTTTCCAGAACATATTGCTTATAGTACATCTTTAAATGGTGAAAATATTGACTCTGTAATTCTCAATGATAAATCTATTATTGTAATTGGAAATGAATCTAATGGGGTTTCTAAAGAAATATTAAAAAATATAAATAATACTATTAGAATACCTAGTTATGGAAAAGCAGAATCATTAAATGTAAGTGTTGCTACTGGGATAATATTGAACGAAATGGAAAAAAAAATCACCCCTCAAAAGTAAATGAAAGTGTCCAAACTCTTGACCTTAATGATTCTATAGCGTTGTCAAACTTAGTTTCTTCTCCAGGTATAGTATAGAGCAAATTTCTCATTCCACTTCCTAATTTTAATTCAATTCCCAATTTAAAATATTCTAAGAATAAATCAATTCCACCACCAATTTCGGATCCAAAATCATATTTTTTTAGTTTAATAATCTGCTCTTCTTCGTCAATGCTATTATTTACATCAGTTTGGGAGGACATGTCTATTCCATATCTTAGGCCAACTATTCCATAAACTGCAAAATTATTAATTCTATTAGTTCTGAATTTTAAAAGTACTGGGAAATCTAAATAAACTGGTGTAAGTGGTTTTCGTTTTGAAGTTGATTGCTGAAAATAGGTATATACCAATTCACTTTCTTGAAAAGACAAAGATGGCAAAACAAATCTGATTTTAAAATTTTGATTAATATTCAACGAAGTAACCACACCTAATGTAAAACCTCCATTAGAATTTACTAGTAATGACTGTAATGAGTCGTCAATAAAGATATGACTTGACTTTTTTTCCAAATAAAACCCAGGCTGATTAAAACCAAGAGAAAAGCCAAAATGAAATGGTTTATCATCAAAATTACCCAGATTAGAAGTTTGACCAAAGCAAATGTTAAGCCAAAACTGAAAAAGAAAAAATAAAATGATATTTTTCATTTGAAATCAAATATAATGAAAGGCTTTTGAACTAAGGTTTTTCAGCTGTATATATTGAAGAAATACCTCCAGAAAGTGTTTTGTGACTTGAATTTATAAAACCTACAAGATCTAGTTCATTAGTAAAACTATTTCCTTCTGGAAAAGCGTCAACTGAGGCAGGAAGGTAATAATATGCAGACTTATCCTTGGAAATAAAACTTCCCAAAAGAGGTAAAATCGCTTTGGAATAAAAACCAAACAATTGCTTTATTGGAAATTTTTTTGGTTTGGAAAACTCTAATATATACACACATCCACTTGGCTTCAAAACTCTGAAAATTTCTTTTAAACCCAAATTTAAATTTTCAAAATTTCTAACCCCAAAACTGACCATTACGGAGTCAAAAAAATTATCTTCGAATGGCAAGTTTTCAGAATCCCCTTGGACGAACTCTATTTTTTTTTCTAATTTTTTTTTCTTTATTTTATTTCTTCCTACATCCAACATACCATTAGAAAGATCTAATCCAATAATTTTATGTGGATTTAATTTTTTATGAGCTGCAAAAGCTAAATCTCCGGTGCCAGTAGCAACATCTAAAATAAATTTAGGACTTTTAGATTGCATTAATCGAATAGTTTTTCTTCTCCAAATGTGGTCGATACCAAAACTCAAAAAATGATTCAGAAAATCATAATCACTAGAAATATTGTCAAACATCTTTTCTACTTGTTGTTTTTTTGTGAGACGTGAGTTATTGTATGGTTTTACTATTTTTTGCATAATCAAAATTACAAATTCTAGAAATAATTAGCAGAATGTTTAGATATTTAAACTTCAAATAATTGAATAATATTTAGTTTTTTAATGTTTATTGATGCACTTTCTTTTATTACGAGGCAATAATTGTTATTTTTATTGAAAATATTGAGCCTTTCAAAATTATAAATTAAAATATTTAAAATGAAAAAAATTATTTATCTATTCTTACTAGTCCCAATTATAGGGTTTTGTCAAGACCAATTCATTGATTATAATAAAATTATAAATGAAATAAAATTATTAAAAGACGACGACGAAAACAAGAAAGATAAGAAAGGAAAGGTTCACAGATTTGAAATTGGACTAAACGGAGGGGTTAATGTTGCTAATTTAAGAGATGTTGATTTGTCTTCAGGTCTTGATATTAGCGAAATAGCTGGTAATAAGTTAGGGGCTTTATATGGAGGGACTTTAGTTTATAACTTTAATAGATTTCTATGTGTTAAAGGTGATTTTGATATTGCTAGCAAAGGATTTGAAGTCAAAAATTTGACGATACCTAACAATTTACCAAATTTAGATAGCATAAATATTACTAATGGTAAACAATTACTAAACTATTTTGATGTTCCTGCATTTTTTCACTTAGGATTTGGAAAAAAAATAAAATTTGACCTTAATTTTGGACCATATTTATCGTTTTTACTAGAAAATAGATCTAAACTTTATGATTCTGACAACAACGCGATTAATCAGGGTGCTTTAATAGAGTTTGGTGAAGAGGGCCTTAGTAAAATTGATTGGGGATTTACATATGGAGTCGGAATAGATTACCATCTTACTGATAAAATTTCAATAGGTTTTGATTTTCTGATTGAACAAGGACAGAAAATTCTTAATGGTGGTGATTTATTAGGTGATTTTAAAAATTACTCTCAAGATTTTGATTTTGGAGTAAATTTTTTATTGGTAGAAAAGAAAAGTAAAAAACTATTTTAAGTAAATGGCAAAAAAAAAGATTAATCATATTTCTAAAAATTCAGAGAAGTTTCTAGAAAAATATCTAAATACAGCTTCACCTACTGGTTTTGAAAGTGCCGGTCAGAAAGTTTGGCTTGACTACATTAAGCCATATATAGATTCTCACATTGTAGATACCTATGGCTCTGTGGTTGGAGTAATAAATCCGGAAGCTAAGTACAAAGTAGTTATAGAAGCCCATGCAGATGAAATTTCTTGGTTTGTTCACTACATCACAGAAAAAGGATTTATCTATCTGAAAAGAAATGGAGGAAGTGATCACCAAATTGCACCATCAAAACGTGTAAATATTCACACAGAAAAGGGAATGGTTAAAGCTGTGTTTGGATGGCCTGCAATCCATACTAGACGTGGTGGAGTAAAAGAAGAATCTCCTAAAACAAATAATATATTTTTAGACTGTGGTTGTGGAAGTAAAAAAGAAGTAGAAGGTCTGGGGATTCATGTTGGCTGTGTTGTCACTTATGAAGATGAATTTATGGTATTAAATAAATCTAATTATGTTGGAAGAGCTCTAGATAACAGAATGGGTGGGTTTATGATCGCTGAAGTTGCTAGGCTATTGCATGAAAACAAAGTAAAACTTCCATTTGGTCTATACATTACCAATGCTGTACAAGAAGAAATTGGTCTAAGAGGAGCCCAAATGATTGCCGAAAGAATTAAACCAGATGTAGCGATAGTCACAGATGTTTGTCACGATACCAATACGCCAATGATTAAAAAGGTAGTGGAAGGAGATTTATCTTCTGGAAAAGGACCTGTTCTGACTTATGGACCAGCTGTTCAAAATAATCTATTAAAATTTATAATTGACAAAGCCAAAAAAAATAAAATAGATTTTCAGAGATTAGCTGCATCGAGAAGTACAGGAACAGACACCGACGCATTTGCTTACTCTAATATGGGGGTTGCATCTGCTCTTATTTCCTTGCCACTAAGATATATGCACACAACCGTAGAAATGTGTTCGAAAGACGATGTTAACTCGGTTATTGAACTGATTTATCAAACCTTAATTTCCCTTAAAAAAGATCAGACTTTTAACTATTTGAAGTAAATGAATCAAAGACCAAGAAGGAACAGAAAATCAGCAAATATTAGAGAGATGGTTGCGGAGACTAATCTTAAAAAACAGGACCTAATATATCCTCTTTTTATTGTAGATGGAGTAAATAAAAAGCTACCTATAAAATCTATGCCAAATTGTTTTCGATGGACAATAGATTTATTGCTTAATGAAATAGAAGCTTGTGGAAGACTTGGGATTAATAATTTTGTTTTATTCCCAGCAGTGGAGAATCATCACAAAGATAAAACAGCTACATACAGTTATAATTCTAATAATTTTTACTTGAAAGCCATTCAAACTATTAAAAACAAATTTCCTGAGTTCACTATCATGAGTGATGTTGCTATGGATCCTTATTCTACAGACGGACACGATGGTTTAGTAATAGATAGAAATATAGATAACGACCAATCTCTTGAAATACTTTGTAAAATGGCACTTGCTCAGGCAGAAGCAGGAATTGATATAATTGGTCCATCTGATATGATGGACGGTAGAGTTGGTGCTATTAGAGAAACATTAGACGATAATGACTTTACAAATACAAGTATAATGAGTTATACGGC